>Ga0114951_10001597_pt1 | contig 27574 bp, 17 predicted proteins | sample AM7aDNAmetaG_FD_88677 | JGI IMG/M metagenome (GOLD analysis project Ga0114951, IMG submission 88677) | Freshwater microbial communities from Finland to study Microbial Dark Matter (Phase II) - AM7a DNA metaG | ecosystem: Environmental > Aquatic > Freshwater > Lake | place: Finland: Lake Alinen... | reverse complement strand
TAAAATGGTAAGATGGTAAAATGGTAAGATGGTAAAATGGTAAGATGGTAAAATGGTAAGATGGTAAAATGGTAAGATGGTAAAATGGTAAGATGGTAAAATGGTAAGATGGTAAAATGGTAAAATGGTAAGATGGCAATCCTGGTGGCAATCGGGAGGGAAAATAGGATGTTGGTGCTTTGGATAGAGGCTTTGTAGTAACTTTGTACACTTAAATCTGATAAATGAAAAGATATTTCCTTTATATTATGCTGATCCTGTTTTCAATTTCGGTTGAGGGACAGGTGAAGATTTTGTTTGATGCCTCAAAGGCTGAAACAGCCGGCAATGCCGATTGGGTCATTGATGCCGACACGCATAACCTGGGGTTCAACAATGGCCCGGCGGTGGTGGGGCAGGGCAATGAATCGAATCCGCAGATATTGCCGACACCCGGGCAATCAACCGTGGGCGCTTCGACTGCCGAAACATTCTGGGAAGGTGGGATCTCCGCCTGGGGCATTGAATGCGTGAAGCATGGATACTGGGTTGAAACGCTGCCGTATAATGGCCAGATTACATATGGCAACGCCGGCAATGCGCAGGATCTTACGAACTACAAGGTGTTCGTTGTTTGCGAGCCCAATATTCTTTTTACCTCTGCGGAGAAGACGGCCATGATGCAGTTTGTTCAGAATGGAGGCGGGTTGTTTATGGTTTCAGACCATGATGTATCAGACCGGAACAATGATGGTTGGGATTCACCGCACATATGGGATGACTTTATCAATAACAACAGCATACAGGTCAACCCTTTCGGTTTTACTTTCGATTACGCCGATTTTTCCCAAACCACCACCAACATTCCCAATCTGCCGACCGATCCGCTTCTTCACGGACCGATGGGTAACGTGACAGCGGCCATGTGGAGCAACGGCACCTCAATGACCTTAACGCCATCAGCCAACAGCAGTGTAACCGGCGTGGTGTATAAAACAGGCTCTTCCTTTGGCAATGCCAACGTGATGGTCGCGCATGCAACCTATGGAAGCGGCAAAGTGGTAGGCTTCGGCGACAGTTCTCCGTGCGATGACGGCACAGGCGATCCCAACGACCAGCTTTATAACGGCTGGACCGGCGATGCCAGCGGGAATCACCGGCTCCTGATCATGAACGCCACCATCTGGCTTGCCTCCTCAACAGGGCCGGCTGTGACCACCCTGGCAGCCACGAACATCACTCAGACACAGGCTACCCTCAACGGGTCCGTCAATCCAAACGGTGCGTCAACATCCTGGCATTTCGAGTGGGGCACCACCACGGCCTATGGCAACAATACACCGGTTGTATCAGCCGGGTCGGGAACCACAACCAGCAATGTCAACGCCACCATCACCGGGCTGACAAGCGGAACAACCTATCACTTCAGACTGGTCGGGGTGGCAGGCACCACCACGGTATATGGCAGCGACCTGATGTTTACAACGAACTGTGCGAGTTTCACGCTGCCATTCAGTGAGAACTTCAGCGGAACGGTCATCCCGTCGTGCTGGTCGCAGGTTGATCATCAGGCAAACGGCCAAGTGTGGGCATTCGGTGTAATGACCGGACAGACACCGCCTCCGGCATTGACCGGGAATTATGCCTTTCTTAACAGCGGAGGTTACGGCAGCGGAAATTCCCAGAATGCCGATTTGATCACGCCAACGCTGGATTTATCCACATATACTGCTGTTAACCTTTCGTTTAACCATTATTTCAAGTCCTATACAGGATCGTCTGGAACACTTTCAAGCAGTACCGACAATGGCACAACCTGGACGCAGATCATCCAGTTAACAACCACTTCGGCAACAAACCCTGCTGTGTATAATGCTGCCGTTGCCAGCGTGGCAGGTCACAGCCAGGTGAGGTTCAAATGGAATTATACAGCAACCTGGGGATATTCCTGGGCCATCGACGATGTACTGATCACCGGTACAACCGGGGGAGGGCCGACGCTTTCCGTTACGCCGTCCAACCAGAATGTTACCTCCCCGGCCGGATCAACCTCTTTTGCCGTGACCTCAAATGGTTCATGGACTGTCGTTAGCGATCAGAACTGGTGCCTGGTCAATGCCCAGGGAACGGGCAATGGAACGATCAGTGCCAATTATTCTGAGAATACCACCTTGGCGCCGCGTGTTGCCAACATCACGGTCACGGTTGCCGGGATTTCGCCGGTCGTAGTCACGGTCACGCAGGCCGGGACTCTTCCCACCATGCAGGTGACCCCGGCTAACCAGAACGTGGCGGCTACCGCTGGAAGTACTGCGTTTTTTGTAACCTCGAACACTGGCTGGACTGTTTCCAGCAACCAAAGCTGGTGTACCGTAACCCCGGCGGGAACCGGCAATGGCACCATCATGGCGCAGTATGCCGCGCATAACGGCACCGGATTGCGCGTCGCTTATATAACGGTTGCGGTGCAGGGACTCGCTCCGGTGGCGGTGACTGTGACACAGAACGGGACCACCGGCATGAACGACCCGGTAAAGGATGACATCGTGATCGTGCCCAATCCCAATGACGGTCATTTTGAGATCAGGTCTGATGCATTGAATGACAGGTCTTTTCATGTTACCATCCTCAATGATGCCGGGAAGGTTGTGTTGTCGCAAACTTACAAAGGAGCATCATCCTGCAAATTCAACTTTGAAAATCAGACGAAAGGAACTTATCTTGTCAGGATAGCAGGGGAAGGGTGGTCGGTGGTTAAAGAGGTGGTAATACGGTGACTGAGGCTCCCGAAACCACCGGAGCCCCCACGCTTAATCTATTTCAGGAATCAAAAAACAAGGCCAACCCGTTTCCGGATTGGCCTTGTTGCAATATGCTGGTAGTCTAATGGTTACTTTTTAGCAGCTTTTTTAACGGCTGCTTTTTTGGTGGTGGTTTTCACAGATGCTGCTGCCTTTTTTTGTTTGATAACAGCCTGCGCTGCGGCCAAACGGGCGATGGGAACGCGGAAGGGGGAGCAACTCACGTAGTTGAATCCAAGCGAATGGCAGAATTCAACGGAAGCGGGTTCGCCACCGTGTTCGCCGCAGATCCCGATCTTGAGGTCTTTGCGGGTTGAACGTCCTTTTTCAACCGCCATGCGCATCAGCTGGCCAACACCTTCAAAGTCAATCACCTGGAACGGGTCAACAGGAAGGATTTTCTGCTCGATGTATTCGGGCACAAATCCGCCGATGTCATCCCTCGAGAAACCGAAGGTCATCTGGGTGAGGTCGTTGGTGCCAAACGAGAAGAAGGTGGCCGTCTCTGCAATTTTATCGGCAGTTAGGGCGGCACGCGGGATCTCGATCATGGTTCCTACCATGTGGGGAATCTCCTTTACCTTGTATTTCTTGCAAACTTCAGCATAAATTTCATCAATGATGAGGTACTGGTGCTTCAGCTCTTTCTCGGTACAGGTGACCGGGATCATGATTTCGGGGAACACCTTTTTCTTATCTTTCAGGAGTTCGGCTGTTGCTTCAAAAATAGCGCGAACCTGCATCTCGGTGATCTCCGGGTAAGTGATTCCCAAACGCACGCCACGGTGGCCCATCATCGGATTGGTTTCGTGAAGTGCATCGGCACGGCGGTTGAATTCTTCCATGCTGATTTTTAAGCTGTCGGCGATCTTCTTGCGGCTATCTTCATTCAGCGGAATGAATTCGTGCAGGGGAGGATCGAGGGTGCGGATGGTAACGGGGAATCCGTCCATGGCTGCCAAAGTCTGTTTGATGTCTTCCTTAACGTAAGGATAGAGTTCTTCGAGTGCTTTGCGTCGTTCAACTTCGGTGTTTGAGGCAATCATCTTACGGAGGATAAAGAGGGGCTTCTCAGCATTCTTGCCATAAAACATGTGCTCGGTGCGGAAAAGTCCGATCCCTTCGGCGCCAAAAGCACGTGCTTTCGCAGCATCCTCAGGCGTATCGGCATTGGTGCGGATTTTCATGGTGCGAACAGCGTCGCACAGGCTCATGAAAGCCTGGAAATCAGGGTTCTCTTCGGCAGCTTTGATCATGGGCAGCTGGCCGTTGTAAATGTATCCTTTTGAACCGTTGAGAGAGATAAAATCACCTTCATGGAGGATGATGTCGCCGATGCTCATGGTTTTGGTAGAGGCTTCGATCTTGAGGCCGCCGGCACCCACGATGCAGCATTTTCCCCAGCCGCGTGCAACGAGAGCAGCATGGCTGGTCATCCCGCCGCGGGCGGTGAGAATGGCCTGTGCGGCACGCATGCCTTCGATGTCTTCAGGGTTGGTTTCTTCACGAACGAGGATCACGGTTTTTCCCTGTTTTGCCCAGGCTACGGCATCTTCTGAATTGAACACGATCTGTCCGGTTGATCCGCCGGGACCTGCAGGAAGACCTTTTGCCATCGGTTTGGTACTCTTTTCGGCTTTGGGGTCAAGGATCGGGTGAAGCAATTCGTCAAGCTGGCTTGGTTCAACACGTGAAACGGCTTCCTCTTTGGAGATCAGCTTTTCGTTGTACATATCGCACGCCATTTTCACGGCTGCCGGGCCATTGCGTTTTCCAACGCGGCACTGGAGCATGTAAAGTTTGCCATCCTGGATGGTGAACTCGATGTCAAGCATGTTGCGGTAATGTTTTTCAAGCGAACGCTCGATCTTGTGAAGGGCTTTGTAAACAGTTGGCATGGCTGTTTCCAGCGATTGCAGTTTCTGGGTATGTTCGTTCTTGCCGATCTCATTGATGGGGTTCGGGGTACGGATTCCTGCTACCACATCTTCACCCTGTGCGTTGGCCAGCCATTCGCCATAGAAATAATTTTCGCCGGTGGCCGGGTTACGGGTAAATGCAACGCCGGTTGCCGAGGTGTCGCCCATATTCCCGAATACCATTGATTGAACGGTAACGGCGGTTCCCCATTCATCGGGAATGCCTTCGAACCGGCGGTAGGAGATGGCGCGTTTGCCGTTCCAGCTCTGGAAAACAGCGCCGACAGCGCCCCACAACTGTTCCATGGGATCTTCCGGGAACGGAGTGCCCAGGACTTCCTTCACTTTCTTCTTGTAGATATCAATGAGGGCTTTCAGGTCTTCTGCCGTAAGGTCAGTATCGCTTTTAGCGCCTTTTTTTTCTTTCATTTTGTGCAGTTCCTTCTCAAGCTGAACGCGCACGCCTTTTCCTTCCTTGGGTTCGATGCCTGCAGCCTTTTCCATAACCACATCAGAATACATCTGGATCAACCGGCGCTGTGAATCATACACAAACCGGGGGTTTCCGGTTTTCTTGATAAAACCGTCGCGGGTGATGTCGTTCAAACCAACATTCAACACGGTCTCCATCATCCCGGGCATCGAAGCGCGAGCGCCTGAGCGGACGGATACCAGGAGTGGATTTTTTTTGTCGCCAAAAATGGCGCCCATCTCTTTCTCAGTGGCTTTCATACTATCGGCCAACTGTTTCTTCAATTCCTTAGGGTAAGATTTCTTGTTTTGCTGGTAATAAGTACAAACTTCTGTGGTAATTGTAAAACCGGCAGGAACAGGAAGCCCTATGTTTACCATCTCGGCCAGGTTGGCACCTTTGCCACCCAGGAGGTTCTTCATGTCAGCCTGTCCTTCGGCTTTTTTACCACCAAAATAGTAGACGTACTTGTTTTCTTTAGCTTGTTTTGCCATAATTGACATCATTTAGGTTAGTGAAAAAATTTGAAGCGGCAAAATTACAAAATAAAACGCTTATTACCGTGATGTTCAGACGGGAAATTAGGAGATTTGTTAATTATTTAACAGGATATCGGATAAGATAACCACTGAGGCACTAAGATCACTAAGAAACACTTGGAAGAATTATCATAAGGGGTTTAATATCGTGATCTTAGTGGCCCTTAGTGGTCTAAGTGCCTTAGTGGTTTATTGCCTTTGGTGTTGCTCAATAGCTGAGCTTCCCGATATTGTTCATGTTCCACAGAATCCACTGCTGTCGTCCGATGATATATGGCGTAGGGGAGGAGGGGCTCCATTTGAGAGGATTCGGTAGTACCGCGGCAATCAGAGCGGCTTCGCCCCGGTTGATTTTTAAAGCAGGTTTTCCGAAAAAGACCCGGGAAGCCGCTTCAGCCCCGTAAATTCCTTTCCCTGTCTCAATCACATTCAGGTAAACCTCAAGGATGCGTTTTTTTCCCCATACAAATTCGATCAGAACGGTAAAATAGGCTTCAACTCCCTTACGGATCCATGATCGTTGCCCCCAAAGGAAAACGTTTTTAGCTGTTTGTTGCGAAATGGTGCTTGCCCCCTTCATCTTTTTCCCCTGTTTCTGCTTGTTGTATTCCCTTGCTTTTTCAATCGATTCAAAATCGAATCCCGAATGCTGGAAAAACAGGTTGTCTTCTGACGCAACTACGGCTAAGGGCAAGTTGGGAGAGATATCGTCGATCGCTTTCCACTCCTTGTCGAGTTTAACGGTCTGCCCCCCGGCTCCCTGCTCGAACAGCCTGATCACCATCAGCGGAGTAACAGGCGGATTGACAAACTTGTAAAGGATCACGAAAAAAATCGAAGTGGAAAAATAGATAATTAGGAAGTACTTAAAGAAGCGTAAGGCACCGAGGAGAATTTTTCTCATTTCTAATTGATATGGATAACCTGTTTTGTCCCCTTTTTATCACCGATCACAGCCTGGTAAAAGTATTCGCCCGCAGGCAGGTTGGCCCCGTCGATCAAAGCCATATACTTGCCGGGAGTTTTTTCTTCATTGACCAGGGTTCTGATCACGTTGCCCTGCAAGTTGTACAAGGTGATCGTCACCTGGCACTTCTCAGTCACCTCATACGACAGGGTTGTTGAATTTGAGAATGGGTTCGGGAAGTTGGTGATTTCCGGCTGGTTGTTTGACATGTCGGTGAAGCCACCGATGCTGCCTTTGACATAAAGGCTGAAGAATACCGGCTGACCATCGGCTGACTTATGGCTGATAAGCAAACCTGATTTGCCACTTGAATTCACCTGGACATAGCTGAGCTGGGCATCGTAAAACGGACCGACTGTCCCGTCTTCGGCCCCGGTGACCGCATCGAGGATATGGTAAACGATATTGGTATAGGTATCATTCGTGGTCTCTATGACCACCTCCATGTTCGGGTCATCATCCAGGTTGGCGGAACCGAGCGCAAATTGGTGACCGGTGCCGGCGTTGAAATCCCATTTCCTGGTATACTGTGCATCTACGGTCAGAGAAATGACCAGTAAGCAAATGGCAGAAAATAATGTGATTTGTTTCATGCTAAGGAAGTGTTTTTCAGGGTTTGAACCTGTTGTTCATAATAATTCGAAAATAGGGAATTTTCCTGAAACCACCCCGATGGCTGACTACCTGTTTCCGTTAATAAACCGGTTCAGTTCATCCACCGACGATTCAAACTCAAAGGCGTCGTTCAGGAGGAAGTAATTTTTAATGTCCCAGGTGTATTTGTAGGCGAACTTAGCAAACTCGAGCTTGTCCGATTCAAAGGTGAACAATTTCATGATTTCCTTAACCTGTTTGCAACGGAGGCAGTTTGCCCCGACAACCTGCTTGGCGATGGTAAGTTTTGTGTTTGCAAAAGTTTTTGACCTGATCGATTCCAGCGCTTCCTCAAAAGAGTGTGTTCCCATGGGCCTCGGGCATCCGCGGGGTCCCGAATAGTCTTCACGGTCCCTATCCATATCTCTGTCCTGGTCATTGTCCTGGCGCCGTTCCATGTGATTGTCACGGGTTCCTTCATGGTCGTTTTCCCGGGTTCTGTTGCGGTCTTCCATCCCGTTGCTTTCGGTAGTTATGGTCATGCCGGAGTTGGCATTGGTCTGGGTGGTGCTGAACGTCACACTCCCCATTCCCGGCATTCCTCCCGTTTGAATGGTTGTGGTTTGCGTGACCGTGGTATTGCTGAGGCGCGGCGTGGTTGAATAACCATAGATATCCTGCCCTGTTACCGGTTGTGTGGCTTCATCGATCGGCACGCTTCCCATTATCCGGATTACCCATACACCCTTGTTATTTTTTAAGACCTGGTAACTCGCTTCGGATTCGGGTGTCAGGTAAACGGTCTTGTCGATATCCGCCAGGCCGGGGTTTTGAAAATGGAGCCTGACCTTATAGGATGGGGCATTCAGCCCGGTAATCTTGATATTCGTTTCAGGTGAGGGATTTTGCTGGACACCGTTCACTACGATCGTGAATGGTTCATTTTCCTGTGTAAAAACAATAAGGTTAGAAAATTGGGCATAGGAACCCATGCCAATGCAGATGAATATTACCAGCAGTGCAGTTGTGAGTTTTGTTCTCATATTTGTTTGAGTTTTGCGAAGGCAAATATAACAGAGTCGGGGGTAAAAAAAAAATCTCCTTTTTAATCACCTTGCAGGTTCACAAACGAGTAAACTGATCGCCATCAGCTACGAAAAGGAGGTTGAATTTCAATTGGTTATTTTTTTTACTGTGAATTCGGTCCGGCGGTTAAACTGATGTTCTGCTTCGGAACACCTTACCCCGGGTGCACAATTGCAGGCATTGGCGGGTTGTGTTTCTCCGTATCCTTTTGCAATTATCCGTTCGGAGGCGATTCCCTGTGAAATGATGTAGCGAACAGCTGATTCTGCGCGCTTTTGCGATAAAAGGAGGTTGTAACTTTCCGAACCGCGGCAATCGGTATGTGACCCAAGTTCAATGGTGATCGGATATTTTTTCATCAGGGCGACCAGTTGGTCGAGCGGTTTTTTAGCGTCTTCACGGATGTCCCATTTGTCAAAATTGTAGAAAATGGTTGGCAGGCGGTAGGGCTTGTCTACGACCAGGGTGTCCGGAATTGGTGTCAGGGTGACAGCAAGGCAGGGGTGTTTATTGTTCGCGGGGGGTGGGGGCGGGGCCGGATACCCGGGAGGGATTTTTAACACGGCGTAGATGTCATCGCTTCCTAGGCCGCCGGGGCGGTTAGAACTGAAGAACCCATTGCCGGCGCTGTCGTATACTGCCATTGAAAAATCGTCGCCGGAAGAATTAACGGACTGGCCGAGGTTGCGTGCTGTCGTCCGGTGATCGTTGGTTTTATGGCTCACAAAGATATCGAGACCGCCAAACCCCGGCCATCCGTCGGAGGCAAAATAGAGGTCACCGTTCGGTGCCGCAAACGGGAACATCTCTTTGCCGGGCGTATTCACTGCCGTACCCGGGTTGTGCGGTTCACTCCAATGATCGCCTTCGCGAGTGCAGTACCAGATATCCGTTTCTCCCATCCCGCCCTTCATGTCCGACACGAAATAGAGGGTGTGCCCGTCGGGCGACAAGGAGGGATGTCCAACAGAATAGTCGTCACTGTTAAGAAAGAATGGTATAGGTTCCTGCCATTGGCCATTTTCCCTTACGGATATAAATATTTTCAGCAGATGCGTGCGTACATTGCCGGTTTCCTTTTTGCCTTTGTCATGGGAAGCCAGGGTCCGGGTGATAAAAAGTTCACTGAAATCGTGGTTGAAAGAAACAGGTCCTTCATGCCATTCGTGGCCGGGGATATCAGGCAGGGTGCCCGGTTCAGCGTATGCCCCTGCCAGACTGTCCTTCACGAGCGGTTTTGCCATGTAAAGTCGCAGGTAACTGTTTCCCGTCCATCCGTAGGTTTTACCCGGCTCTTTCTTTCCGACCCGGTCACTAACGAAGATGACCCCATCCTTGTATAAAACTGCACCAAAATCGGATTGCGGTGAGTTTAATGTCCCGAGATTCCTGACGGTAAAGTCAGGTTTTGCCGTCTGCCAGGCCAGGGCGCTGTCGCAGAAGCCGGCAAAGCGCCGGCCTCGCCCGTCGGACGGGACGAGGGAATCAAAATGCAGGAAAAGCGATTTTGCCAAAGTGTATTCACCGCATGAGCGTGCAGCCTGGGCGTAATAATACCAGTCAACCGGCTGGATAGATACATGAAGCCGATGATTATCGTTCTCCAGCGCATTTTTGTACCATATTTTTGCATTGGCAAGATCGTTCAGCATGCGGTAGCAACCCGCCAGAAGCAACGCGGCTTCCTGTTTTGTTTTACTGCCGGATGCTGATGCCAAGGGTTGGAGGATGGCGGCAGCTTTCGAATAGTTGAAAAGTCCGATTTCCCTCCTCGCTTCACTGATTTTATCCTGGGAATAACCTTCCCTGGTGGCAAGGAAACAGACGAGGATAATGATCAAATGGTAGTTCATAGGTTAAAAATATCGTGGGGTTAACATCCGCTCTTTGTGAAACAGATCAACTTCATAGCCCAGCCTGATCTCGTGTGAACCTTTGTTATACGCCTTAAGCGGATTGAACCAGATATCGTAGGAGTAGCCGGCTGAAAAGCCATTGCCGATATTGATCTCCATGAGAAGGCCAAGCGCCTGGCCTGTGCGGTAGGCGGCGCCCAGCGTAAAGAGGTTCCTTACCATGAAACTGGCATTGAAGTCGGCCTGGAAAGGGGTATTTTCAACAAATTTAAACAACAGCGACGGGATAAATTCCACATTGCCGCCCAGCGGAACAGCGCCTCCCGCCATGCAGTAATAGTTCCGGAGTAGCCTGGTGAAACCCGCATTGTCGCCGGGCGATGTTGCAGAAATCATGATCTGGTTCTGAAGAAGGTGTTTGGCCGACAGGCCAATGTAAAACCTCCTTCCATAATAGTAGGTCCCAAAATCGGCATCCGGCACCATCTTGTTGGTGAGGTCGCCTGAAAGGAGGGGATCTCCGGGGTCTTTGGGATTTAACAGCGCCCAGTTGATGTCCATGTATTTGAACCCGGCCTGGATGCCAAAACACAGGGTGGTCGAAGGGAAGAGGATGCGGTAGGCAAAGGTGGCCATGGCGCCGTAATCAACTGTCGGGCCCAACTCGTCGCGGTAGGAGTATAGGCCAAGCCCGATGTGCGGGTTTGGCAGGGGGGTGTGCGCATTGAATGTGAAAGTTCGCGGGGCCCCTTTGATGCCCACCCATTGAAACCTGCTGATAAGATCAGTTGAAAACCGTCCGGCACTTCCTGCATAGGCGGGATTGATGGCCAGCTTGTTAAAGGCATATTGCGTAAACAACGGGTCCTGCTGTGCCTGAACAATTACCGCCAGCAAAACCAGCAGCAGGGAAAGAGGATGCCGTGAAAATTTCGTTTTGTTCATCACTTTATTGGTTGCCTCCTCTTACAAAAACCCATCCTGAATATATTCCGCCCTTGTTAACCGAAACAATGTAATAATAGGTTCCGTCAGGAATGGGTTGTCCCTGCTGGTTTGTACCGTGCCATACGACCGGGCCGTTGTTGTAATTTTCCAGTTCGATGATCTTGTCACCCCACCGGTCAAAGATTTTCACGTTGTTGAGCGGGAAATTCTCAATACAGTCAATGATCCAGGTGTCGTTTACACCGTCGCCGTTCGGGGTGATCACGTTGTGGATGACGATGCAGTTTTCTTCCGGGGGCGCAGGCTTTGATGTAACGCTGACTTTAACGCTGTCAACTGCTTCACACCCTGCTAAAAGATCAGTAATGGTAATAAAAAATGTTGTCGTTGTGTCGAGCGGAAGGGTTAAAACCTGTTCAAGGGTATTGTTTGCCAGGAGGTTAGCCGGTTCCCAGGTGAAACTATAATCGCCCGACCCCTGGGTGGCGTTGCCGGTAAGAATGGCAGTGGTGCCCGGGGAAATTGACTGGTCCTGCCCCGCATCAGCGGCTACCGGATTGAATATCCGAAGGGTGCGCTCATCGAAGGCGCTGTATTGGGTACAGCCATCGCGGCCAAAAGCAGTTAAAACGAAGGTTATAAAACCCGTCTCACCGGGAGCAGGCTGGTAAACCGGACTCAGCGAATGGCCGCCCGAGAGCTGTCCCAGCCCGTTTTGAGTCCAGAGCAAACTGTCGGAGTAGAAAACCGCGCCACCTTCAAGGCGAACCCGGCCAGGTGTGCAGGTAACACCGTCGGGCCCCGCCTGTGCTGAGGGGCTCCGTGAAACGGAAAGGAACATCGAATCGGAATTTGCCGGACAGCCTGCAACTGAATTCGCTGTCACAGAAAGCTGTACCCCTCCGGCTGAAATATCTGCTGTGCCCGGGGTGTAAACAGGGTGCAGTGTGGCAGGGTTGTCAAATACGCCGTTCCCAGAAGTTTGCCAGGTTAATGAAAGATAATTTGAAGCGGATGATCCGGAAACCAGGAAGGGTTGCGATTCGCAGGTAACATGATCCTGCCCGGCATTCACGGCCGATCTTTGGAGGATGGTGATGTATACGCTGTCGGATACCGGGGGACAGGTGCTGTTGCTGACCGTCCACCGGAATTCGTAAATACCGGATGTGAGGTTGCTCACAAGGGTATTGGGGTCGGCAGGATTGGCTATATAGGCTGTATCCGGACCCTGTCGCTGCCTCCAGACACCGGTTCCCGTTACAGGTATTGTTGCCGAAAGGTGGGTGGAGATGGTATCATTCCCTGCAAGACAGTGTTCCTGGCTGGCACCGGCGATGGCGGGCGAGGGCGGGGGGGCATTGGTCACGAACAGCGTATCCGCTGAATAGCATTCCCCGTTTGTAACAGCGTATCTGAATCCGAAATGGCCGGGAATCAGTCCGGTTACAGAGGCGTTGGCGGTGCCCAGCGGTGTGATTGTTGCAGGAACAGGCCCGGCTATCTGGGTCCATTCGCCGGTTCCGGGTGCCGGTGTGCTGCCATACAACACGATGGTTGAGGCATTGCACACCTGAAGGTCAGGGCCGGCATCCGCCCTGATCACCTTGGTGACAGTTATAAACAAGGTGTCGTTGCTGCACAATGCAGGCAGGGGATACCCGCTGTCGCATACGCGGGTGACTATTTTGTCGGTTCCTGAAAAACCCGTGAATGGCGTGTAGGTGAAAAATCCGTCAGTACCCATCAATACGGTGCCATGACCGGGCCCCGCAAGCGGAGGGAGCACGGCCACCATGGGTGTATTCTCCACCGTATCGGCATCATTGTAAAGGATGTTCCCTGAAACACTTTTGTTTTCGCACAGCAAAGCCGTTTCGTTCCTGACACGGGGAGGATCGTTTACCGGGAGGACGGTAAGGTAGACAGATGCGGTATCGCAGAGGTTGTCAAAATCGCAGATCCTGTACCGAAGGGTATCACGGCCGTAATAGTTTAACGACGGTGCATACTGGATGTACCCGGTGCCGTGCAAAACACTCGCAGTGCCATGAAGCGGAGCACTGACAATCGTCAGGTTGGCGTTGTTGATGTTGTGGTCGCAGTCGGTATCGTTCATCACGACATGAATGGCAACCGGCGTATCTTCAAACATCGTGGCCGAATCGTTGATCGCGACGGGGTATGTCAGCGGCGGATTGATGGCAAAGGTCACAGGGGCAAGGTTCCCGGTACCACATGGTCCTAAACCGGTAGAACTCAGGTTCGTTTGCGGTGTTGAATTGACGACTCCCTGGTAGCTGGCTGTTACCTGGCAGGTACCGTGGTTATACATGCTGTCTTTGAGCAATACGCAATCGGTGATGGCTTTTGCCTTGTACTGCAGGGTAAACGACGGGTCACCGACTTCTACCATGCTGTCGGGGATGTTGAATGTTAATGCTTTGGTCGCGTTGTTATAGTTGGAAACAATACCGCCGGGCAATGGTGGGAGTACCTGTAAAAAATCAAGTCCAGGAGGAATGATCGTCGACAGAACAAGGTTTTGAGCCCCGTCGTTCCCACTGTTTCCCGCGACGAGCGAAAAAGTGACAGTATCGCCGGCGTTTATTGTTCCGCCTGTTCCGGCGGGCATGGCGGGGATGGTGAAGAGGGTCATGACCTCGGGAAACCACACGTCGACCACAAGACCAATGAGGAACATGCCATAGATCTCCTGGTTCGTCCCGACACGGATGCTTGCAGATGTCTGGTTGTTTCCAATCACGCTGTTACCCGTATTCGGGATTGGGAATTTATCGGCATCAAACCCAAGTGTATTCTGACTTGCAGGGACCCTGTTCAGGAACTGGGCGCCATTGAGGCCGATGATACTGTGGAAGAAATTGTTGGTTTGGCGCAACGCCGAACTCATGGTAAGCCACGAAGCGTCCGTCTTCTGGATTTCGCAGTAATCGCCCGAGAGATCCCAGTCGCCTTCAAGGGAACCGAACAGGAAATCAATGTTGACACTCCCGGTCGGAACGGTTTGGAAACCGCTGAAGTTGAACGGCAGCGGGTTTGGCACCATTTCGGTTGCAACATGCACATATCCGTCGAAAATGCTGATATTCTTCTGAGGCAGCGACGTGCTTTCATAAACCACTACGATGATCCAGCCGCCTGAACAACCCGTATTGCCTCCGTTGTGACTGGTCAGCGAACCGGTTTTGGCCTTGACATTCGCCACCCAGTAGGTTCCTGAAGGATCGGGAGCTACCATGCCGGTAATATCCTTGACACAGGTGTATGGGTCGTTGTAAAAGTGCTCCAGCCTGCCTTCATAAATCACCTGGTCGGCTGAAACTGTTGTATAAGCAGTGTTGCCTGGGATTTTAAGCTTGACCTGGCTGAAATTCCAGTTCGGTTCATTGCCCGGGTCTTCCATATCAGCTGCTGACCAGTATAAAAACACCTTTTTTACCACCGGGCAAACCAGCCCAGATGGAAGTGCCAAAGTGGCATTACTGGAGTTGAAGGTGCTTGAGTCAGCATCAACATCCACAAAAACCATGTTAACGCTGTGGTTTCCAAGCGTTCCGTTATAATCCCCCGTGGAAGTGGCCGAAACAACATTGTTGGCGATCAGGGTCATGTTCCCTTTCACGGATGTTTGATAACGAAGCGTAAAAGGAGCCTTGATCTGTCCCTCCAGCCTGCCTGCCAAAGCAGCAACAGCAAGAAACAACAAGCAAAAACGAACACTAACCCAAAAACGCCTGAAACACATTCCCGTAAAATATATCCAAAGATACGCAACTCAGTCGAAAAATGGAAACCGAAAATCACCAATTCCCTAATTCCTGCATTCCTGCATTCCTGCATTCCAGCATTTCCGCATTGTTTGCATTGCCTTGGAAGTTTGCCCCCGATTTTCTACCTTTGCTGTTCCAAAACTAACAGCACTATGAGCAATTTTATCGGTATCCGTCACGAGGATAAATACAAACTTGAACGGAGAGCCCCGTTGACCCCTAAACACGTTGCCAGACTTGTAAAGCAAAAAAAACTGGATATCATTGTCCAGACTTCTGATAAACGGGTTTTTAAGGACGAGGAATACGTTGCCGCCGGAGCGAAAATTGCAAAAGACCTTAAAAAGTGTTCTGTTATTTTTGGCGTCAAGGAGATGCCTGAATCCTTCTTTGAACCTGAAAAAACGTATGTTTTCTTTGCGCATGTGGTCAAAGGACAGCCATACAACATGGGCATGCTTCGCCGTATGATGGAGCTGAAATGCAACCTGATCGAGTATGAACGGGTGGTGGATGAGCAGGGCAAACGTCTTATATTTTTCGGCAGATATGCCGGGATGGCAGGAATGATCAATTCGTTGTGGGCCCTTGGTCTGAGACTAAAGGATGCCGGGTTGACTACGAACTTTGGCAGACTGAAACAAGCCCACCACTATCATACCCTCAGGGAGGCCAAGGATGATGTTTCGGCCATCGGCCAATTGATTGCTGAAAAGGGAATTCCCAATAAATTAAGACCATATGTTATCGGCATTACCGGGTATGGCAATGTATCGCAGGGAGTCCAGGAAATTCTGGGGTTGTTGCCTGTAAAAGAGATATCCCCTGAAAAGCTGCTGGACCTGCACCGCCGGAAACAATTACCCGACAACCTGGTTTATAAAGTCATTTTCAAGGAAGAGGACCTCTTTGAACACGTGGATGGCGAGCCTTTCGAACTCCATGATTATTACTCAAACCCGCAAAGCTATCGCAGTAAATTCGAAAAATACCTGCCTCATATTTCTATGCTGATCAACTGTATCTATTGGGATAAACGCTATCCCCGCCTGGTCACCAAAGCATACCTGAAAAAGCTGTTTGCCAAAGACAATCCAAATCTTACCGTTATCGGGGATATCAGTTGCGATGTGGAAGGGGCGGTTGAATGTACGCTTAAACCAACTGAGATTGATGACCCAATTTATATGTATGATCCCGAAACGGAAGAGATCACCATGGGCCATGAAGGAAATGGCGTGCTGGTGATGGCGGTGGATATCCTGCCTGCTGAATTGCCGCGCGATTCCTCCGACGGCTTTGCCGATGTGCTCGTCAATTTTGTAAAACCGATTGCGGATGCCGATTTTGAAGAACATTTTGATGACCTCGACCTGCCAAAAGCCATAAAAAAAGCGCTGATCCTTCACAAAGGCGAACTCACCCCCGACTTTAAATATATTGAAGAATACCTCAAATAATCCTGCCATGAAAAAAATCCTCATCCTCGGTTCCGGCCTCGTAGCACGACCCATTATCCAATACCTTCTCTCACAACACTATCACGTGACCGTCGCCTCCAATACCCCTGACCGTTCCGATGCCATGATCGCAGGAAACGTGAACGGGGCTTCAGTCCCGTGGGAAGCAGGGGATGAAACGTCGCTTGACCTGATGATCGGGGCACACGACATTGTCGTAAGTCTGCTTCCCTATGTGTTTCATGTCATGGTAGCCAGGCATTGTGTAAGTCACAAAAAGAATATGGTTACCACGTCGTATGTGAAACCTGAAATGCACGACCTCGATGCTGCCGCTAAAGAGGCAGGCATCATCCTGCTCAACGAAATGGGACTCGATCCGGGGATCGATCATATGTCGGCCATGCGGATCATCGATAAAGTACACGAACGTGAAGGAGCCATCCTGGAGTTTTATTCCATTTGCGGTGCGCTTCCGGCGCCTGAAGCGGCTGATAACCCTTTCAGGTATAAGTTTTCATGGAGCCCGAAGGGTGTGGTGCTTGCAGGGAATAATGACGCCCGGTATCTTCAGCATGGCCGCACCGTGGAAATCCCGACACAAAATCTCTTCAGGAACCCGTTCCATGTAAATTTCCCGGAAGTCGGTGACCTTGAAGTTTATCCAAACCGCGATTCACTTGCCTACAAGGATATTTACGGGATACCCGAGGCCCTGACTATGTACCGCGGCACCTTCAGATACCATGGCTGGTGCGGAATAATTGACGTAATTAAAAAACTGAACCTGATTTCTCCTGAAAAGATGGATATGACCGGCATGACCTACGCCGACATGGTTTTGTACCAGATGGATCAGCTTGAGAAACAGGCAGGCGGGCAACCTGCCGGAGGCACGAATGTCAGGGAACAGGTGGCCGGATTCGTGGGAATTCCAGAAAATGACCATGCCATCGAAGCCTTGACCTGGCTCGGACTGTTCGATAAAACCCCTATGAACCGTGGAGTTGACTCAACTTTTGAGGTCACCTCCGACCTGATGATCGGGAAAATGGCACTTGGACAAACTGAACGTGACATGGTTGCCATGCAACACACGTTTCTGGCAGCTTTTTCCGATGGGCGCAAAGAGGTAATCCGCTCACGGATGCTCGATTTCGGAACACTCGATACCGATACGTCGATCGCCCGTACGGTTGCACTGCCTGCTGCCATCGGCGTTGAAATGATCCTCACCGGCCAGATCAATGTCAAGGGCGTTCACATCCCGGTTATTCCTGACATCTACAATCCGGTACTCAACAAACTTGAAACCATGGGAATTAAAATGGTTGAAGAATACGGTTTGCCGTTGTCGGAAATGATAGCATAAGGAGATCCCCGGTACACTGAGCGGAGCCGACGTGTACTGTCCCAACAACCAATCCTCAAACCCTCAAACCCTCAAATCATCAAATCCTTATGATAATCGGCAAACTTATAGTAATAGTTATCGTTTGCATGGTGTTATACTCGGTTTTCAGCAGGGGTAAGAACCCCTCCGACGCGAGTAAAAACAGCGATGAAGGCAGGTCGCCCGGGCCTGATCCCGTTAACCCACCCAGGAATGAGCCGCGGCAAAAATCCGGCTACGCAAAATGGGTTGGCGGAGGCCTGGGTTGGGCTTTCGGTGGCCCGATAGGTGCCATCCTGGGGGTTGCACTGGGTTCCATGTTCGATGGGATGAATTCAGGGACTTCCTCGTACCAGGGAACTCCCCGCGGTGATTTTGCGATGAGTTTGCTTGTACTTTCAGCCGCAGTAATGAAAGCTGATCAAAAGGTGGTAAAGTCGGAACTTGAATACGTAAGGAACTTTTTTATCACCCAGTTCGGCAGCGATGAAGGAACCCGGTTGATTTCCATGTTACGCGAAATATTAAAGCAGGATATCAACGTTCAGCAGGTCAGCGTGCAGGTGGGACAGTATACCGATTATGCGGTAAAACTCCAGCTGGTCCATTACCTGTTCGGGATTGCTGCGGCCGATGGATACTATCATCCCGATGAAGTCGATATGATTTCCAGCATTGCTACCTACATGGGAATCCCGGGTTCTGAGTTTTTATCGATCAAGGCCATGTTCGTGAAAAATGTGAACTGGGCCTATGATGTGCTTGAAATTACAACTTCCGCCACGGATGATGAGGTCAAGAAAGCATATCGTGACATGGCCAAGAAACACCATCCCGACAAGGTGGCCCACCTGGGCGATGATGTGAAACAGGCTGCCACTGTGAAATTTCAGGAAATTAATTCCGCGTACGAGCAAATAAAAAAACAGCGGGGAATCATTTGATCATTCCTGGTTAAAAGACGAAGGGCCGCAGGTTTACCCTGTAGCCCGTTCATCCAATCAACAAAACAAAACAAAACTCAAACCAGAAAAAACCTGCAGGGCTGAATTTCTTACTGCAGAATGTGTTTTAATTAACTACGGAAATACGCTTTACTGCAGAACGGCTTCCGATAGTTATCCTTACCAGGTATTCCCCTTTTGGCTCGCCGGAAAGATCAAACCGGTATTCCTTTGTTCCTGTGCAGATCCTGGATAATATGTTTTTTCCGCTCATATCCATGATGGATACTGCCGCCGCCTGGTCGCTGTAATTTCCCAAATCCAGGGTGAATATTCCCCGGGTAGGACTCGGAAAAACCAGCAAACCTGAAAGGTCTTGTTCATTGACGCCAACCGTTGAAGCTGCCTGGGTTACAGTGACCGATTGCGGTGTCAGCCCTGAAACCGTTGTTGTGATCGTTGCAATCCGCACCGAAGTTGCCGGATTTACGGTATATGTTGCAGTCAGGGTTCCGTTGCCGCTTCCCGACGGAGTTACGGTACACCATGATGCATCACTTACCGAGGTCCACGAAGTATTGGAAGCCACGGTAAATGCTGTTGACCCGGGCTGAGCCGTAACGTTCTGATTGGAAGGGGCTACGGTAAGGGTAGGAGCCGCTCCCGCCTGAGTTACGGTTACCGTTTGAGCAGGCAGACCTGATACTGTGACGGTAATGGTTGCCACCCGCTGGGTCACTGAAGTGTTGGCTGAATAGTTGGCTGAAATTGTCCCATTCCCGGTTCCTCCGGTCGTGACAGTGCACCAACCGGCGTTGCTGGCCGACGTCCAGGTTGAATTTGAGGCAACCGTAAAGGTGGTCGAACCCTGGGCAGCAGTGACGTTGCGGTTTGACGGCGATACCGAAAGGGTCGGTACGAAGGTTGTTGCCGTGAAGGTAGCAATCATTCCCATGGCCGCGTGCGGGGTGCACACGTAATTGTAAGTTCCTGCAACAGTTACCGGGTACTCATAAACAGTGTTCGTACTGTTGATGGGTTGGTCCCACGTAGCAGCGCCCCCGGGAATAACCCCTGAGGTGGTGGTATGGGAGCCCGCGCTCCATACCCAGCGCATGGTATCGCCAACGGAAACGTTCAGCGATGAGGGATTGAAATAGTAGTTTCCAACCAGCACGACGTGCTTGACCGAAAAGCCCTGTATGTTGAAAAGCATCGCTGCCATGAACATCAGGGGAGCGATGAATGTTGTATATTTTTTCATATATGCAAAGTTAAATTAATTTAGACTTAATAAATGCAAATATACAACATATAATCCTGCAATGTCAAAATCTGTAAAAAAAAATATTAACATTCCATAATTCTTGTTATACATCCGTAATAATTTGATTAGCAAATTGATAAATTCATCCGGGACCTGTGGTGATGTTCTGTCAATTTTTCTGTTCAAGGCTTATGCATATCAACGGAAAAAGTGTATATTTGATAAAATTCCAAGGGGGAGTGATGTTCCTGCAAAATTGATATTGACTGTTGGCTTTTAGCCAGAACCCTTTAAATCAGGCAGAATCATGGAAAACGATGATATGTTCAGTAAAAAGCTCCTCGGGTTAAAATCAACACTGCCCGCGCTGATTGTTGCAGACCATTTCAACCAGCGACCCGATATGGCCCGCAGTTATTCTGAATACCAGAAGGAAAACTTCCTCAGTGATATAGGATGGATAATATCGTTCCTTGCTGAGTCGGTTTGGGCCAGGGAGCCCGTGCTTTTTGAGGAATTTATTTTTTGGCTTAAAACATTTCTCATCTCGGTCGGGGTTCCGGCGAAGGACTTGGAAGAAAGCCTCCGGTTGCTTAAAGCCAGAATAAACGAGGCTTGCTCCGCTGATGAGAACAACGTCGTCAACGCGTTTCTCGGGAAGGCCATCTCGCAGGTGATGGCTGATGATCTGAAGACCTCCCTCGCAGCCATGGACAACACGCTTATTCCGCTGGCACAGGATTATCTTGATTGTATGTTGAAAGGGGAGCGTAACTTGGCCTTATCGATGGTATTGGACAAAGTTGAGGCCGGTTTTCCGATGAAGGATTTGTACCTCCAGGTATTCCAGCCTGTTCAGTATGAACTTGGACGTTTATGGCAGACGAACAGGATCAGTGTGGCGCAGGAGCATTATTGCACCGCGGCCACGCAACTGGTGATGTCGCAGTTATACCCTTATCTTTTTACAGGTAAAAGGCATGAACGGAAGATGGTTGCTGCATGTGCTCCTGGCGAATTGCATGAACTCGGAGCCCGGATGGTCAGCGATTTCTTTGAAATGGAGGGTTGGAACACTTATTACCTTGGTGCAAACATGCCGGTGAACGGCATCATAAACTTCCTCGGTGTTATCAAACCTGCATTGCTGGCCATTTCAGTTACCATGACCGTTAATTTAAGGACTGTGGCTGAGATGATCAGTCAGATCAGGGCGACGCCGGAAATCCCCGCCGGGATGAAGATACTGGCAGGTGATTATCCCTTCAGGGTTGCCAATGATCTGTGGCAACGGATAGGCGCCGACGGATGGGCTGTAAATGCCCAGGAGGCTGTCGATCTTGCGGGTCGGTTAATATCAGGCACCTGAATTTGAAGGTAAGAGGAAAAAACTTCAATTTATTTAGGTTATTTTTGAAATAAAAATCACCACCATGATGCGACTTGTATTTACACTTTTGATGTTGATGATGTTTGGAATAACTCCGGTTGTTTCCCAGTCTCCATCAGGAGGTTCTGTTGAAACGGAAACAGACCCGGTTATCCTTGCCAAACTTGAACAATGGAAAGATCTCAAATTCGGGTTGCTCATGCATTGGGGAACATACAGCCAGTGGGGAATCGTGGAATCATGGTCGCTCTGTTCCGAAGACGAGGACTGGTGCAGGCGCAAGATAAAGAACTACGCCGATTATTGCCGTGACTATACCCGGCTGATAACCACGTTCAATCCTGTTAAGTTTGATCCTGGAAAATGGGCAGAAGCGGCCCGGTATGCAGGCATGAAATACGTGATTTTCACCACGAAGCATCATGATGGTTTCTGCATGTTTGACACGAAACTAACAGATTACAGGATAACCTCCGATAATTGTCCGTTTCACTCAAATCCCAGGGCAAACGTGACAAAGGAAATTTTTAACGCCTTCAGGGCACAGGGTTTCTGGACTGGTGCCTATTTTTCTAAACCCGACTGGCACTGCAACGATTACTGGGCGGAGGAATGGGCTACACCCAACAGGAATGTCAATTACAGCATTAAAAAATATCCGCAACGATGGCAGAAATATTGCGATTTCACATTCAACCAGATCCATGAACTGGTGAGTGAATATGGCAAGGTAGATATTCTTTGGCTGGATGGGGGATGGGTTGACCCTAAAAACGACCAGGACATCAACATGCCGAAAATTGCGGATATGGCTCGGAGTTTCCAGCGCGACCTCCTTATTGTAGACAGGACGGTTACAGGGAAATATGAAAATTACAGGACGCCTGAACAGGAAATTCCGGACAAGTTGCTAGAATATCCATGGGAAACCTGTATGACAATGGCTTCGTCATGGTCGTATGTGCCTGGCGACATATACAAACCTGCCAACAAGATCATCCACATGCTGGTTGATATTGTATGCAAAGGGGGGAATTACCTGCTGAATATTGGTCCGTCGCCCGAAGGAGTTTGGGCCGACAGCGCCTATGCCAGGTTGCGTGAAATTGGCGACTGGATGAAGGTGAACGGGGAAGCCATTTACAGGTCGCGCCCGGTTGCCCCGTATAAATCAGGGAAGATCTGCTTCACCTCCGGCCCCGACGGTGCCTTGTATGCCATTTACCTCGCCGGCCAGGACGAGTTGGTCATGCCAGCTGCCATCATAGTGAACGGGTTGGATGTGCCGGCAGGGGCCAGGGTTACCATGTTGGGAAGCAAAATAAGACTGAACTGGAAAGAGGAGCAGGGAACCGGATTCCGGATTAGCATACCTGACTCCCTTCAGAAAAATCCACCATGCCGGCATGCATGGACTTTCAGGATAACTAAAAACGCTGTAGGAAATTGAAACCCGGCATGATAGGACCGCGCTGCTGGATTTTTTCCTTTTTCATGGTGGTTTGCTTTGCAATTTACGGCCAAACCCCGAATTCGCATGATCTTCAATATACTGCGCTGCCTCAAAGCTGGGATGAAGGGATTCCGTTGGGGAACGGCATGATGGGAGCACTGGTATGGCAGAAAGATTCATTTCTCAGGATTTCACTCGACCGGGCTGACCTTTGGGATTTGCGCCCTGTTAAGGAGTTCAGTCTTCCCCAATTCAGGTTCTCATGGGTCAGGGAACAGCTAGAGAAAAACCGGTATGACTCGGTTCAGAAGTTATTTGACGAACCCTACGAACGCGACCCCGGACCTTCAAAAATTCCTGCCGGTGCTTTGGAAATACCGATTGGACAGATGGGAGCAATCAACAGTGTCCATTTGTTCCTGAAAGAAGCCTTGTGCGAAATAAAATGGCTGTCTGGCGCAAGGTTGCTCGTTTTCGTAGATGCACGCAGGCACCAGGGGAGGTTCAGGCTGGAACATCCGGGAAATTCGTTCAGGATGAGGCTGATCATCCCGGGTTTCGCGCCGGCAGGCAAAACCGGAACATCAAATTCAGTCGACGGGCAAAGTCTTGCCAGGCTGGGATATCCTCCGGCGCAGGCCGACACAGCCAATCCCGGGTACCAGTACTTTTGGCAACAGGGGTATGGGGATTTTCAGTTCGCTGTTTTTGCTGATTGGAAAAAGGAGCCAGGCAATATGGTGGATGGTACCTGGAGCATAGGAACTTCGAACCAGGATATAATACAGGCTCCGGCGAGGGAGACGATGCAAGAGGATGCACACCTGGTTGATTTTGATTCAGCATTCAGGGAACATTGCCGGTGGTGGATGAGTTTCTGGCAAAAGTCGTCGATCCGGTTACCCGACACCCTGCTCGAAAACCAGTGGTATCGGGAAATATACAAATTCGGGTCGGCCTCGCGCAAGGGTGGGCTGCCCATCACCCTGCAGGCTGTGTGGACGGCCGATAACGGCAATCTTCCTCCATGGAAGGGAGATTTTCACAATGACCTGAATACGCAACTCAGCTATTGGCCGGGTTATGCATCCAATCACCTGGAAGAATCGCAGGTTTTTCCTGATTGGATATGGAGTAACCGCAGGAATGCAGAAAACTATACAAAAACATATTTCGGATGCCCCGGCCTGAATTTCCCAGGAGTTTCTACATTGACAGGGGAGCCCATGGGAGGATGGATACAGTATGCCCTTTCACCGACGGTGTCATGCTGGTTGGCGCAAAATTTTTACTTGCAGTGGGAATATAGCAAGGATACTGGATTCCTCAGGGATAAAGCATACCCTTTTATCAGGGGAACAGCACGGTTTATTGAGGCTGTATCAGAGAAACACGGGAAATTCAGGCAACTGCCCCTCAGTTCAAGTCCTGAATTTTTTGATAATTCCCCGGATGCATGGTTTCACCAAACAACCAATTACGATCTTGCTTTGATAAGGTGGATGTACCAGGCTGCTTCCGAAGTGGCTAAGGACATGCATCTACCTCGTGAAGCCCGGCACTGGCGGCAGTGTTTGTCGGAATGGCCTGAACTCGCGTTGTCAGATTCTAACAGGTTGCTGATTGCACCGGGATTTCCCTGCAAAACATCGCATCGTCATTTTTCGCACCTGATGGCCATATTTCCATTGGGATTATTAGACTGGCATGCCGGAAAAAGGGACCAGGGGGTTATTTTGGGATCAATCAGCGATCTTTTACTGCAGGGCCACGACTATTGGTGCGGGTACTCTTATGCCTGGCTGGGCAACCTGCAGGCCCGTGCGCGCAACGGGGAAGGAGCCTGTGATGCGTTAAGGACTTTTGCAGGATGTTTCTGCCTGCCAAACAGTTTCCATGTTAATGGTGATCAGTCGGGAACCGGCAAATCGAAATTCACTTACCGGCCTTTCACCCTGGAGGGTAATTTTGCTTTTGCTTCTGGTATCCAGGAGATGCTTTTACAAAGCGATCATGACAGGATTGTAGTTTTCCCGGCGATTCCTGATAACTGGGAAAATGTATCATTTCAGGATCTCCGTGCCAGGGGCGCATTCCTTGTGTCGGCAACTATGACTGGCGGGGAGTTGCGAGAGTTGAAAATAATCAGTGAAAGAGGCGGAGATCTAAAACTTGAAAATCCGTTCGGGAAAAAGGGTGTCAAGGTAAAGGGAGGACGAAAATTCCGGAATGACAGGCATGGAATGTTGACGATTCCGACAATCCCTGCACAGGTGCTGTTTTTGGAGCCGGCGGGAAAGTGACCCCGTCAGGGTGGGGGACCCCGTCAGGGTGGGGGACCCCGTCAGGGTGGGGGACCCCGTCAGGGTGGGGGACCCCGTCAGGGTGGGGGACCCCGTCAGGGTGGTAGACCCCGTCAGGGTGGTAGACCCCGTCAGGGTGGGGGACCCCGTCAGGGTGGGGGACCCCGTCAGGGTCCACAACCCTGACGGGGTGAGGGCAGATCAATCATGAAACCGCCAGGCAACGCCAAATTTAAAAGCACCGTCCTGCATAGGATAGGAAGGGGTTGTATAGTAATCTCGGTACATGAAACTCGCATTGAGATGCGAATAGGTGACGAAGATCCGTGCACGCTGGATCTTGAGATTGATGAAAAAGTCCATGTAGAGGTAATTGCCGATTTCACGGCGGTCCTGCAGATAGAACGAGCGGGTAGCCGGGTTGTAATTATCAGCAAAATAGGGTGTGTTGTAAAAAAAGTTTAGGCCAGGCTGCAGGGTGGCAGCGCCGTTAAACAGCGACTGGGTAAAATAGAGCGTCACGTTGCCAATGAATGCGGGTAACCGCAAAACAGAGGTTCCCTGAACGGTCTGGTAGGCCAGTTGCGATTTGATTTTAAACCGCCAGATATCAAGGTTGGTATTGAGATACAGCAGCATATGGCCGAACCCGCCCTGGAATTGCTGCGGGTTTCCAGCCGTGTCGAGGTATACGAAGTTGCTTACCCGGCTGATGTCGACACCGGCCTCCAGGAATTTAAGCTGATAGCTGAACCCGGCAGCGATAATGCCCTGTTTCTGCCATGCCGTATCCCATTTGTAATTGTTTCCATGATAATGTTCATAGAACCAGCCGGGTTTCTGGTAGATATAGTTGGCAGTAATAGTTATAATACCGCCGTTTTTTTCCTTTGTGCCAAGGATTGAAATCAGCTTAGCCCTGAGGCTTTTATCCCCCTCATTGTAACTTCCCAATACATAATCGCCCTTTGCCTCCAGCCTCAAACTGGGAAATGGCGTGAAATCGAGTTCTGCATGTGGAATGAACTGGTTGAAATAATTTTTCGTTCCGTGGAGAAGCACTTCGATGTATTGACTCCTTATACCGGCTTCCAACTGGATGACCCTGAGTTTGTTTTTCGGATTGAAGGTTGGGTTTGACCACACCACCTCATTGATAATCTTTGTTACCAGTACGGAATCATAGGTTTTTAGCGTGTCGATCATCGCAGACGGATAAAATCCGCTGTCGGCCGGGGTATCGATGTAGGTCTGGCTTTGCCTGTTATACTGAAAGCTGTAGGTAAGCCTGCCAAGTTCGAGTCTTTTCCGTGTGCCCAGGGTAGTATCTTTTTCATTGCGGGGATGGCGTGAGAGGTTGAAGTAATGTTTCATGAAAAACCCATTCTCCCTGATATTATTTTGGGCTGCAGAGAGATTGACAGGAATAACCATTCTGTTGGTTTCTTCGTTGTTCTCGAAAATGCTTTCGTGTTTAATCCCCCCGTTCTCAAAGTTTTTTATACGGTTGTAAGTGAAGTTGGCGATGACGCCATACCGTTTGTTTTTTGTAAAATACTGCGACGTAAGGACGAAATTGATATGGTTGGTTCTCTGTCTGAGGTAGGCTCCGGGAGAGTTCATTGTGCGGAAATCGAAGCCCAGATTAAAACTCCGGTAGATATTCCTGCTGAATACGGCATGGAGGTTTTGTTCTTTCAGCGCTCCCTGAGTATAGGAGATTTCAGAGAATGTTTTATAGACCCGGTAGTATTTAATGCTATCATTCTGGTAAAGGTATGGATCCATAGAATGCAGCCCGTAGTCGAAGCCATTTTCCCTCAGGAAGGGATATGGTGAAAGCGACCTGGAACTGGTACCGAAGTTACCCAGGGTGGCGTAAAAGCGATCATATTTATAAAGTTGATTGTAGTTCTCAAAACCTGTAATTGCAGTATCATTGGGATGCAGTTTTAGCGCACCCAATTTTTCAAAGTCGCTGTAGAAATAAGAAACCTCGGTTGAATCACGGTGTTTTTTAATGGAGTCGATGGCGATGCGGTTGAGCCTGGCCTGTTCCTGGTTACGGGCGGCTTTAATACGATCGGTTGAATCTTTTGCTGAGTGTTTTGTTGTATCAGCAGTCTGGCTATAGCTTTCGAGGCCACAGCTCAGCAGGAGCAGGATGGTAATCGGAAGGAGAAGTCTGAAATATTGGTGCATTCAGCGGGTTGGAATTTGAGGATAAAAGTACGGAAAAAATGGGAGGTGGAGGGGAGGAAAGGGCAAAAAAAAACCCAGCGTTTAGGCTGGGTTTAAAAAAGATCGGCGACGACATACTCTCCCACAAAAACTGCAGTACCATCTGCGCAAGTGGGCTTAACGACTCTGTTCGGAAAGGGAAGAGGTGAACACCACTGCTATAGTCAC
>Ga0114951_10001596_pt1 | contig 27584 bp, 21 predicted proteins | sample AM7aDNAmetaG_FD_88677 | JGI IMG/M metagenome (GOLD analysis project Ga0114951, IMG submission 88677) | Freshwater microbial communities from Finland to study Microbial Dark Matter (Phase II) - AM7a DNA metaG | ecosystem: Environmental > Aquatic > Freshwater > Lake | place: Finland: Lake Alinen... | reverse complement strand
GGATACTTGCATGCTTATTTACCGAAATCCTGCATTCTTATTTACCGAATTTCTGCATCCTTATTTACCGATTTCTTGCATTCTTATTTGCCGAAATCTCGCATTGTTATTTACCGTTTACATCAATAAAACAAAATAGTTCATTAAAATCCAAATCATTACAAGTTTTATCAGATAAAATCTGAAAAGCATTTGAATGATCTTTCTTCAAAAAATATCTCGCAATTTGTTCAAAATCAAAAGAATCAACTTTAAGGTTCCCAAATCCTTCGAGTAATTTGGCCTTAATTTTTTTATTACGATTATTTATCATTGTTGCGATCTAAACTTATGATGGCTGACATACAAGAATGGATAGTTTGAAATATTCATCTATTTTTTTTAGCAGAGAGCTAATTCTTTTGATCATAGACGGTGACTATTTTTTTGTAAAGATCGTTAAAGTCTGGTTGCAATCGGGACTGGAAGTACCTTTACGACTATAAAAAAAAAGGAGTTCCAATGAGGCGGAACTCCCGAATCCTCAGAAGTTGATTTTGTCTTCGGCTTCTGAGATGCTTGAATCGAATGATAACCTAAGAAAATCAATCATCTTCTATACTCCAGAGGAGAAACGGGTGGTGAAAACATTCCAAACTAAATCATTCGGCAGATAGTGCAGTTGAAATCGTCTCTAAAGGCCATGATCAGGCATGCTTCACTTTTGCATTATTATACAATCATTATCCATTCATTATATATTTATTGTAGCTTCAATATTGGATCATGATAGGATTGCTCCGGCGTACTTTCCAACGCAGAAAGTAATTCATGTTCTATATCAGGTAGTTATGAGTTCGATGCACAAATGGGGTACAAAAAAATGACATAAAAATCATTAAAAATGGACGCTTTATCTGAACCGTTTTGAATCAACCATATGAACCTGGGGTTCGGGGAAATACCCGTTCCGTTTGTACAACCTGATCAGGAAATCAAGATTATCTGGAACAAGCCGTGCATTCTTTTCGCCGGGGAATAAAAGGTACTTCCTGAATCCATACTGATCGAGAGCGAAATTAACAAATCCGCAACTGCAATCATTGGCCATTACCAGGTGCATGGGTAGCGCAGGGTCAGTACTGCCTTTGTAAAGTTTGTTGTTTTCATCCGGGATTACCGGACACATATGTGTTAAGAATTCAATACCGGCTTCCTTATTAAAAAACACGAGACAGTCATCGTTGTATCGCTCCCGGATTGCAGGCGGGATCTCCTGAGGAAGGAAGGGAGGGATCTTTTCATCACCCGGCTGGTTCAGTTTCTTTCTCATCTCAAAATTCCATTGAAACATGAAATCGCGAATGAAATTGTTGGCTTCAAAGAAGGAATCAAAAAAGGCGACAGGCCGACCGTGGTTAAATTTCAGAAAGAGATCGTATTGGTCATTTATGGTCTTTTTCCATTCGTCATTCTCATCACTGAAAAGAGATGCAGATATCAGGCTTTTATCCGCTTTGGAAAAATCCTTTTCCTTGCCCCAAACCAACATCATGCCCGAAAACCACCATTCTCCCATCCATTTTACAAATCCTATGGTGACAACTGTTCCCGGTAATATAAGCGGGTCCATGAGAGCTGTGTTCTCGACCGCATATTCATATTGCTCCTCAAAAATCGCAAAAACCTTTCCTGTCATCACGAGGATTTCCGGAGCATCCGGATTCAAAATACAGCCGTTTTGCTCTCCGGATTCAGAATCTTGTTTACAAGTGAGGTAGTACCAAATCAGGAACGCCACATCGGCGAAATTTATCTCCTCTTCAAAATAGTCATCCGTAAGGTCGTAAAAGGGTAGCCGCTTCCCGTACAACTGCTCGTGCTCGTCCCTGAATGCACGCCACAACCCCAAATCCGATATGACATCTTCAAAATAGGAGACCAGGAAAGCCGCGAGTTCGGTCAAGGCAATGTGATCGAAACTGTCAAATAGTATCTTGAATAACTTTCCCTTGAGAATATCACGAATCCGGATACAAATCCCGATGTAATAATGATCAGTACTTGTGGCCTTCGTATATGGATGATAAGCCATCCATGCCTGAGATGCACTTTTATTTGATGTTTCCATTAGTAATCTTTCGTTTCGCATCACAATGTAAAATCCAGGAATTTCCAGGAATGAAGCATTCCCCAGGCGGTTTTAATAGATTCATCTCCGCCATATATCACATGGGCGTTTTCAGGTGAATTTCCGGAATAGCGATTTCACTTTTCAAGATTCAGGAAAAAATCACGGTTCCAGGTCTTACCAGATTTAATTTCAACAGGAGTAAGACCATTTGCCTGCTCAATAATAAGATCGACCTCCATCCCGCGATGATCTCTCCAGAAATAGATATTGGATGTCTTCCCCTGGTTGTAGCGTTGTTTTAAAAACTCAGAAAGGATCAGATTCTCAAAGAGAGATCCTTTTAAATAATGGTTGTTTAACTGGCTTACCTTCTCGATTCGAAGCAGGGAACAGCATAACCCGATATTATAAAAATAGAGTTTTGGTCTTTTGACCAGCCGTTTACTGAAACTACTATGATGCGGTTGAAGCAGGAATATAACGTAACTGGCTTCCAGGACAGAGATCTAGGCTTTGACTGTATTATAACTGACGCCACAATCATTTGCCAGGGAAGTATAGTCCAACAGCTGGCCCACTCTTCCGGCGCAAAGACCCAGAAACCGGACGAAAAGATTAAGATCATGGATATTCTGCAATGACCTCACATCGCGTTCCAGGTATGTCTGGAGGTAGTTTGGATAGAAATCGGGAGGATCTATCCTTTTATCATACAGCCTTGGGAAAAAACCGTTAAAGATATTTGCTTCATAAGAAGGTAACAATTGATCAGCCTTTTGGAGTTCCGAGAATGAGAAGGGGAGGAGGCGGAATATAGCCGTCCTGCCGGCATGTTAAGAGGGTTGTTTTTCCGGATTGCCGGGGGCCGGTCACTGTTATCACAGGAAACTTTTCTGACAGATCAAGAATCTTTTGGCTAATTTCTCGCTTAAACATGGTATCACTTTATTAGTCTTGTACAAAATTGCAAAATAAATTCTAAATTGTACAAAACTTTTGAAATATTTTTAATAGTCTTATCTACATTGATCCATGTGGAAATCCAGAACCCTTGACCGCTGACTCCCGATTTTGAGAAACCATATCAACCTGATGGTTTTAATTGCTAAGGAGGGGTCAGTTTGCGTTGGCCTTAATTGGTTTGAACGAGGATATATATTCTATAAATGACTGATATACAATCTATTTGCCCACACAGAACCTGCTGAATATCGCCCCAAGGATCTCATCGGTGGTGATTTCTCCTGTGATCTCCCCAAGATGGTACAATGCCTTGTGAATATCAACGGTCAGCAAATCAGGTGAAATGCCTGCGCTGAGCCCGTTGCGGATACAGGCAATGGACGCATTCGCCTGCACCAATGCTTCGTAATGCCGTGTATTCGAAACAATCGTCCTGTCCGATGCTTTTGTATTTTTCACAATATCCACCAGGTGTTCGGCAATCAGGTGAATGTTCTCTTTTCTCTTGCCCGACACAAAGATGGTTTCATATTCAACAAACTCTTTAAATCCCTTTGGTAACTTCTTCATTTTGTCTGTTTTATTTCCGATCAAAACGAGGCTCAATGGCTGGCTCTCGCCAGGCTTTTCCAATTCAGCAATGGCCTCTTTCACATCTTCAAACGACTGTAATGTTGCATCAAATACATATAAAATAATGCTTGCCTCGCCGATTTTTTCCCAGGTTCGCTCAATGCCAATGGTTTCTATCTTGTCCTCGGCAGCCCGCAGACCCGCGGTATCAATGAACCGGAAGCTATACCCGCCAAGAACAATGGTATCTTCAATGGCATCCCTGGTGGTTCCGGGAATTTCAGATACAATGGCCTTTTCTTCATTCAGGATGGCATTCAGCAACGTGGATTTTCCAACATTGGGTTTCCCGATGATGGCTACCGGGATTCCATTTTTAATCACATTCCCGTAACGAAATGATTGGATCAGCTGTGCAAGTTCTTTCTCAATCAGGTCAAGCAGCGTCCGCAAACCGGTCCTGTCAGCAAAGATCAAGTGCTCTTCGCTGAAATCAAGTTCGAGTTCGATCAGGGCGGTAAATTCGATCAATGAATTCCTCAGCGCCCCGATCTTTTTGGAAAACCCGCCACGCATCTGCTGCAGGGCCAGGTCGTGCGAGGTGTCTGAATGGGATGCAATGAGGTCGGCGACTGCTTCGGCCTGTGAAAGATCAAACTTCCTGTTCATAAAAGCGCGGAAAGTGAATTCACCTGGCTTTGCAAGCCTTAATCCCATGGAAAGCATCAATTCCAGTATCTTCTGTTGTATATAGACAGACCCGTGGCAGGAAATTTCTATCACATCTTCACCGGTATAGGAGTGAGGCGCCCTGAAACAACTGATGAGCACTTCATCTACAATGGATGATTCACTTCCAATCACTCCAAGGTGAATGGTGTGCGACTTTACCGAGGCGATATCCAGTTTTTTTTTTGCCGGTTTGAAAACACGCCCGATGGTTTCAAATGAAGCAGGCCCCGACAATCTGATCACGGCGATGGCACCCGTTCCCGGGGCTGTGGACAAGGCACAGATCGTATCGTTGAGTTGGAAAATTCCCATGATAAGTTTTTTTTTGAAATAGTATTTGTTTTGTCAAAGGTACGGATATAAACACTTAACCCATCCCCCTGACCCCTTCCCCAAAAAGGGAAGATGAACCAGGTCCCGCAATTTTTGTAGCGGGATTTAAAGTAGGTTCTATTAAAAATCAGGGTAGATGAAAACAAATTTATCCCCAAACCCTTTCCATATTTTTAAAAGAGATTATCTTTGAACCACAAATTCAGCATACAATCCTCCAATAACCTTGGCTTCAAATCGTAAACCGTAACCGTAAATCTCTCATGAGCATATTAGTAAACCAGGATTCCATCGTCATCGTTCAGGGTATAACCGGCCATGAAGGTTCCTTTCATACGAGCCAGATGATTGAGTACGGAACAAACATCGCGGGTGGAGTTACTCCGGGTAAAGGCGGCATCACACATCTCGACAGGCCGGTATTCAATTCGGTTTCTGAGGCGGTAAAAGCTACAGGGGCGAATGTCTCCGTCATTTTTGTGCCACCACCGATGGCTGCAGATGCCATCCTGGAAGCAGCCGAGGCAGGGATCGGCCTGATCGTATGCATCACGGAAGGGATACCTGTGAAGGATATGATCTCCGTCAAAGAATACCTGCACTGTCATCAGGTCCGGATGATCGGCCCGAATTGCCCGGGGATCATCACACCTCCCAGGACAAAGATCGGGATCATGCCCGGTTTCATCCATCAACCTGGCTCCATCGGCATTGTTTCACGTTCCGGGACCTTGTCCTATGAAGCAGTCGACCAGATCACCAAAGCCGGGCTTGGCCAAACCACCATGATCGGCGTCGGGGGAGACCCCATTCCTGGAACCACTATTTTGGAGGCGGTACAGCTTTTCATGGAAGATCCTGAAACAGAAGGGATCATCATGATCGGGGAAATCGGCGGGAACATGGAAACAGACGCGGGCTACTGGATTCAGCAACATGGAACAAAACCGGTTGTAAGTTTCATTGCCGGCGCCACTGCTCCCAAAGGACGCACCATGGGCCATGCAGGTGCCATCGTTGGCGGGAAATCAGATACCGCTGAAGCAAAGAAGGAAATCCTGAGGCAGTGTGGTGTTCGTGTTGTCGATTCACCGGCAGATTTGGGAACCGCCATGGTGGAGGCACTGAAAAAATAGCGTGGTAGCGAAGTAGTGAAATTCAAGGAATTGAAATTGCCGGTATCCGTTATTCGTTGTTCAATATCCGTTATTCTATTTTAACATATTCATACGCTCCCAGTGCAGGAGGCTGGCCTCTTATGGCGCCCCGGATATCATAGGGTATTCCGAGGGGCTGTCCCATTTTTATGGCAGGGGAGATGCTGTCGATTGCATAGTTCATCTTGTATTCATCCACAAACACAGGATCCTTATTGATGATGCAATTGCTGTATCTCAGTGGGTTTGTTGTTTTAAGCTTTGTTTTAAGCAGGGCATGATCAAACATGTATTCAAACGGTATGCCCGCGACCGAATCCAGTCCAATCTCATCATCATTTGATCCGTAAACAATGACATTGGCAAAATAGCTCTTAGAGAGGGGATTTGATATTTTATTGCCCTTCACATAGGTATAGTTGCTCAGGTATATGGATGGGGCGTGGCGCACAGAGGCATACCAGTAGTTACCCACCGTGAGATACCTGAAATCGTACTCTCCACCGTAATTTACCGAAAGGCAGTTCCCTCCGCAATTGCCAAAAACACAGTTGACTGCATTGATGGAGGTTCCCATGGCGTATAATGCGACTGCAGTCATGTTCTGGATGATGGAATTGCTGATCGTCAGCATGGTTGCGGTTTGAACCTCAGGAGGATAAACAGCGAGTCCAAAAGAACCGTTTTTAATATACAGGTAGTTTATTTCATGATCCCTGCTTCCTTGCTCGAGGTAAATTCCTCCCCACTGCCCCGGCAGGTCTTTGTAAAACGCATCCATCCGATCGCCCTGGAACAATACCGGATGGAAAAGCGTTCCGGCAATTTTCAGGCTCGACTGGTACGAAACAGCGAGGTAGGCATCCTTGTGAAAATAAACTTTGGTGCCGGGCATGATGGTAAGGGATGAATTGGTGTCAATACGCAAGGAGTCATAGATCACATGAGCCTTCAGGCTGTCCCAAACAATATTACCTGCCAGTGACGCTTTCCGGTAAAAAATAGCATCCTTCCCCCAGGCAACAAGCTTGACCTGCTGGGAATTACCGTTTGTTAAAAATTCAATTGAATCGCTCACAATATAAGGCAGCGCCTGGTTTTGCGGATCGATGGTAACACGAACAAATATAAAAATGCTGTCGTCTCCGGCAATCTCAACTTCCGAAACGCTTGTTGCAGGAGTGCCGTCAATATTGATACGATAACTGGAGGCCTGTCCGCCTGCAAGCCGGATGCTTGCAATGCTGACCTTGTTTTTATTGCGATTGTAAACAACCAACCGCTGGGTGATCGATCCGACCGTAGGAAAAACCGTATCGAAAAGCACGGTGTCGGTTGAAAAAGCAAGCTTTAATCCAGGGCTGGAATCAACTTTATCCTTTTTGGAACATGAAAGAAAGACGATACATGCAGAACCAAGCAATAAGAAGAAAAAAAACAGGTTTGAAGTTCGCATGATTATCCTTTTTAACTGTGCCAAAATTAAACAATAATTAACTTTCATCCAGATAAACGAAGAAAGCAGGGAAAATTGTACCTTTGCAAATCAATTTTTTTAGCCTAAATTTGAAAAATTGCAAGGAAAATAAAGCGAAATGAGTTACATTAATTTTGACAAAAGTCAATTAGTAAACCTGGAATACTCCCTGAACCGAGAGCTTTTAAGGTCCAACAGGGCCGGGTCGTATGCAAATTCTACCATCGTAAATTGCAATACCCGAAAATACCATGGCATGCTGGTTACGCCACAACCTGGCATTGATAATGAAAACCATGTCTTGCTTTCATCATTGGATGAAACGGTAATCCAGATGGACTCCGAATTCAATCTGGGCATCCATAAATACCCGGGAGGCATATACAATCCGAAGGGTCATAAGTATCTCCGGGATTTCGGCATTGAACCGTATCCGAAATTGACATACAGGGTAGGCGGGGTTATTCTTACAAAAGAGATGGTATTTACGACCCGCGAAGACCGCATGATCATTAAATATACACTGGTAGATGCACATTCTCCTACAAAACTCAGGCTGAAACCCTTCCTTGCTTTTCGCAACATTCATACCCTGAGCAAGGAGAATATCTTTGCTGATAAAAAGTATGAGAAAGTGCCCATGGGCATCAAAGTAAGGATGTATCTGGGCTACACCGATCTGTTCATGCAGATTTCAAAAGAAAACGAATACACCCATGTCCCTGACTGGTACTACAAAATCGAATACCAGGAGGAGATGGAAAGGGGGTACGAATATCAGGAAGACCTTTACATCCCTGGTTTTTTTGAATTTGAAATAGCGAAAGGTGAGAGTGTCTATTTTGCTGCAGGCACCAGGGAACTATCCCCATCATTGATGAAGCGAACATACAATGCGGAACTTGAAAAACGGATTCCAAGAAATAATTTCGCCAATTGCCTGTCAAATGCTGCACAACAGTTTATCCTGAAAAAAGAGAAAGGTACTGAGGTTCTTGCGGGGTTCCCCTGGTTTGGACGCTCTGGCCGGAGTACTTTTGTTTCTCTTCCCGGCCTTACGCTTGTCAATGGCGATCTGGCCACATGTAAAGCGGTGATCGACACCATGTTGTCTGAAATGCAGGGGCCATTATTTCCTTTGTTTGGAAGCGGAAGCAATGCCATTTATAATGCCGCGGATACCTCATTATGGTTTTTCTGGACGCTGCAGCAATATGCCCTTATTTCGAATGATAAAAAATCACTCTGGAAAGAGTATGGCCGGAAAATGAAAGTCATTCTTGAAGGATACCGCCATGGTACCGAGTTTAACATCCATATGGATGCAGATGGTTTGATATACGCCGGCTTGCATGGCATTGCAGTTACCTGGATGGATGCCGTTTCAAATGGCAAACCGGTTACACCCCGCATTGGGAAAACAGTCGAAGTCAATGCCCTTTGGTATAACGCCGTCTGTTTTGCCCTGGAACTGGCTGCTGCAAATGGAGATAAGGCTTTTTGCAGGGAATGGCAACCCATCGCCGATCAGATCCCTGTATCGTTTATGAATGCATTCTGGAGCCCTGAAAGACATTACCTTGCCGATTATATCGACGGTGCTTACAAGGATTGGGCAGTCAGACCCAATATGGTCATTGCGACCTCCTTACCTTATAGCCCCGTTTCAGAGGAAATAAGAAAAGAAGTGCTTAGCCGGATCAAGCAGGAACTGCTTACACCGCGTGGCTTGCGTACACTCACGCCCAAAAGCCCTATTTATAAAGGATCCTATTATGGAACCCAGGCCGAACGCGAGGCAGCATACCATCAGGGTTCTGTCTCTCCCTGGTTGCTTGGCCATTTTGTGGAGGGATACCTTAAAATTCACGGAAAAAGCGGCCTGTCTCTGATCAAATCATTATATGACGGTTTTGAACCCGTAATGACTGAACATGGAATTGGCACGATCTCTGAGCTTTATGACGGTGACCCCCCGCATGTTGGCAGGGGAGCCATTTCACAGGCATCATCCGTTGCCGAACTGCTCCGGATCGGATATTTAATTAAAAATTATAGTTAATTCAATACGATGATGGCAATCGTAAATCGTAAATCGTAAATCGTAAATTGAAATGCGTGTATTAATGTTTGGGTGGGAATTTCCACCGCATATCACCGGTGGATTGGGAACAGCCTGTTTCGGGCTGACCAAAGGACTGGTAAAACATGGAGTCGAGGTGATCTTTGTGGTTCCAAAAGCTTATGGCGACGAGACCAAGGAAGGTTTCCGGCTGGTTAATGCCAGTGACGTGACGCTTGATTTCAGCAAGATCGACACCCAGGAATACCTGGAAAGGATCCAGTTCATGGAAATCGGGTCCAATCTTGTCCCTTATCTCGATCCGGAAGAGTTTGAAATGATGGTTACCAAAAACCAGCTTACTGACAAAACAGAAATTCATTCGGTTTTTGCAAAGCAATACTCCTTCTCCGGAAAGTATGGACCCAACCTGATGGAAGAAGTATCCCGGTATGCCCTGGTTGCTTCGTCCATCGCAACAAGCAATACATTTGATGTGATCCATGCGCACGACTGGCTTACCTATCCGGCCGGGATTGCTGCCAAGAAAATATCAGGAAAACCGCTCGTGGTGCACGTCCATGCTACTGAATTTGACCGTTCAGGGGAGAATGTCAACCAGCCTGTTTATGACATTGAACGGCAGGGAATGACTGAAGCCGACCTTGTCATTACCGTCAGCAACCTTACCAGGCAGATCGTCATCGAACGGTATGGTATCCCTGCCGAAAAGGTGATCACGGTTCACAACGCGGTGGAGCCCGTCGACCGGCCGGAACTTGATGGCGTAACAAAGCATGTAAAAGAAAAGGTCGTCACCTTCCTTGGCCGTGTAACCTATCAGAAAGGACCCGATTATTTTGTGGAGGCCGCCCACAAGGTCCTAAAAAGAGATTCCAATGTCCGCTTCGTGATGGCAGGTTCCGGCGACCTGCTCAATCGCATGATCCGGAGGGTTGCACAATTGAAAATAGCAACCAAGTTTCATTTTACCGGTTTCCTTGCCGGTCCTGAGGTGGATACCATGTTCGCAATGAGCGATGTGTACGTGATGCCGTCGGTTTCAGAACCTTTTGGAATTTCACCCCTGGAAGCCATGCGTTCGAACGTTCCGGTTGTAATTTCCAAACAATCGGGCGTTGCGGAAGTGTTGCAGCATGCTCTGAAAGTCGATTTCTGGGATATCGATGCGTTGGCTGATGCCATATACGGTATCCTTCACTACGAAGGCTTAAGCAAAATGTTTATCCGCTATGGGAAAGCAGAAGTCGACAACCTTATCTGGGAAAATGCTGCCGTTAATATTTTAGAAGTTTATAATAAAGCTGTAATCAATTGATCATATGAGATCCATCTGTTTGTATTTTCAGGTCCATCAGCCGTTTCGCTTACGGACTTACCGGTTTTTCAATATCGGACAAGATCATCACTACTACGATGACTATCAGAACCGTCATATAATAAAGCGGGTTGCAGAAAAATCATATCTGCCAGCCAACAACCTGATGCTTGATTTGATCAGGGAATATGGTACCGCTTTTAAAGTCAGTTACTCCATTTCTGGAACAGCGCTTGATCAGCTGCAAATGCATGTTCCGGAAGTAATCAAGAGTTTCCGGCAACTGGCTGATACCGGGCAGGTTGAATTTATTGCTGAAACCTATGCCCATTCACTGGCATCACTCAGCAACAAAGATGAATTTGTGAGGCAGGTTGAATTGCACGCATCCAAAGTCGAAGAGCTGTTCGGAAAGAGGCCAGCTACTTTCAGAAACACGGAGTTGATCTATTCCGATAAAATCGGTGAAATGGTGGCTGAAATGGGATTCCATACCATGCTTACCGAAGGAGCAAAACATGTGTTGGGATGGAAAAGCCCGAACTATATGTATTGCAACAACATCAATCCTAAATTGAAAATCCTCCTGCGGAATTTCCGCCTGAGCGATGATCTGACATTCCGTTTTTCAAACCAGGATTGGTCTGAATGGCCGCTTACAACCGAAAAATTCGTGAAATGGCTGAATAATGTTGAGAAAAAGGAAGAAGTGGTCAACCTCTTTCTCGATTATGAAACCATTGGTGAGCATCAATGGAAGGAAACCGGAATTTTCGAATTCTTCAGGCACCTTCCTGAAACGGTTTATTCTAAATCGAATTTCACTTTCAACACCCCCGAACAGTTGTATCATGAACTTCAGCCTGTCTCTGCCATCTCTGTTCCGCATCCGATTTCCTGGGCCGATGAGGAACGCGATCTTACGGCATGGCTTGGCAATGAACTGCAGGATGAAGCGTTCGGGAAACTGTATGCCTATGAATCCAAGGTCAGAAATTCTGATAATCCTGAGATCTTAAAAGACTGGCTTTATCTTCAAACCAGCAACCATTTCTATTATATGTGTACGAAATGGTTTTCAGCGGGCGAAGTTCATAAATATTTTAACCCCTATGGATCGCCATATGAGGCTTTTATCAACTATATGAATGTGTTATCTGATTTCATGATCAGGGTCGATGAAGGAATTGGAACTGTTGTTTTGCCCGCGAAAGTTGCCAAACCAGAAACCAAGACTAAGACCAGGCCGGCAGTATCAAAGAAAAAAGCAGTAACAGCGAAGGTTGAAACTAAAAAAGCAGTTAAAAAGGCGACAAAAAAAGACTCACCACCCGCAAAAGTTATTAGAAAAAGAAAGTAACCATGAAAATGAATGATCATCAACTGATGGTTCCCGATTATCTATTTGAAACCAGTTGGGAAGTTTGTAACAAAGTTGGAGGAATTTATACGGCGATCGCATCAAAGGCACAGATACTTGCTCAGGAGTTCAAGGATAATTACATCCTTATCGGTCCGGATATATGGAAGGAAACCCACCAGAACCCTGAGTTTATTGAGGATAAATTTTTATTCAAATCGTGGCGCGAAGTAGCTGAAACGGAAGGTTTAAGAATTAAAATCGGAAGATGGAACATCCCTGGAAAACCGGCGGTCATCCTTGTTGATTTCACACCCTATTTTTCTGAGAAAGATAAGATTTTTGCACATTTCTGGGAACGGTATAAACTTGATTCACTTACAGGCGACTGGGATTACGTAGAACCGGCATTTTTTGGTTACGCTGCAGGGAAAATCATTGATAGTTTTTACAACTACAATATCTCGCACCTGGATAAAATAATCGCCCAGTTTCATGAATGGATGACCGGAACCGGCATCCTGTACCTGAAAGAGCGCGTACCCCAGGTTGGAACCGTTTTTACAGCCCATGCCACGGTGGTAGGACGAAGCATAGCAGCCAACGGATTGCCATTGTATAAAAACCTCGAAAATTACAATACCGAGGCCATGGCGAGGCAATTTGGCGTGATGGCCAAATTTTCACTGGAAAAATTAACCGCTCATGAGGCTGATTATTTTACAACCCAATCAGAGGTTACCAACAATGAATGCCGCCATTTCCTTGAAAAAGAGGCTGATTTGCTCACTCCAAACGGATTCGATGATACGTGGGTACCCGTTAAGGAGGAATATAATGAAAAACGCACGCGTTCACGTGGGAAATTATTGGAAGTCGCAAGTGCCCTTACAGGACAGGATTATTCAAAGGACACCATTTTAATCATAAACAGTGGCCGTAACGAAATCAGGAACAAGGGTATTGATATTTTCATCAACAGCCTGGGATTGCTCAACCAGCAAACAAGGTTGCCGCAAACCATAGTGGCTGTGATTGCTGTTTCATGCGGAAACAATATTCCCCGAAAAGATATTCTCGACCGGATGGCCAGGAAGGATGTGAGCCATCTACGGCAGGAAGAATACTGTACCCATGGCCTTACTGAACCCGAAAATGACCTTATCCTGCAAATGATCAAAGCAAATGGACTGCTCAACCGGCCCGAGGATAAAGTGAAGGTCATTTATGTTCCGACCTACCTGAATGGTACAGACGGTATCTTCAACTTAAACTATTACGACCTGTTAATCGGCTTTGACGGTGCAGTTTTTCCGGCATATTATGAACCCTGGGGCTATTCTGCCCTCGAAAGCCTTTCATTCCACATTCCTACAATCACCACCTCTACTTCAGGCTTTGGGCAATGGATAAAAACACTGTTCCCTTCTTTAAAAGACTGCACCGCGGTGATTGACAGGAATGATGACAATGATATTGAGGTGGCTGAAAATATTGTTAAACATATTGTCAGTTGTTCCTCTAAAACTGAAAAAGAGATCATCAAAGCCAGGATCAAAGCGTATGAAATTTCAAGATCCGCCCTGTGGAAAAATTTGATTGATAATTACAGGGAAGCATATTCCGAAACCCTTGAAATAACGGCTTCCAGGGCTGAGTTGTTTGCAGGAAAGCAACCTCAGGTACTTGCAATGCCGCATAAAAGCATTGTTGATAAACCCGAATGGAAAAAAGTGCTGATCCAGCAACGGATTCCTGAAAACCTTGCAAGCATCGAACGGCTTGCCAAAAACCTGTGGTGGTCATGGAACTATGAAGGTTCTGAACTTTTTGAACAGATCAACAAAGAACGCTGGTATGAAGTAAAATTTAACCCGATCGCCCTGATAGAATCGTTGTCATTCAATGAACTTCAGGACCTGAGCGTCAATGAAAAATTTGTAAATAAACTCACCAAAGTTACTGCCACATTTGATGCTTACATGGCAATGGCATCAGAGAAACCAAAAGAGCAGGTTGCTTATTTCAGCATGGAATACGGGCTCCACGATACCGTTAAAATCTTTTCAGGCGGATTGGGCATGCTGGCGGGCGACTACCTGAAAGAAGCCAGTGATTCCAACTACAACATCATCGGAGTCGGACTTTTATACCGGTATGGATATTTTACCCAGAGCCTTTCAATTTTTGGAGACCAGATTGCAATTTATACCCCGCAAAAATTCACCCATCTTCCGTTGATTCCCATCCGCGATGAGAACGGCAACTGGCTGAAAATAACCTTTGCACTGCCGGGACGTAATATGTATGCCAAAATCTGGCGGTGCGATGTAGGCCGCGTTCCGTTATACCTGATGGATACCGATATCGAAGAAAATGAAGAGGCCGACCGCAGCGTCACCCACCAGTTGTACGGAGGGGACCTCGAAAACCGCCTGCGCCAGGAATTATTGCTGGGGATTGCCGGGATTCGTATGCTTGATGCAATGGGCCTGAAACCCGATGTATACCACAGCAATGAAGGACATTCTGCTTTTATCGGCCTTGAAAGGCTGAGAAAACTCATACAGAATGAAAAACTCACCTTCCCGCAAGCCCTGGAAATGGTACGTTCCTCCACCTTGTTTACAACACATACCCCTGTGCCTGCAGGTCATGACACTTTCCCTGAAGACCTGCTGCGGCGTTATTTATCCCACTATCCTGATCATCTGAATCTGAAATGGGAGCAGTTTATGAACCTCGGGCGTATGGTCGAGTATGATGTGAATGAAAAGTTCTCCATGAGCGTACTGGCTGCAAAATTATCCCAGGAGATCAATGGTGTAAGCAAAATTCATGGAAGGGTAACCCGGGAAATGTTCGTCAAACTCTACCAGGGTTTTTATCCTGAAGAACTCCACATAGGGTATGTGACCAACGGGGTGCATTTGCCAACCTGGACAGCCAAATCGTGGCTGCAGCTGTACAGCAAGGAATTTGGAGACGGTTTTTTCAGTGACCAGTCGAATCCGCATTATTGGAAAAACATTCACAATGTAAGTGATGACATCATCTGGAACATGAAACTCAAGCAAAAGGGACAGATGACCGAGTACCTTTTACAGCACCTGTATGCAGACATGACCCGCCGTCACGAAAACCCGAAGCTGATTTTTAAAATCAAGGAAGCTGTAAATCCCAAAGCGCTTACGATCGGATTTGCCAGGAGATTTGCCACTTACAAAAGGGCACACCTGCTTTTCAGCAACCTTGACCGGTTGTCGAGAATAGTGAACAACAAGGACAAACCGGTTCAATTTATGTTTGCCGGTAAAGCACATCCAAATGACAAAGCCGGCCAGGACCTGATAAAACGGATCTTTGAAATTTCTCACACCCCTGAATTTGTAGGGAAAATATTTTTCTTTGAGAATTACGATATGGAGGTCGCCAAGTACCTCATCAAAGGAGTTGACATCTGGTTGAACACACCTACCCGTCCGTTGGAAGCATCAGGGACCAGTGGAGAGAAAGCCGTGATGAATGGCGTGGTAAACTTTAGTGTTCTCGACGGCTGGTGGGCAGAAGGCTACAGGCCGAATGCAGGTTGGGCACTCCAGGAGGAATCAACATACGACAATCACCAGTTCCAGGATGAATTGGATGCTGAAACCATTTATTCAATCCTTGAAGAAGAAATTATTCCGATCTACTACGACGTCAATGCAGAAAATATTCCCGTAAAATGGGTTTCCTACATTAAAAATACAATTTCGGAGATCGCCCCCCACTTTACCATGAAAAGGCAGCTGGACGATTATATTCGCCAGTATTACAATCCTTTGTTCAAAAGATCCCGGATCATGGCCGGAAAAAATTATGAGATGGCCCGGCACATTGCAAGCTGGAAACGTAAAGTCATGAGAGGGTGGGAGAGTATTGAGGTGATTTCAGTGAAAACACCCGATTCAAACGTTAAACCACTTTCACTTGGAGAGTCTTTTAAAGCTGAAATAGTGCTTGACCTGAATGAATTATCAGGGACCGACATTGGAATTGAAGTTCTGTTCGGAAAAAAGATCAACGATGAAGTGAAAGAACCGAGTTTCACGGAGGAGATGACCCTGACGAGATCTGAAAAGAATTTCGTATCCTTTTCCTGCGACATTCCGATAAACCAGGCAGGGGTGTATGATTTTGTATTCCGTCTTTTCCCAAAGAGTCCGTTACTACCTCACCGCCAGGATTTTAACCTGATAAAGTGGATTTAGTTTAAATTGCCTTATCTTTGGCAAGGGTGGTTATTTCGGGTATTGGATTGGTTATCTTTACATCTAAGAATACAGATGTTTAAATAACTGACTCCAAATGAAAAAACACATCCTCTTTTTAGCAGTTGCCATGGCCGTCCCAATTCTCCTCCTGGCCTTAAAACCAGCAGTACCGTCCAAACCTGCAACCGAACAATACATCATAATCGCATGGAATGACCTGGGCATGCATTGTGCAAACCTCGACTTTTCAAACATGTGTATTTTGCCCCCCTATAACAACCAGATTGCCCAGGTCATCCTGAAAGGAAGCCAGACAAATCTTCCGGCGATTATGCCGGCATCAAGCGGAATCTATGTCACCTACGAAATACCCGGAAACACAGAATCAGCTTCAAAGACAAACTTTTGGAATTATTCCCAGCATATTTTCGGCGTAGTACTTTCACCCAATATCGGATTAACCGGATTTGGACTGACAGGAACGATGATGCAGTCGGATACCATCAATTACCATCATGTCGAGGGAATCCCTGTTACAGCTTTTCCTGATGCAGCGCCGACTGTTTCCACACCTTACCAGTTAACCTTGATGAAGGCGTATTCCGCAACGAACCAGTTGCTGGCTACAACCCAAAGCGTCATACCAATTTCGCATGAAATTAATTGTGTCAGTTCAGGATGTCATTCAAGCGAATTAAATATTCTCAACGCTCATGAATCGGTTCCCGGCTTCAACATTGCCAATAAACCCATTTTATGCGCCACATGCCATTCCGACAATGCCCTTGGAATGCCTGGCCAGGCCGGTGTTCCCCCGTTTTCGCAAGTCATTCATCAAAAACATGGCAATAAAACCAACGATTGCTATAAATGCCATCCAGGACCAAATACCCAGTGCTTTCGTGATATCATGCATACCGGCGGCATGACTTGCCAAAATTGTCATGGCAGTGTTTCAAATGTTGGAAATACAATAGCATCCGGCAGGAAACCCTGGCTTGAGGAACCTTCCTGTGGTGCAACAGCCTGCCACGGATCAAACTTTGCCGAGCAGCCGGGGAAATTGTTCCGTCAGTCAAAAGGTCACGGCGGACTTTTTTGCAGCGCCTGTCATAGCTCCCCGCATTCCATCCTGCCAACCACCCAGCCAAATGACAATGTACAGAATATTGCGCTTCAGGGGTTTGCAGGTACGTTGTCCAATTGTTCCGTGTGTCATGGGTATACCCCTGCCGGCCCCGGGCCTCATGGATTTAATCCACTTGGAATTAAGCCTGTCACTTCCAATATCCCCGCGAAAAGCGAAATTCTTCAGAACTATCCGAATCCTGCCTCTTTCATGACCAGCATTCCGTACAACATTGCTTCTGCCGGTTTGGTAAAACTGGTGGTTGTTAATTTAAAAGGTGAGCAGGTAGCGATTTTAATGAATAACCCTCTGCAGCCCGGTGAATATAAAGCCGAATTTTACACAACACGATTTCCTGCCGGAACCTATATCTGTAAATTGAACGTGAACGGATCCTATGATTCACGCAAAATCGTCGTTATAAAATAATCAACGGTTGAATTCGTTATTTTTATTTAAAATACCTCCATCCAAAGTGGGGGTATTTTTTACTATATTCCTATCTTTGCACAAATAAAGTTTTAAACATGAAATTACTAGAAGGAAAAACTGCGTTGATAACCGGTGCAAATCGTGGCATTGGAAAATCGATTGCCATAAAATTTGCCGGATTTGGCGCCAATATTGCCTTTTCGGATATTCAATACAATGACGACTCGATCAAACTGGAGCAGGAACTTGCTGCATTTGGTGTTAAAGCAAAAGGATATGCTTCAGACGCCAGCTCATTTACCGATAGTGAAGATCTGATTTCCAGGGTTATGGAAGATTTCACTACCATTGATGTCCTGGTGAACAATGCAGGGATTACACGGGATAATTTGCTGCTCAGGATGACGGAACAGGATTGGGACAAGGTGATCAACGTGAATCTTAAATCGGTTTTCAACCTTACCAAGGCCATCCAGAAGGTCATGATCAAACAAAGGTTTGGATCGATCATCAATATGAGTTCAGTCGTCGGAGTAGAAGGGAACAGCGGTCAGTCAAATTATGCTGCATCTAAAGCGGGAATCATTGGCTTTACAAAATCCATCGCCCAGGAACTGGGTTCCCGTAACATTCGCTGCAATGCCATCGCACCCGGCTATATTGAAACCGAAATGACTGCAAAATTACCGCAGGAATTCCGCGATCAATGGATCAAGGATATCCCGATGAAACGTGCCGGAACCCCCGATGATGTGGCAAACCTGGCACTGTTTTTAGCCTCCGATCTCAGTTCCTATATTACCGGGCAGGCAATTCCTGTCTGCGGCGGATTACATACCTAATTAATCCAGAAACTTTGGGACTTGTTACGGAATACCCGATCGGTTTTATATTTTTATGCATTCTCCTGGGAGTCGTTTATGCTTTGACCCTCTATTACCAGGACATAAAAAGGGGATTGATACCCGCTCTGCGATGGCTGCTGCTGGTTTTCAGATTCCTTTCGGTAACGTTGATCTCCTTTCTCCTGCTGGGTCCGCTGATCAGGCAATCTGATAATCTTATTGAAAAGCCCATCATCATTCTTGGAATTGATAATTCCAGATCCATGGTACTGGTAAGCGATTCCGATTACTATCGAACCATATTCCCAAAATCGGTCAATGACCTGGTTGTTGCCTTGCAAAAAAAATGCGATGTCAGGATTTATTCATACGGTAGCAGCCTTGAAAGTGGATTCGATGGCTCTTATCGTGGCCTGAAAACGGATATTTCATCCTTTTTCAATGAGGTGAATACCAGGTTCTCCAACCGGAATGCGGCAGCCCTTATCCTTGCTACCGACGGAATATACAATCAGGGATCGGACCCTTTCTATGCAGCACGGAAAATTTCCTTCCCGATCTACACCATCGCCCTGGGAGATACGTTGTTGAAAAAAGATATCCTGATCCGCAAAGTCATTGTTAATAAAACCGCTTACAAGGGTGATAAATTTCCCGTGGAAGTACTGGTTGAAATGAACAAATGTAGCGGATCATCGGCCAGGCTGACACTTTCAGAAGGCTCACATCTGCTGGAAACCAAAGAGATCAAGGCAAACAATGACCACGCTTTTCAGAAGGTTTCTTTTATGATGGAAGCGAAAGACAAGGGGGTTATTAAATATTCGCTCCGGCTCAGTGAAATGAGCGGGGAGGGGAGCAAACTCAATAACAATGCCAGCTTCATTGTTGAAGTGCTTGATGCAAGACAAAAGATCGCTCTTATTTTTGATTCTCCCCACCCCGATGTCACAGCAATTCAAAAAGCCCTTGAGGGTTCTTCACATTTTGAAATTGACCTGCTCCGGGCCGATGACCTCCCGAAGACTTACAATAAATACGATCTGGTTATCCTGAATCAGCTTCCTTCGGTTACGAATGTTGCCGATTTCGGACCATTGTTCAAATCCAGTGCCTCCCTGTTGATGATTGTTGGTTCACAAACCGATATCAACACCTTCAATAATCTCAACACCGGACTGACCATCAATGCTGGTAAAAACTCTTTTTCGGAATCTCAACCAATTGTTAACGAGGACTTCTCATTATTTTCACTTAACAGGAAAGACATCGCCGTATTCACGGAATTTCCACCATTGCAATGCCCGTTTGGTATCTACCAGTTCAGCCCTCTTGCAGAGGTATTATTTTATCAGAAAATCGGGAATGTCGCAACACGAACGCCATTGATCATGTTCACGCGGGTTGCCGACAGGAAAATAGGGTTCATCGCCGGAGAAAACATCTGGCGCTGGAGGATCTCTGATTTTATTCAGCAATCCAATCATGAATCGTTCGACCTGATGATAGATAAAATAGCCCAGTATCTTTCAACCAAAGACGACAAGAGTTTCTTCCGTATACACATCAATCACAGAATTTCAGAGAATGAACCTGTAGAAATGGAAGCGGAAGTTTTCAACGCCAGCTATGAATTAATCAATGACCCGGATATTAACATCACTATCACTGATTCTGAAAAGAAAACTTATCCTTTTGTTTTCAGTAAAACCGCCAAAGCGTATTACCTCAATGCAGGACTTCTGCCTATCGGGGAATACTCCTATAACGCCTCCGTGAAAGTTGGTTCAGAAGTATATCAGAAGTCAGGAAAGTTTTTTGTCGAAGAGGTGAACATGGAGAGTGCCAACCTTGTTGCCGATCATAACCTTCTATTCAGGATCGCTTCCTCCCATGATGGAGAAATGATCAACAAGGCAGATATCGGGAAGCTGGCTGAAAAAATTCTCGCCCGCGAGGATATTCGCTCTGTTTCCATCCATCAGAAAAAACTGACGGAATTGATCGGAAACCCATGGCTGTTTGCATTGATCCTTGCCTTGCTTTCAATGGAATGGGCTATCAGGAAACGCGAAGGAATGTAAGGATTATCAATGGTTGACTACAGGTCTTTCTTTACAAGAACACAGTAAACAATTCCAATCATGAGTGCTGCGTACCCCAAAGGGATCAGGCAGGCGGATACACTGATGGAATCCTGCAGGTTCAACCCCATGATATTCTTTAAAACCTGTATTGACGGGTATTCCGTTACACTAAGAACAGAATTTACCGGGAGGTAAGGAGAAATGTTATTCTTAAAAACAATCGGGCTTTTAAGGAAATGATAGAGAATTGGCTCTACGATGAAAACGTATAAGGTAAACAGCGCAATCGAGAGCCCGGTATTTCTCAGGATAAATCCAAAAAAAAGAGCGAAAACCTGGAATGTGAGCATGGTAATGAAAAAACCAATGATAAATGCGGATTTTTCAGCAACCATGGAAAAAGTAAGATCCGACGTATGTGCAACCCCGATGATGAAAGTGCCGATCGTCAATAAAACTGTCATTATCAAAGATATCAGCATGATGAGCAACAGTTTTGAAGAAATAATTTCTGCTTTGCTCATGCCATTGATCACATTCTGCCTGATTGTTTTAAAAGTGAATTCATTGGTGATTAAAATAATGATCACAATGGCAGGAAAAATCAGCACATAACGGATGGTCGCAAAAAAAGCAATGTTTTGCCATACCCATGGGAAAAAGTAAATGGTAACATGCGGGATGGGAATGGGTAAATGCTTGTTCATGTTGTCAACAATGTTGTTGATCATAAACTCAGCCATCAGCAGGCCCAGCGACAGAAATACAAAATACAGACCGGTTAATGTCCAGAAAATTTTATAAGTCAGGATTTTCTTGAATTCAATTTTTAGTAGCTTGATCATTTGTTGTTGTCTAATAATTCGAGAAAATGTTGTTCAAGGCTGCGCTTACGTTCACTCAAATGGGTCAGGATAACACCATTTTGATAGAAAAACCGGTTCAGCTCTTCAGGATGAACCGTATCTTTAAAAAAGACCTGAATGCTTTCCGCACCGGGAGTCAGGGATAAATATGCCGGATGAAATTTTATAGTACTGATGAGCAGTTCAATGTTGGTTGCAGAAAGTTCAAAGGAATCAGATATCGCAAGAACTTCACTCACCTTGCCATCGAACAATTTTTTCCCTTTATTTAAAACCGCTACATGGCTGCAAATCTTCTGAATTTCATCAAGCAGGTGTGAAGCAATAATAATGGTGGTTCCCTCTCCTGCAATTTGCAGGATCAATTCTCGGATATGGGCGATTCCCTGCGGGTCAAGGCCGTTGGTAGGTTCGTCGAGGATTAAAACATCCGGGTTTCCAAGCAGTGCAGAAGCAACCGCCAGCCGTTGTTTCATCCCAAATGAAAATGTTTTAAAACGGGTGTTTCTTCTTTCAAAGAGGCCGGTAAGCATGAGCACCCTGTCGATATCTTCATAGCCAAGATCTTTGATGTCGGCAACAATTTTCAGGTTGATGACCGGGCTCAGATACGGGAAAAAATTCGGACTTTCGATCACACTCCCGATTCGTTTACGGCTCTCCTTGTCCGGATCGTGGCCAAACCATTGAAAACTGCCGCTATTGGCTCTGATCAGGTCAAGAATCACACTGAGGGTCGTGGTTTTACCACTTCCGTTTGGACCAAGTATTCCAAACACCTGTCCTTTTTTCACATCCAGGGAAAGGCCATTAACAGCCTGGATCTTTCCATAACGTTTAGAAATGTTCTTGATGGAGAGTACGGTTTCCAATATCTGAAGAATAAATGGTGAGAAAACAATATGCCTAAGACGTTTATTTTACAAGATTGTTACATTGAATGGACCTGTGACCTGTTTCAGTGATACAACAGAAAAATTGTCGGTTTCTTATGCAGGTCAGGCTTCAGGTTTTTCCATTCCAGAATGGACATCGATCGAATGGTCTCAGCATTTCCTGAAATATCCGTCGCCAGGCATAGTTGTGTTTCAGGCCTGCAACCTTTTACCAGGGATTCAAAAACCTGTAAGTTTCGATAAGGAGTTTCAATGAAAATCTGGGTCTGATCCTTCTCAAGGACTATTCTTTCCAGTTCCTTGATTTTCTTTATCCGCATCATTTTATCCGCTGGTAGGTAGCCCACGAACGCAAAGTTTTGTCCATTAAACCCTGAAGCCATCAATGCAAGGAGGATGGAAGACGGCCCGGTGAGTGGAACAACCTTGACACCATATTCATGAGCAGTCCTGACAATCAGTGAACCCGGATCTGCAACACAGGGTACCCCGGCTTCAGATACCAGCCCAATATTCTTGCCCTCTAAAGCCGGTTGCAGGTACTCTTGTAGTTCGTGGTCCTTTGAATGTTCGTTATAAATCTGGAATTGAAGTTCATCAATGGGGCTGTGAACGCCTGCTTTGATCAGGAAACGACGTGCTGAGCGGATCTCCTCCACAATGAAAAATTCCAGGTTTCGGATAATTGCCAGTGTCCCTTCCGGAAGAACAGATTCCACATGGCCTTCTGTCAGCAATGCAGGAATCAGGTATAATGTTCCTTTAGCCATTTTTTATCCAGGGTAAATGATCCAGGTCAACATTCCCTCCCGAAACAATAATGCCTACTCTTTTTCCGGCGATATCTACTTTCCCATCCATTAATGCTGCAAATGGAACAGCGGAGGAGGGTTCGACAATAATCTTCAACCGTTCCCATATAAAACGCATCGCCTTGACAATGCTCTCCTCACTGACCGTGACAATGCCATCAACAAACCGGAGTATGATCGGAAAGGTGATGGACCCTAGGGATGTTCGTAGCCCATCGGCAATGGTACCGGGGTTCATGGATGGAATTAACTTCCTGTTTGTGAAGGATAACCAGGCATCATTGGCCATTTCCGGTTCTGCAGCGATCACTTTGCCATCCGGCAGGAAATAATGAACTGAAAGAGCTGTTCCGCTCAGCAACCCTCCGCCTCCCACAGGGGCCAGGATGACGTCGAGATCATGAACCTCATCGATCAGTTCCAATGCTGCAGTGGCCTGCCCTGCAATTATTTGCTCGTTGTTGTATGGATGTATTTCTGATGCCCCCGTTTTCTTAAGAATTTCGGCAAGGGTTGTCTCCCTTGATTCCAGTGTAGGTTCACAAAACGTGATCATGCCACCATAATCCTTAACCGCTGCCACCTTGATTTTTGAAGAATTGCTGGGCATAACAATGAACGCCTTTGAATTTACCAATGATGCTGCCCAGGATAATGCCTGCGCATGGTTTCCGGAAGAGTGCGTAGCAACTCCCAGCGAAAGTTGAACCTTGTCAGTCAACAACACTGCATTGGTGGCACCTCGGGCTTTAAATGCACCAACTTTCTGGAAATTTTCACATTTCAGGAAAATATCCGCCTGAAACAGCCGGTTGATGGTTTGGGAGGTAAGGACCGGTGTCCGGTTGATGAACGGATTAATTCTTTTGGCAGCATCCAGGATGTCAACCTGTTGTATTTGAGTGCTGAAATTCATTTTAACTGAAAATCAGCAATAATTTTCTTTACGACCAACTCGCATGCCTCGTCCAGTTGCCTGTATACATCATCAAAGGCTTTGAGATCGTGGTACCATGGATCAATAACACTCCTGTTTTGACCAGGATATAACACATTCAGCATGTAATCAACCTTTGATTTGTCTGTTTCATTCCTTGCCATTCCGATGATCTTGTTGAAATGAGAAGAATCCATGGCATAAATATAATCAAATCTTTCAAAATCCCGGATGGTAAACAGCCTGGCTCTGTGCAGCGAAATATCAATTCCCCGTTCCAGGGCAACTTTCTGAGCCCTTATATCGGGAGGATCACCCACATGAAACGACTCAAACCCACATGAATCAATGTGGGCGGTAACATCATTTCTGCTCAATTTTTCACGGAGTATTCCTTCTGCAAGTGGCGACCTGCAAATATTGCCGGTGCAAACGAAAAGAATTTTTATCAATGCTGTTTAAAGTTCAGTTAGATCTTAATTCGTTTGTCCAGCTCTTCAACAAACTGTCTGAACTGTTTGTCAGTTTCAACGAGGTTGTTGACAGTCCTGCAGGCATGCAGTACGGTGGCGTGGTCTTTATTGCCACAATGCAATCCAATACTGGCAAGTGATGATTTTGTATGTTTCTTTGAGAAATACATGGAAAGTTGGCGCGCCTGAACAATTTCCCTTTTCCTTGTTTTTGAGTTGATGGTATCAACCGGGATATTGAAAAACTCACAAACCACCTTCTGAATATAATCAATGGAAATTTCGCGGGAAGTGTTTTTTACAAACTTATCAATCATTTGTTTGGCGAGATCCAGGGTAATGGTCTTTTTGTTTAATGAGGATTGTGCCAGCAAAGAGATCAGTGCGCCTTCGAGTTCCCTGATGTTTGTATTGATATTATAAGCAAGATATTCAATGACCTCAGCGGGGATCTGGATGCCATCGTTATATAATTTCTTATGAAGGATGGCGATACGTGTTTCAAGGTCAGGAATCTGGAGATCCGCTGATAGCCCCCACTTGAACCTGGAAAGAAGCCTGGGTTCAATGCCTTTCATCTCCACAGGCGGCTTGTCGGAAGTAAGGATGATCTGGTTGCTCTTTTGATGCAGGTGGTTGAAAATATGGAAAAAGACATCCTGCGTTTTTTCCTTGCCGGCGAGGTTGTGAATGTCATCAAGTATCAAAACATCGATCATCTGGTAAAAATGGATGAAATCATTTTGATTGTTATTCCTAACCGAATCAATGAATTGGTTGGTGAATTGGTCAGTTGTAACGTAAAGAACTGTCTTTTCAGGAAAATTATTCTTCACAAGCAGGCCGATGGCATGAGAAAGATGTGTCTTTCCTAATCCGGTCGAACTATAGATAAACAATGGGTTAAAAGCTGTTTTTCCCGGGTTGCTGGCAACGGCAAAACCGGCAGATCTGGCCAAACGGTTACAATCTCCTTCAATAAAGTTATCAAAAGAGTAGCTTTCTATCAACTGGGAGTTGATCTTGATTTTTTTCAGCCCGGGAATAATAAATGGGTTTGGAATTTCCTTGGAAGTACCCCCTCTGTTTAAATCGATAGGCATAGACACGGGCTGATTAAAGGTTGCTTTTTTCTCACCTGTAGGTACCTTGATGGTGATAGGTCCGGGCTCTATGTCAGAATTGTCAACGATAATACTGTATTCCAACCGCCCTTCGGCACCCAGTTCCTTCCTGATTGTCTTTTTCAGCAAACTGATATAATGTTCCTCCAGCCATTCATAAAAAAACTGGCTTGGGACCTGAATCGTTAAAACATGGTCTTTCAGCTTCACAGCATTTATTGGAAGAAACCAGGTTTTAAAGCTTTGGTAGTTTATATTATCTTTTATGACTTTAAGGCAATTTTCCCAAACTTCAACTGCGTTCTTTTCCATTAATTCAATTACCTTGGGTTATGAAATGTTTTTTTATCTTATCTTTTTATTTATCAACAAGTTGGAATTTGCCCGCAAGTCAAAATCCACATCTGGAGTGGCTGCATTATTTAATTAACAAATTTTGAAAAAAAAAGTGGAAAAAAAAAACATTTTCTCCTTGATTAATTAAAAAAATGTTTTCGAAAATCCGGGTCCGAGTTCATGTATAAATGAATCTGACCACGCCTATTTAACATTACATCAGCATGTTGATTACTGAATATTGATGTATTTTTTTAATATTAAGAATCAATATAAATAACATGGGGCTTATATTTCAATTAGTTAGGAAAATCAACTATTTTGTCAATTATTATATGGACTGAATACACCTTCAGATTACTGTTTTCCTGTCGTTTTTAGTTAAGGTTATGTTATTCAATCTGATCATCCTGTTTTCAAGAAGTTCCGCATTGCTTTTCCTCACCTGAAAATCGATTTCACATCTTTCCAAGGAAGTCTGATGGACTATTTTAACACCCTCTTCTTTCAGGATTCGCATCACTTCGTTCATTAATGGATAATCAAAAATGACAGTATATTGTACCCGGATGATTTTTTCTATGATCACTGCCTGCTCGAGTGCTTCCCTTGCAGCCGTTTTGTACGCATGGATCAGCCCTGGAATTCCAAGTTTGGTTCCGCCAAAGTATCTTACAACAACGACCAGGGTGTCGGAAAGCCCCATGGAGAGGATCTGACCGTAAATTGGTTTTCCGGCAGATCCTGATGGTTCCCCGTCATCATTGGTGCGGTATGCCTGGTTTTCTAACCCCAGGCGATATGCATAGCAATGATGGTTTGCATCATAGAATGCTTTTCTAAGCGCATCCAGGTTTGCTTTTACCTCTTCCTCCGAGGTAACTGGCAAAGCAAACGAAAGGAATTTACTGGCTTTATCCCTGAATATCCCCCTGGATTCACCTGAAATTGAAAGAAAGGAATCTTTTATAACTTCCATCGGGGCGAAGTTACTTTTATTTTTAATTTCGTGGAATGCTACAGGCAGGTAATTTGGTTAAAAATCTGATACGGGACTTCCACGAAAAGCTTGCGGGAATATATCCTGAGCAGGAGATCCGGCAAATCCTGTATATGCTGTTTGATGAGTACCTGGGTTGGACAAAGACACGCGTACACCTTTCGCTTGATGCTGAAATTCATGAACCGGAAATGAATTCGTTCAAACTGGCATTGGGAGAATTGGTTACCGGTAAACCTATACAATATATACTCCGCAAAGCCTGGTTCAACGAAACATTGC
>Ga0114951_10001595_pt1 | contig 27592 bp, 25 predicted proteins | sample AM7aDNAmetaG_FD_88677 | JGI IMG/M metagenome (GOLD analysis project Ga0114951, IMG submission 88677) | Freshwater microbial communities from Finland to study Microbial Dark Matter (Phase II) - AM7a DNA metaG | ecosystem: Environmental > Aquatic > Freshwater > Lake | place: Finland: Lake Alinen... | reverse complement strand
TATATTGCAGGTAAAGTCGGTTCACAAGCAATTTTACTTAATGGCACTACCGCTTTTATACAATTGCCTGTGAATATAGCCAATCAGAAAGAAATTACCATTGCAGCATGGGTTTACTGGAGGGGAGCCTCATCCTGGCAACGTATTTTCGATTTTGGAATCGACCAGACACATTACATGTTTTTATCGCCAAGTTCAAATACCGGGCAACTGCGGTTTGCCGTTATGAATGGAGGTTCTGAACAACAAATGAATACTACCGCTTTATCCATTGGTAAATGGTCGCACGTAGCTGTGACAATAAACTCAGCTGGAACACATCTCTATGTCAATGGCAAACTGGTTGTTGAATCAGCGACAATTACTACAAGTCCGTTGGATTTCAAACCCATACTGAACTATATCGGACGAAGCCAATTCACTACAGATCCATTGTTCAACGGCTACATTGATGATTTCAGAGTTTATAACTATGCTTTAACAGCTTCCGAAATTACGCAGCTTCCTGGATTACTTACAGATGTGGCAGATGTTGCTGATTCAAGCAACAATTTGACTTTAAGTCCCATACCTGCAAACAACATTGTACATGTTGCATATTCCGGGAGTAATACTTGTCAGTCAAAAATATGCATTTTTGACATGAACGCTAAAATTCAAATATACAAAGAGTTGAAGGAGACTAAAGAAGCTGGACTTAACGTTTCAGCTTTAGCAACAGGTATTTATTTTATGAAATTCACTAACAGTAACGAAACCATCATCAAAAAACTGGTTGTGAAGCATTAAACTTCTATTTTAAGAACAGCAAATATTTAATTGTTTCTTTTAATTTATGAAAATTTTTTAATACTCTTTTGCCCATTGAAAAACTATTTCTTGTAGGTTACAAAGCGCATAAACCAGCAATTAATCCAAATAAAAGACGTGACGCACCACTTAATTTTTATGTAAGTACTCAAAAAGCATGAGAAAAATTATATAAACTCTATTAAAGATAATAGGTCTTTTTTTCCCGTCTTTTTTCTCAAAACATTTTTTTCTTAAACCAAAACGCCACATTTACCAATCCAATCATTACCGGGACTTCTACCAAAGGACCAATTACGGCTGTAAATGCTTCGCCTGAATTTATGCCGAAAACTGCAATAGCCACCGCAATAGCTAATTCAAAATTATTACTGGCTGCTGTGAATGATAAAGTTGTGGATTGCTCGTAAGTTGCACCCGCTTTTTTGCTCATAAAGAACGAACCAACAAACATAATCACAAAATAGATAAGCAATGGAACAGCAATCAAAACCACATCCATGGGTATTTTTACAATGTATTCTCCCTTCAGAGAGAACATTACTACTATAGTGAAAAGCAGGGCAATCAGTGTCAGAGGTGATATCTTCGGTAGAAATTTAGTGTGATACCATTGTTTACTTTTTACCCTAATAAGAATAAAGCGTGTCAGAAATCCGGCAATAAACGGAATTCCCAGGTAAATAAATACGCTCTCGGCAATTTGTCCTATGGTGATTTTCGAAACCGCATCGCTGGTAGGAATGCCAAACCAAGCCGGAGCAATGGCAATAAAAAACCACGCATACACCGAAAAGAAAAGTACCTGAAAAATACTATTAAAGGCGACTAATCCTGCTGCGTACTGTGTATCGCCTTTCGCCAGATCGTTCCACACAATCACCATGGCAATACAACGTGCTAAACCAATCATGATTATACCGTAAACATAAGGCAAATTAGAGTTGTTCTCGCCCGGAAAGAATTTGAACAACAAAATGGCGAGTGCAAACATCAATACAGGTCCCACAATCCAGTTCTGAACCAAGGATAAAGTCAGAATTTTAGTATTCCGAAAGACTTCACCCAATTCTTCGTATTTGACTTTTGCCAAAGGCGGATACATCATCACGATTAAGCCGATTGCTATTGGTATATTAGTTGTTCCGGACGACAAACTGCCCCAAAACAAGGCAACAGAAGGAAACAACCAACCGGTGAAAACGCCAATAAACATGGCCAGAAATATCCAGAGAGTAAGAAATCGGTCGAGAAATTTTAGTCTTGTTTTCATATTATTTATTCTAATTCTTTTATCAAACAAATTGCGGTTGAAGGGCAAACAGAAGTAAATTCGCTGGAAGTTGAAATGCTTTCAGGAACTAATGCTCGCTCTGTAATTCTCCAACCTATTTTCGAAAAAAATCCTACAGCCGTCGTGGTGAGCAGGTAAGGAGTCTTCAGTCCGTAGTTACAACTCCAATTTTCAGCTTCTGCAACCAGTTTTTGGCCGATGCCTTTTCCCCTAAAATCACTGTTAACTGCTAATGAGCGTAATAATCCTACAGTTCCATAAACCTCTACTGCCACACAACCAATTGTTTTACCTTCTGAGAGTGCCACCAGAAAAATTCGTTTTCCTGAACCAAGGTCACTTACAGGCAGGTTATTTGTTTTAAGTAACGACAAGATCGCCTCAATATTTTCCTCATCAGCCAATTTATAACTTACCGGAATTTCAAGAGTTAATGATTCAGGAACAATAGGAACATCTTCGGGTTCATCAATGCTTGTTGAGTTTCCTCCACATGAGAATTGAACCTTAATCAGACTATTTTTGCTAAGTTCTGTATATTCCTCAAGCAACGATTTTTTTTGTTCTTCTTCAGACATATTACAAAATCTTCAAATCATTTCCCAGCTGAAACCGTTATACTATAAATCCCAATCTCTTTGTTTTTGAATTGTTGAATTTCCTCTTCAGTCAGATATTCTTTCAAGATTTCCACAGGAATTTCAATTTCTTTCTGTTTATGTATTTCGATGGATTTAAAGCCCTGTTTCTCAATTATACCAAGATATTCATTGATATCAATAGCTCCCGAAACACAACCGGCATACATTTCAGCATCTTGTTGAAGCTTTTCGGGCAATTCTCCTTTTATCACCACATCCGACACACAAAAATGTCCGGTTGGTTTCAAAACACGATATATTTCAGCAAATGCTTTGGTCTTATCAGGCACCAGATTCAGCACACAATTCGATACTATCACATCAAACTGATTATCAGTCAAAGGCATTTCTTCAATATCGCCTTTTACAAATTCTACATTCGTAAAACCAAGTTTTGTAACATTCTTGCGTGCTTTTTCAAGCATAGCATCCGTAAATTCAATACCGGTTACTTTTCCGGTTTCACCCACAATGGCACGTGCCACAAAACAATCATTCCCGGCACCACTACCCAAATCTAGTACTGAATCGCCTTCATTTATTGAAGCAAACTGGGTGGGAATTCCGCAACCAAGCCCTAAATCAGCATCTGCATTATAGCCTTTTTCCTTTTCGTAACTTTCAGCAAAAACGGCATAATCGATGGTGCAACAACCACCCACACCGCAACACGATGTTTCATTCTGAAGTTTCGACTGGTTGGCAATTTGAGAATAGCGGTCTTTTACCATGTATTTTAAATCTTCTGGTTTCATAATTCCGGTTTTATTTGTTCTATATAAAGTTTATAAAATGCAGCTTTAATTTCGTCGCAAACACGATGAAATTCACTCCAGATAAACTGCTCACTACCAACAGCATGGCTTGGATCGTCGAAACCAATATGTAAACGATGCTTCACTTTACCTATAAATGCCGGACAAGCCTCATTGGCGCCACCACACACTGTAATCACATAATCCCATTCCTCTCCAAGGTATTTTTCAACCGAATCGGATGTGTGTTTACTTATATCAATACCCGAACTTCGCATTACTGCAACTGCTTTTTCATTGAGTTTTCCACTGGCTTGCGTACCAGCCGAACAAACAGTAAGTTCTTTATCAAACGATTGTAACCAGCCGTGCGCCATCTGACTGCGGCAACTATTTCCTGTACAAAGAATTAAAATTTTCATATTATGTTGAATTTTATGTTTCTTATTTAACAACAGCTTATTTCTGCTGATTTTATTTTATTGAAGAAGCTTTCGAATTTTTCCAGACGTTTATTGATCGTGGAATTGCAAAGGCAGTAATTGATTTTCAATCCGTCTATTTCACCATGAATCAAACCCATATCACGCAATTCTTTCAGATGTTGCGAAACAGTGGTTCTGCTTAGCGGCAGTTTATCTGAAATATCACCGGAAATACAGGTTCTGGTTTCCGCCAGGTACTTCAAAATGGCTAATCGTGCAGGATGTGAAATTACTTTGGCAAATTCAGCTAACTCTTGTAACTCATTATCAAAGACTTCCGGTTTTCTCATATTGCTTGGGTTTTATGTCGCAAACATACGACATAGTTTTAGAAATAAAAAATAATTGATATTAAATTTGTGTTACAAATTGACGTTTTCCATCACATAATCCAATTAAATAAGAAACCTACAATCATAATTCCCCCACCTACAATAGCGATAAAAGTCAGAATTAATGGCATTTTCAATACTTTTCGAAGAATAATCATTTCGGGCAATGACAGAGCAATTACCGACATCATAAATGCCAGAGCAGTTCCAAGTGAAGCTCCTTTTTCTATTAAAACTGAAACTATGGGAACAATACCAGCCGCATTTGAATACAAAGGAATACCTATCAATACGGACAGCGGAACAGCATACCATACATCTTTCCCCATAATGGAAGCCATAAATTCTGCTGGGACATAACCATGTGCACCTGCACCGACCAAAATGCCCAATACCACATACAACCAAACTTTGCTGACAATTTCTTTTACCGCATCAAATCCCATTATAATTCGTCTCGAGAAAGATATTTTTTCTTCTACTCCATCGGCTTTACCTATTTTGGTAGCATACACCCATTCTTCCACCCATTTCTCCAATTTCAATTTACCAATAATCCAACCGGCTACAATGGCAATTGCCAGGCCTGTACCAATATAAATACCAGCTACTTTCCAACCAAACATACCATAAAGCAGTATCACAGCCACTTCGTTTATCATGGGTGCTGCAATCAGAAACGAAAAAGTGACACCCAGTGGTACACCCGATTCAACAAAGCCAAGAAACAAGGGAATAGCCGAACAAGAACAGAAAGGCGTTACAATACCCAATAAGGCAGCCATAATATTACCCATAAATGTTGATTTGCCTTCAAGTGCTTTCCGGGTACGTTCGGCCGTAAAAAAACTGCGGACAATTCCAACGAAGAAGATAATCAAAACCAATAGCATCAATACTTTGGGAAATTCAAAAATAAAGAACCTGAGTGCTTCCGTAAGTTTCTCACCTTTAGTCATTCCCAAAGCCGTATCAACAAACAAATTGGAAAGAGGTTGTAGGTTGGTATAAATTACATACCAAACCGGCAATAGAATTAATGCTATGATTTGATTTTTGTTGGATTTCATTATTTCTTATTAAATAAAGAAAATAGCGATATAATAAATTCCGATCAGGATAAAAACAACCGAAACCACACGCCTGAACCAAAGTTCAAAAGTTTTGATTTGATTATATAATCTTCCTACATTCCCCACTGCATAAGCTAAAAGCCACGCAAAAACAATAACCGGTAAACCAGTAGCAATAGCAAATAAAACCGGCAAATACAAACCACTTGCACTTGCCACAGTCATCGGAATTAGCATAACAAAGTACAAAACACCACTATACGGACAAAATGCCAGTGCGAAAACCATTCCCAACAAAAGTGTACTCCAATAGCTACCTTTGCTTTTTTCGCCTATTTTGTCGGTTAAACCTGAAAATACAGGGAATTTTATTTTAATGACATCAAGCATAAAAAAGCCTATTAAAATGAGAATTGGTCCTAACAACTTCTCGCCCCAACCCTGAAAAATCATGGAAATATGCATTTTGCTTGCTCCAAGGTATATAATGAGAGCTAATCCGGTATAACTGATAGCTCGACCGAGCGTGTAAATCAGTCCATTAACGAAAACTCGTCGGCGGTTTTCAATGTCTCGGCTAATAAAACCAATAGCCGAAATGTTTGTAGCCAGTGGGCAAGGGCTAATGGCAGTCATCAATCCAAGTAAAATGGCTGAAATAAATGCGTAATGCGAATTTTCCAAAATACTTTGCAGTACTTCCATGTTCAATTATTTAAGAAGCGGTTGAATCACTTTATTTAGTTCTTCTTTCAATTTATCGGGCTGACTTTTAGCATACATAAAGCCTTGCTCGGTTAAATCTACCCGCTTGTTATTGCTGATTACCAAAAGTGCTTGACCTTCCGCCTTGCATTTTTTGGCTAAAGCTACACTGGATTTATCGTCCAGATTTAGCGATTTGAAAGTTATCAAGCCCTTTTTAAACTGTTCAGGATAAAGTTGCTTGATCGATTTGAGAGTTTCAGTTTCTACTGCCTGACAGGTTACACAACGTCGAGTATAATGAAAGTAGTACACTTCAACTTTGGTAACAGCCTGAATTGACAGAATGGTTAAAGTCAGAATAAACAGGGAAATTGCCTTTTTCATATCATATAAATTTTAGTGGTTAGAATTTGTTTCAGTTCTTCGTTTGATGGCACTCGACCCTTTACAACCACCTTGCCATCAATTACAAGTGCCGGTGTAGTCATTACGTTGAATTTCATAATCTCTACGATATCTTCAACTTTAGTAATTGTAGCATCGATATTGTTTTGAGCTACAACTTCGCGTGTGGCTTTTTCCAGCGATTTACACTTTTGGCAGCCAGTACCTAATACTTGAATGTTCATAATTTTAGCTTTATAATTTAGCAGCAGTTAGTTTTTTCTTTCCTGCTTTCAAAAAATGTTTCGAAAAATGCTTGTGCCTTATACCAGTTTTCACGATTAATACAATACTTTACTTTTGGCGTTTCAATTTCTCCCTGAATTAGTCCGGCATCTTTCAACTCTTTCAAATGTTGCGATACGGTTGCTTTGGCAATAGGCAATTCATTATGTATATCGCCAAAGTAGCAACTTTCCAATGATGCAAGAAATTGTAAAATTGTAATTCGTGCCGGATGACCCATTGCTTTTGCAAATCGGGCAAGCTGTTCGTTATCAATCGTATAGTCTTTATCTTTACAAAGAGACATTGCAATAAAATTTAATTGTTCGTAATTCGCAAAACTACGAACAATATTTTGAACTGACAACATATTTTTATAAAATTGTAAGTTAAAGTTTAAATTCCTAACAAAATACAGAAAAATGCTTCATTTGGATGAATATTTTAGCAGTAATTTTTATTTGAGAAAAATATTCATTACATTTGCTTTCTAATTTTAAAAAAGTCAAATTAAATCCAATTCAATATGAAATTCATTGTTTCAAGCACCGAACTACTGAGCCATTTACAAGCCATAAGCCGTGTAATAAACAACAAAAACTCGCTTCCTATATTAGATAATTTTCTGCTGCATTTGGAAGGTACAACCCTTACTATGACTGCATCTGATATTGAAACCACACTGATAACCTCCATGCAGGTTGAAACCGCCGAAGGTAATGGAAAAGTAGCTGTTGCTTCCCGACTGTTGCTTGATACCTTGCGTGAATTTTCAGATCAACCGCTGACATTTACTATCAACGACTCGAATTTGGCTTTGGTAATTTCTTCTGCTAATGGATCCTATAATTTTATAGGTCAGAATGGCGATGAATATCCTCGTATGCCTCAATTACTTGATGATGCACGTACATTGGTAATGCCTGTAGCTTACCTTTCTTCAGGTATTTCAAAAACACTATTTTGTACTGCCGACGACGAACTTCGTCCGGTAATGAATGGTATTTTCTTTGATATTACTACTGAAAGTCTTACAATGGTTGCCACTGATGCTCATAAATTGGTTCGTTATAAAACTAAACACACCACAGTTTCGCTGGAAGAAGAAGAAACAGTAAACTTTATTTTGCCAAAAAAACCGGCCAATATGTTGAAAAACATTCTGCCAAAAGAAAGTGGTGAAGTTGAAATTCGGTTCGACAATAAAAATGCACATTTCAAATTGTCTAATTATACGATGATTTGCCGTCAGGTGGAAGGGCGTTTTCCTAATTACAACGGGGTTATTCCAAAAAACAATCCTTTCAAAATCATTATTGACCGAGTGACGATACTCAATGCATTGAAACGTGTATCAGTTTTTGCTAATCAGGCAAGTAACCTGGTGAAACTGGCTATTACAAACAATCAGATTTATATTTCAGCACAGGATATTGATTTTTCAATTTCAGCGGAAGAAACAATACCCTGTCAGTTTGAAGGCGATCCAATCAAAATCGGTTTTAAATCTTCGTTTCTGGTTGAAATTTTGGGAAACATAAATGCTGCTGATGTAGTTCTTGAACTTTCGGACGCTTCACGCGCCGGGCTTATTCTTCCGTTTGAGAATGAAGAAAACGAAGAAATCCTGATGTTGCTGATGCCTATGTTGCTGAATGATTAAATCAGAATAAAGAGCAAAGAATCAAGAATAAAGACTGTATTTACTCTAAAATAAAATACATTGCAAGGTCTAAGGTCGTAAGTCTTTAGACCTTTATTTTTAAAATCAATTACAAAACAAGAATCATCTAATTACAAGTCTTTGTTCTTGTATCTTGATTCTAAAATCTTAATTAAACATGAAACTCAACCTAAAAAACCCGATAGTTTTCTTTGATTTGGAAACAACCGGAACGAATATAGTTACCGATCGTATAGTAGAAATTTCATACCATAAGGTTTCTCCAAATGGTCGGGAAGAAACCAAAACCATTCGTGTGAATCCTGAAATGCCTATTCCCAAGAGTTCATCGGATATTCATGGAATTACCGATGCCGATGTAGTTGATTGTCTAACATTTAAATTGGTAGCCAAAGAAATCGCACGTGATATTGAAGGATGTGATTTAGCTGGATACAACTCAAATCGTTTTGATATTCCTTTGCTTGCCGAGGAATTGCTAAGGGCAGAAGTTGATATTGACCTAATGAAACGCAAATTCGTTGATGTTCAGGTAATTTTCCACAAAATGGAAGCTCGCACATTGGGTGCTGCCTATAAATTTTACTGCGAAAAAGAGTTGATTGGTGCTCATGGTGCTGAAGCTGATACACTGGCTACTTACGAAGTACTTCAGGCTCAGCTAGACCGTTACCCTGACCTGAAAAATGACATAGAATACCTTTCAAAATTCACAACTCAAAACGACAATGTTGATTTTGCAGGTCGGTTTATTTACAATGATAAAGGCGAAGAAGTTATTAATTTTGGAAAATATAAAGGACAAAAGGTCACCGATGTTTTGAAAAATGATATGGGGTACTATGGATGGATGATGAACAGCGATTTCGCACTCCACACTAAGAAAGTATTGACTAACATCAAGTTACGGAATTTCAACAAATAAACTCAAATCCGGTTAATATCCTGGTTTTGACTGAACATATAGCTTTTTGGCACAATCATTGTTACTCTTATTGAATTCAATCTACTTGTTTTCAATGAAAACTCTACTTATTACATTCCTCATTATGGTGAGTTTTTCACTCTCAGCACAGGAAAATGCTGTTGTATTGCAACGCACTCCTGAGCAGGAAGCCTCAAAACAGACCGATAAACTTCAGCAAGAGCTTAATCTGAATACCGATCAGGCGAAACAAATTTACGAAATTAACCTACGCTATGCTCGTGAGCGTCAGATTTCGAACAAACGAAGTGAAGCTCTGGAACGAATGAAAAATAAAAATGCTGAAATTCAACAAATTCTGAGTCAGGAACAAAATGAAAAACTTCAGTTAAAACGCTACGAACGTACGAATACAGAATCGGTAAATGGCTTTCATTCTCAATCGGTAAATCCACCTTCATTTCGTTCAAATACAGAAAACAGACCAAGTTCACCAACAGTAAGAGTTATGTCGGGCGATGCACCGGTGCGAAGTTCTTTTAGACCATCAACTCCAACTTCACAGGGACAACAAAACAGTCAGCAACCTCAGGCTGTGAAACGAAGTTTGCCGGTTGAACAACAAAGTCAGCCTCCACGAACTTCAGTTCCTCAGTCAGTTCGACCACAGACCACAGTGCCTGCTCAAACGACTCCGCGCAGAACAGACCCAACTCCGTCAAGCAATGGACGAAGATAAATCAGAATATGCCAAATCCTTATTTCAGCTTTAAACAATTTACAGTATTTCAGGATAGATGTGCCATGAAAGTTGGTATTGATGGCGTTTTGTTAGGTGCATGGACATCGGTAGAAGGGTGTAAAAATATCTTAGATGTAGGTACAGGTACAGGTCTGATAGCTTTAATGCTTGCACAGCGAACTGAAGCACTTATTACGGGAATTGATATAGAAAAAGATGCTGTTGATCAGGCAATTGAAAATGTAAAAAACTCACTCTGGGAAAAACAGATCAACATACAGGAACAATCGTTTCAGGATTATGCCAATACTTCAAATGAACGTTTTGATGTGATTGTTTCTAATCCTCCTTATTTTGTGAATTCGCTGAAAGCTCCTACCGAAAGCCGCTCTACAGCACGTCATACGGATTCTTTATCGCACAGGGAATTGATTGAAAATGCAATGAAAATTCTATCGCCAAACGGAAGAATTTGTCTGATATTACCTCTTAATGAAGGAATTGAATGTATTCGGATTGCAAAATCTCTCGGGTTGTTGTGTTCAAAAAGAGTAAATGTTTACCCTAAGCGAAATGGAGAAATAAAAAGACTTTTACTCGAATTCAAAACTGCACAGACTGAAACCGAAGTCACCCACTTGGTTATTGAAGAAGGTCGACATCAATATTCAGCCGAATTCACCAAATTTGCCAAAGATTATTACCAGAAACTCTAGAGAAAAGGGCAAACTGCTACCTGCAATCTGCCCTAATTTGTTTAAGGAAAAAGTTTAAACTACAAAAGTGCTTCCACTTTAGCTGCCAATACTGCTTTTTGAGTTGCTCCTACTTGTTTATCAACCACTTGTCCATCTTTGAAGAACAGGATAGTAGGAATATTTCTGATACCGTATTCAGTGGGTGTGTCCACATTTTCATCCACATCCATTTTTCCAATTACTACTTTGCCATCATATTCTTTGGCAAGTTCTTCTACCAACGGCCCTACCATGCGGCATGGTCCGCACCATTCTGCCCAAAAATCAATCACTACAGGTTTTCCACTGTTGATAATTTCTTTGATGTTTCCATCTGTAATTTCTAAAGCCATAATCTATATATTATAAAATTAATAATTTCCCTATTGTTTTACTATTTCTGTTGATTCAAATCACTCTATTAAACAGCAGCAAAGAAATAAAGTTTTGCAGTTGATAAAAATACAATTATTCAAAAAATCAATGAGTCTGTTTTAATATGCCTTAAACTCTATAATACCATCAATCTGCGCTCGTTTTAATACATGGTAAAATTCATTCGTAAGCTGTATTCTGTGCTGCCGTGCAAAAAGCACCACCTTGTTTGGTGAAAATTCATCTACCACATTGATATACAGGTTTATTTTCCCTTTGTTTTTCAAACACATATCCGTAAACTCTACTGCAAAATCCTCGGTTAGATGTTGAATTGATGTTGTGACTGTTAACGTATTTACCAGCTTATCCTTCACATCCCTGAATAGCTCAATGCTTTGAATTTTCAGTTCCAATGGTGCATCCGGCTCAACAACCTTTTTATAATCTGCACCACGTTGCTGCACCACGGCATGAATAAAAAGATAAAGGTCTTTAATCATATATTTGGAATACTCCACATAGTTCTTGCTGAACAAAGCAAATTCAAAAGCACCCTGATAATCTTCGAGAGTAAAAATGCCATAGGGATTTCCACTTTTGGCAGCTGTTCCATGTCGCAATGAGGTAACCATTCCACCTATTTTCAACGCTTTACCTTTCAACTGGCTTAAATCTTTCAGATCGACTGTGTTTGTATTGCAGATATGATTAATCTCAAATTCAAATTCGTCGAGTGGATGTGCTGAAAGGTACATTCCAATCAAATCGCGCTCTTTATTCAACTTTTCGAGCGGCGACCATTCCGGTGCATAAGGCACTTCAGGTTTGGTAATATCCACCGCATCCATTCCTCCAAAAAGTGAATTTCTGGTCATGGCTGCATCAGTCTGATACTTATTTCCATAACGCAAAATGGTTTCCAACACCGGTTCTCCTTTGCTGTTTTCAACAAAAAGTTGTTCGCGACGAATATCCGGAAAACTATCGAAAGCACCTGACAAAGCCAAACTTTCAATCGCACGTTTGTTGCAGGCGGTCAAATTCACACGCTCCATGAAATTAAAAAGTCCGTTGAACTTTCCATTGGTTTTACGCTCATTTACAATGGCTTCCACAGCACCTTCGCCCACACCTTTCACACCTCCTAATCCGAAACGAATGTTACCTTCACTATTCACCATGAAGTTTAGATCACTTTCATTCACATCGGGTCCCATAACACTCATGCCAAGATTCTTGCACTCATCCATGAATTTACCGACCTCGGTAATATCATCTTTATTGCGTGTTAAGTTGGCAGCCATAAACTCGGCTGGATAATGTGCTTTCAGATAAGCAGTTTGGTAAGCAATCCACGAATAACAGGTAGCATGCGATTTATTGAAGGCATATTTGGCAAATTCTGCCCAATCGTCCCAAATTCTCTGAAGTTTTTCCTTTGGACCATAACCATTTTTCGTACAGCCCTCCATGAATTTCTTTTCGAGAGTTGCCATTTTGTCCATGAGTTTTTTACCCATGGCTTTACGCAATTCGTCGGACTGACCACGCGTAAAGCCGGCTAAATCACGACTCAGAAGCATGACCTGTTCCTGATATACTGTAATTCCGTAGGTGTCATGCAAACGTTTCTCCATCACAGGGAAAGGATATTCAATCTTATCACGTCCATGTTTACGATTGATAAACTGAGGAATATACTGCATCGGACCCGGACGATAAAGCGCATTCATGGCAATCAAATCCTCAAACTGAGTAGGTTGTAAGGCCTGCAGGTGTTTTTGCATTCCGGCCGATTCAAACTGGAACGTACCTACAGTTAGCCCTTTACTGAAAAGTTCATACGTTTTTGTATCATCAATCGGAATTGTATCAATATCAATTTCCACACCTTTTGATTTACGGATATTTTCGAGCGCTTCTTTGATAATGGAAAGCGTTTTCAATCCCAAAAAGTCCATTTTAATCAGCCCGATTTCCTCTATAACCGACCCTTCGTATTGTGTAACCAGCATTTCTTCGCTGGTTTCTTTATCAACAGCTGTACTGAGAGGAACAAAATTCGTCAAATCGTCAGCACCGATTATGACTCCACAAGCGTGAACACCGGTTTGGCGTACCGTGCCTTCGAGCATTTCGGCATAACGCAGAGTATTTGCCAGATTCAGGTCGCTCGAATTACGTGCAGCGAGCATTTCCGGTACATATTTCAGGCAGTTGGTAATATTTACCTTAACCGCTTTTCCATCAGCACCTTCGGGAAATTTATCCGGAATCAGCTTTGTCAACCGTTCAGCCTCAGGCAAAGGTAAACGCTGTACACGTGCCACATCCTTAATCGACGACTTGGTTGCCATCGTTCCGTAAGTAATAATGTGAGCCACACGTTCCTTTCCGTATTTATCGGTTACCCAACGTAAAACCTGACCGCGACCATCATCATCGAAGTCAATATCAATATCGGGCATCGAAATACGATCGGGATTCAGAAAACGCTCGAACAGCAAATCGTATTTGAGGGGGTCAATATCGGTAATGCGTAAACAATATGCCACTACAGAACCTGCAGCAGAGCCACGACCGGGTCCTACGGAGACTTTCATTTTACGGGCAGCCGAAATGAAATCCTGAACAATAAGAAAGTAACCCGGAAAACCCATTTCTTTCATGGTTTTCAGTTCAAATTCTATTCGTTCACGGGTATCATCGTTCATATCCTTGCCGTAACGAACTTCTGCGCCTTCGTAAGTTAGTTTGCCCAGATAGTCGGCTTCTAATTTCACACGAACTACCTTATCATACCCGCCCAATAATTCAAACCGATCTTCAAACTCTTCACGCAGAGCTTCTTTGGTAAACCTTTCACGATAATCTTCCTCCGTGCCAAATTCGGCAGGAATAGGGAAAACAGGCATCATTGGCCCAGAGTCAATATCAAAAAACTCTACTTTATCGGCAATTTCAAGGGTACTTTCAATTACCTCTGGCAGGTCGGCAAAGATGTAATTCATCTCCTCAGGCGATTTGAGCCATTCCTGCTTGGTATAGCGCATTCGTGCCGGATCGTCTAGATCCTTACCTGTACTGAGGCAAATCAATCGTTCATGCGCTTCACCATGTTCTTCCTCCACAAAGTGAACATCGTTGGTAGCAACAAGTTTGGTATTTGTTTTGCGCGCCAGTTTAATCATTTCCTCACCCTGATGAATTTGCTTGTCGTAGCATTCGTAGTCAGCGTTTGGTTTATCGGTTTTATGTCGTTGCAGTTCGAGGTAAAAATCATCACCGAAAACTTTTTTGTACCACAAAATTGAATCTTCGGCATCTTCCAAATCGCCTTTCTCAAGTTTTTTGTGAATCTCTCCACCCAAACAAGCACTTGAAGCAATCAGACCTTCACTGTATTTCTCCAACATTTCGTGGTCAATGCGTGGACGATAATAAAAGCCATCAATCCAGGCATTTGATATAAGTTTGCAGAGATTCTGATATCCCTTTTTGTTTTTTGCAAGCAATACGAGGTGATAACCGCTGCGATCTTCCTGTGAATCTTTCAGCAACCGTCCACGCCGGGCAACGTATGTTTCGCAGCCAATTATCGGTTTGAAAAGTTTGGTTTTGGTTTCGGTAATTTTCTGTTGAATTTCAGCTTTTTGTTCAGCAGTCAGACTTTCATTGGCAAGTTGTTTGCTGAGTGCCGAAATTTCATCTTTTACCTTGCTGTTTTTCTTTTTAGTGTAGTTGAAAAACTCCTTTATACCAAACATACTTCCATGGTCGGTAAGTGCCACTGCGTTCATTCCGCTTTTGGAGGCTTTGTCAACCAAACCTGAAATGGATGACATGCCATCGAGAATGGAATAATGAGAGTGAACGTGAAGGTGGACAAAGGAACTCATGCTAACTTGCTGTTTTTGTGTAAATTACAATCGACTTTAGTTGATTGATTTTGTGTGGTTAAAGATACGGCAAATTTTGAAAGGCGATGAATGATTTAAGAAGAAGTTATTGACAATTTTGAAAAAACGTGAGCAAATTATCTGACATTCAATAATTCTTCTAATTCATTGTCTAAACTTTTAATTTTTTCAATCACAGGGTCAATGCTTTGATTTGTTTCCATTTTAAAAATTACTACAGCTAATTGAAAAGCAACTAATGACCGAATTTCTTCTGCAGAAAAATTTGGATATTGCTTTTGATAATCGTCGATATATTGTTAACTACGCCAACTTACTTCACATTTTGCAGACTGACCGGCGTAGGGTAACGCTGAACTACTTCGCATTTTGTAGAGTGAATGACGGAAGAAAAAAACTTATTGCTTCTATTTTGTATTGATGGTGTTACCTAACATATCCATCATTAGGTTTAGTGTAGCTAACTATTTTGTAGTGTCATAAAGTTGCACATTTAATGTAGTTGTGTAATGTTATGGCATAGCTGAATCTTATCTTTGCAACGAATAAATAAAATCAACCAAATATGTCAACAAAACAAGTAGATAAATACTTCGAGAAAGTGAAGGAAATGTCTATTCCTAAATTGGAAAAGGAGATACATAAACTTTACCCCGCATTTTTGAAAAGCAATGAAATGGCAAAATGGAAAATATATATCTGCCTTTGGTCCCGGAAAAGTAAGTTGAACAAGAATTTCAAATTTTCAGCTGCTCAGGTAGTGAAATTAGAAAAGGTGAATCAGTTACTCATTGATGCTACTACGAAATTATTAAAGAAAACCGAACAACTCGACCGACAAATGCAGGCAATAAAAGCAGCGGGTGATGATTTTTTGGATGATTATGATATTGAGGCCAACTTGACCATTGAATTTTATGATGAAGATTCTATTTTAGTGATTGATGAAGATGAAAATGAAGGACAATCTGATTATCAGGCAATGGTAGAGGTATTAGACGAGACACTGACCATGCCCTTACGTAGTTTTTACTTTCACGACAAGGAGAATACGGAATCTAACGAAACTGACGATCAACGTTATCAGGATAATATGCTTAATCTCAACTGGGATATTGAAGAACTTAGTGCGCCAGAATTGCAACATATCCCATATTTCTGTTATGCGTCACATGCACTTTTTTGTCATTCCAATCATTCTTATTCGGATATTATACGGATAAAAAGTCTCAGAAATGAGATAGAGGTACATTGGCTAAACTTCGCAGAAAATGGATTAGCTTCTAATCAAAATTCAACCGACAAAGAACTTAATATTGAAGATATGATAAGTGAGAAAAATGTTCCTTTAAGTGAAGAAGATTCTTTAAGAATTCATGATTTTTTGAAAGCTCAAGGGAGTGAAACCTGCAAAAAAGCATGAAATTCATTTAACATTCAATTAGCTTATTTATAAGGTGTTATTATTGAAATTTAGTTTATATTTGTGCTAATTATTAAAGGAGTGCTGATGCCTTGTTGAAGTAAGCAGAATAAATGTAATAGAAATATGGAAAATGTTTTTTTTAAACCTTGGGTTGGTAAAAATTATGAAACTGGTGGTAACTTAGGTAAGAAAGTTATGGTATTGGGAGATAGTCATTATCTTGAAAATAAAGGCGATGCGACTTCAAATGATACATTAGAAGTAGTTGAAACATTTCTCGATTCCAATACAGATTTTGCTGGTTGGATGAATACTTTTACTAAATTTGAACGATCTGTTTTTAACAAAGTATTAAATCAAACAGAAAGGGATGAATTTTGGCATTCAATACTATTTTATAACTACATACAAGAAGCATTATCCGGACCGAGAGCCGATTTTGATTATGGATTATATGAAAAATATTTTGAACCATTCATGGAAGTGTTAGAGTCTTATCAACCAGATGTTATTATTGCTTGGGGGCAAAGATTATTTACAGCTCTACCCGGAGGTAGTGGAAAAGATGGCATCCCATTAAGTATTGATAATATTCCGTACAATAAATGTTGGACTTACACTTTGAAAAATGGTCATCAAGTCAGAATGTATGCAATCCAGCACCCTTCATCTGGATTTTCATGGGATTATTGGCACAAGATAATAAAAGCAGCTTTAGAACAATAAATTGTAAATGTCAGATCTTTACTATAAAGAATTATGATCAATTGCCTGAATAAAAAATTTTCAGGCAATTGATTTTTTAGTTTTGTCATGTTTCTGCACACCTGTATTTCATCTTGACCTAGTTATGGATAATAAAATAAAACAAATAAGTTCAGTTTTAGATACCGTTATTCTGAACCTACATTCAGCTTCTGAATCGGAGGATGGTGTATATGGTATATCGACATCTTTACGGACTTTGGATAAACTTACTTCCGGTTGGCAAAATTCAGAATTAATCTTAATTGCCGGATATGAGAAAATGGGGTTAGACAAACTGTTGATTTCAATGGCATTAAAAATGCTGTCAGATAATGAGACTCCAATAGCTTTTTTCAGTATGAAGTATTCTTGTGAACAACTGGTTCAAAGGCTTCTGATGAATCTGACGGGAATAAAGCGTGATAAATTACTCAGTGCTAAACTCACCGAAGATGAATGGAAAAAGGTAGATGAAGCAAAGACAAAATTGTACAGTGTTCCTTTGTATATCTGTGATGCACCTAATCCTACCTTAGCCGAAATTAGTGAACAAGCTCACAAATTAACAGATGTTGAGGGAATAGAAGTATTATTGATTGATGATATAACCAGAATCAAAGTAAATGAAGGTGAATCAGTTACTGAATCGTTGAAGATATTAGCAAGGGAACTGGATATACCTGTAGTGGCTTGTCTTGAATTAAAAGACAGAACAGACAGTGAATCCCGATTCTACGGAAAACGTCCTGAACACAGTGACTTTCCTGATATGGAAAGTATTTTTCAGTATTCCGATTTACTCTGTTTCCTACATCGCCCTGAATACTTTCATATTACGGAAGATAAGGATGGAAATTCAACACTGGGTATGGCTGAGTTGATTCTAAAGACAGAGAATAGTTTTGAGCCAGAGATAATTACTCTACGTTATGAAATGGACTTTTGTCGGTTTTGGGAAGAATAATTCAGACCGAATCAGCAATCTATGTTATTGTTTTGTTTATCGATATTTTGTATTTTCAATCACTACTAATTGATATGTAACTATGGCTTCAAACATCTTCAATCGCTATATATGGTTGGTAGATATTATTCACAGGAACGGTAAAATAACTCTAAATGATATTAACCAAAAGTGGATAAAACATCCCATGTCAAATGGTAATCCTATTCCAAATAAGACTTTTCATAATCATCGCATAGCCATTGAAGAAATCTTTGATATCAACATTGAATGTGATTTAAGTACCTACGAGTACTTTATTGATCATGCCGAAGATATGGAACGAGGCGGGGTGCATCGGTGGCTGATCAATACTTTCGCTGTGAATAACCTGATAAACGAGAGTCATAAACTAAAGGAACGCATCGTTTTTGAGAATATCCCATCAGGTCAGCAGTACCTAACTCCAATCATTGAAGCCATGCGTGATGGGCTAAAAATAGAAATAAGCTATCAGTCTTATTGGTCGGATGCAGCCACATTTGAAATAGAGCCTTATTTCGTGAAAGTATTTAAACAACGATGGTATGTGATTGGTAAAAGTGATAAGGTACGCATTTATGCATTAGACCGTATTAAAAGTATGAATGTAACTACACAAAGTTTCAAAATGCCTGTAAGCCTTGATGCCGAAAACTATTTTCAGGATTGTTACGGTATTATTCTGGGTGAAGATATAAAAGCCGAAACAATAAAGCTGAGATTTGATTCGTCACAAGCCAACTACATTCGTGCATTGCCTTTGCACCCTTCACAGCAAGAAATAGAAACTACAGTTGAATTTGCTGTTTTTGAATATCGCATAAAACCAACTTTTGATTTTATACAGGAGATTTTTCTTCATGGCGATAAGGTGGAAGTTGTTTCACCTGAATCATTGAGAAACAAAATTATTAAAACCGTTCAGAAAATGGGTAAAATGTATTTGATTGAATAAATTAAGTTTATAGGAACTGAATATTTTCAATACTGCATTTTGGCCGCATAATGCAAAAGTCTGAAGACACTTGAGGGTCTCTCCATATCGCAAATTAAATCCTTTTTAGAATAGGCAGATACCTTGAAAACACCATTTGTCAATTTTTCAGTTTTTTTATAAAAGTCCAAGCAAACATACCCTCTGCAAAGCACCAGAGTAAGAATTCTTAGAAATTTTTGTTGATTTTGCTGCGAATGGCTTGTTTCACGTACTAACTGAAAAATCTCAGCAATTAATCCGCTGTATGTTTCCCGCAGGTTACTGATTTTTGTTTCTTCTGTTACCAGTGTTTTTATACCTTCCCTAAAATCTTTGTAAACATCAAAAATATCGTTCTCCAGCTGACCAATACTGCCTAATTTAAAAATAATTTTTTTTTCTGCAACACTTAAATTTTCACTCAGTGCACAACTGTAAAGCAACATCGAAACACCGCCTTTGTACAGGATAATGTCTTTAATATCAGAATTTTCAATGTCGCGGGATAATTGTCTTTTACTCTGTACCTGACCTTCAAAAACATTACTGAAATTCATTGAAAATTCATCTTTATTCGTGCAATTTTCATAAGCCATCCGGTTCAACCGCATGAATAATTGTTCATTTGAATTTTCAGGTATTGCTTCAATTTTATTATCAATTAAAAGGCGGATGCGCGATTCAGGCATATTTTTCTTATCAAAAAAATCATCGAACAATCCGGTTATTGCACCCAGGCATGTCATAGCTAATCTTTCTTTATCTGACATATTTTTTCCGGTAAGCGTACAGAAAGTTTCACCAAGCATGGCAGGAATTGCACTTCCATAGAGTCGTATTTTCCGAAAATCATCTTCATCCAGACTACCATCGTTGGTTTTTCTGCTTACGGTCAAAATACTTCCAATTGATTGTTGCAGAAATTTTTTCTGAAGTTTTATTTTGGTCGAAAAACCAATCAATATGCAGGTTAGCCTTATAAAATTACTCAGATAATTCATACCTAATGGATATTCAAACAGATTTGATTAAGAATTTCCTCATCAGAACCTGTTGCTGATAAATAAGCTTTTTTATAAAATGATTCCCTTTTGGCAAGCCCCTCAGCAATAAAAGTGTTAAGTTCTTCCCCTTTTCGGTTAGCCAGTAAAGGTCTTTTATTTGTACGGGAGTTTTCAAGACGAATGGCAAGTTGCTCAACAGTGATATTGATATAAACTGTAATACCGTGACTATTCATGTATTCCATATTGTCGAAAAAACAGGGAGCACCACCACCGGTTGCAATCACTACATTTTCAAATTCCGAAACTTCATGCAGACATTGTTGCTCCAACAGTCGAAATTGTCTTTCACCTAACTCAGCAAATATCTGAGATACAGACTTAAAGTACTTTTCTTCAATATGTGTATCCATATCAACAAAAGTATAATTCAGCCGCTCTGCCAGCAATTTACCTATCGTGGTTTTGCCTGAGCCCATGTATCCAATCAGAAAAATACGATTCATGTCTTTCATTTTTTTGAAGTACAAAAATAGTGATAAATGCTCAAATAGATTACTCTTGAAAAAATTTACTCTATCTTTGCATATTAATTCAGAAAGATTTTTTGTGGAAAAAGAGAGCGCAGTTTTATTACTTTTCACGGGTGGCACCATCAGTATGTCAGAAGATCCGACTACGGGTGCTTTACGCCCCATTGATTTTGACCGGTTACTGGATTATATGCCCGAATTGAAACAAACAGGTATTAAAATAAAATGTATTCCTTTCCTCCCATTTATTGATTCATCGGACGTACATCCAGAAATCTGGGAACGACTTGCCAAAACGATTGAGGAAAATTATAACGAGTTTGATGGATTTGTGGTACTTCATGGTACTGATACAATGGCTTATACAGCTTCTGCTCTGAGTTTTATGCTCGAGAATCTTTCCAAACCGGTTATATTCACCGGGGCGCAACTTCCGATTGGAATGATGCGTTCGGATGCCAAGGAAAACATGCTGACTGCCATTGAAATTGCAACAGCCAAAGAAAGCGGACAATCTATTGTGCCTGAAGTATGTATCTTTTTTGAAGACACGCTTTTTCGGGGTAATCGTACTACCAAGAAAAATGCTGAACATTTCAACGCATTTAATTCATACAACTATCCACCTTTAGCCAAAGCCGGAGTTCATATCAAGTACTTCAGAACCTACATTCATTATCCACATTCAGGAACTAACATGCGTGTTCGCACTAAAATTGACCCTAATGTAGCTATTTTGAAACTTTTCCCGGGAATTACTGAACACACTGTAAGGGCAATCCTCAATATTCCAGACCTGAAAGCTGTTGTGTTGGAAAGTTTTGGAGCAGGAAATGCACCACGTCGACAATGGTTTTATGATGCCTTACGCGAAGCTACCGACCGTGGTTTAATCATCGTAAACAAATCGCAATGTAGCACAGGTTCTGTGGAAATGGGACGCTACGAAACCAGCCTGAATCTGGTAACTGCAGGAGTAATGAGCGGTTACGACTGTACCACCGAGGCTATAGTTACCAAATTAATGCATCTGTTGGCCGAATATCCCGAAAATGATGATATCCGACATCGCTTAAGCATTAGCTTGTGTGGCGAAATGACGGTAATATAAAATAACTCAAATCAGAATAAATAAGAGGCGGAAAATTCAAACTTTCCGCCTCCTTCGGTTGTAAACAAATAGGTTAGTTTTTCACTAACTTCTTTTCAATAACACCTTCTTTACTGCTAATCTTCACCATATATATTCCTTTAGACAACGTGCCTACCGAAATTGTTTCATTATCTGTAATTTGCCGAGTAAGCAACTGCTGTCCATCAATACCAAATACATTTAGATTGGCTTTGCCTTCTATTCCTTTTATTTGAAAATCATTAATTACAGGATTTGGGTAAATAGAGACTTTATCTGACTGAATGGTTTTCAAATCATTAGGATTAAATTCAATCATATTTATAAAATCTTTCCATTGTTTAGCTGCTTTGTATGCTGTCAATGAACCTTTAGGTATCCTCAATTCACAATTAGTTTTATTTACGCTATAAAACACATTAGTAGAATCACCTAAATCAACCGGAATTGGTGAAAATGCAGCAATGGTCTTTAAACCCCTACAACTGTAGAAACATTGAATTCCAATAGATTTCACTGATGATCCGATACTGACTGTTTGCAAACCACTACAATATTTAAATGCTTTTAATGATAATACTTCAACTGAATTAGGTATAAAAACTTCAGATAAGTACATATTATAATAAAATGCATAGCTACCAACCAACTTCACTGAATTAGGAATACTATAAGTACCAGATTTAGCACTTGGTGATATTAATAATGAGTCTTGTGATTTATTAAACAAGATTCCATCTAAAGTTGAAAAACGACCATTATCCTTATCAACAGTTATTGAAGCTAAATCGAAATTCGCTGCGAAGGTAAGTGGCTGAATGGTTTTAACTCTTTTTGGTATATTTATCGTAGTAAGTCCTGAATTAAAGAAACTATAATTGTATAAAGTTTCTAATGAATCAGGTAGAACTATGGTTTTCAAAGCACTACAATATGAAAAAGCATAAGAACCTACATAAAACACCGAGGATGGTATTGTAATTGATGATAATCCTGTACACTCCATAAAGGAATAATCGCTTACCGAAAGAAGAGTATTAGGCAAAACTACTGAAAGCAAACTTTTCTTCCCTCCTGTTACATCACTATTAAATGCTTGCATAGGTATTTCGTCAGCATAATAATAGGTATCTGTGGTAGTTCCTTCCGATCCTGTGTACTCAGCAATTTTTGTTCCGCTTAAATCAAGTTGGCTTAATAGTGGTAAGCTGTCTCTCATTATTCTAAAATCGCGAGCATCGATGATTCCGCTAAGAGTTAGTTTTTTAAGAGTTCTTTTTTCTGCGGCACTAAATTGTGTCAATAGTGTACCTGCGGTAGTTAGAGTTACTGTTTTTTCGGTATTGAAGTTGTAAAATTCATTTATATAACCGGGTTGGTTATAAATCATTGCATTGCCACCAGCAATTCCAGTTGCATCGTATATACCCCGGATAACTATTGCAATGGTATCTGAAGGTAAATTATCATTCATCATTAAATGCAACAACGTTTTGTCGGTGACATCTTGTGTGATTGATTTAATCTTCAATTTTTTCTTCACTCGGTTATAAATGTCGTATACCGAGTAATTGGAAGTGTCTTTTGCAGTAACAAGATCTGGAATTAGAGAGTAACTTACATCAATTGAATTTGCATTGATAAGTTTTGAACTTTTTACGGCAATGTTTTCTCCTTTATAATTGTCGGAATAAAACAAACTGCCTGTACCTCCTATAAAAACTCTGCCAGTTGGAGAATATCCGAATACGTCAGAAGCATTTACATATAAAAATGAAGGATGATTTGTCCATGTCTGACCATTATCATTAGAATAAGACAATCCACACGCACCAGAGTAGTTTCTCGCAAAATAGGCGTTATGTAATGGAGAATAAAAAACTGATCCAATATTGCTTTGATTTGGGCTTAGTAACCAATTAGCACCTCCATCAATGGTTGTATAACAATTAATTGTAGCTCCATTAGTCAAAGAATACACACCATTATTGTCGTCTTTAAAGTCGAAACTCTTTGTTCCTGTATCTGGTATTCCTGTAATTTTACTCCATGTTAAACCTTTGTCGGTAGATTTTAAAATATCTCCGGCACTAGCCATAAAATAAATTGTATTCCCATGCACTCGATAATTACCATTCGAATTTCCAGTATAAGCACCACTTATAGATGGTATTGAGCCTCCCGAAACAAGATTCCATTTTGCTCCACCATCAGTAGTGGTATAAATTTCAAATTTATTTGCTACAACTGCATCACCAACTGCCACTCCTTCATTTTCATTCCAAAAATAAACAAAATCGGGAAAAGAAAGTGTATCGTTAAATGCTGTCCCTTGTCTTGTCCAACTAGTGGCCCCATCGCTAGTTTTATAAATACCTTTTCCACCACCAGTACCCAATGTGAAGTAGGCTGTTGTTGCACTCACTGCGCATAGTCCCCCGACAGCATTCGCCTCAAAACCGGCAGGTAAAGATTTTGTAATCCATGATGCGCCACCGTTGATGGTGTAGGATATTAACTTGTAATTCCAATCCTTTGCCCATATCACATCGTTGTTTACAACAGATATGTCTCTAATTCTGTCTAATCCTGTAGCAGTTTGTTTCCATTGTGCATGTAATGTCAAACTATAAAAAATAACGAACAATAAAGTAATCTTTTTCATATAAAAATTTATTTAATTTTTGCCTACTCTCAAGCTTTTCGGCTTCCGCTCCCTACTCTTTTTTCGGATTTTCAGGTTTTTCCATTTTTGTTTGTTATGTAGAGATGCGAATTATCGCATCTCTACAGCATTATCAACACACAATAAAAGGCAGGAGTATTGTGTATTGAATCCACAAGTAAACAAACACATTAGTTTTTCACTAATTTCTTTTCCACTACCCCTGTGGCAGTTTGTATTTTCAATGTATAAATTCCTTTTGGTAATGAACTGACCGATATTGCTTCGTTTTCGGTAAATTGTTTTGTAATGAGGAGTTTACCGTCAATACCAAATAGTGATAGATTAGCTTTACCTTCAATTCCTTTTAGTTGAATGTTAGAAATGGTAGGGTTCGGGAAAACTGAAATCCTCTCATTTTGTACATCTTTCAATTCGGAAACAATACTTTTTATGGTAATATACCCTGATTTAACCTTCACGTTTGGACTTCCTTCATTCAACATCAATTCATTACAATCGACATAAAATGCATCACCAACCGCAAGAGTTTTATTAAAGTAAAAAACAATATTGGCAATTTTACCAGCTAAAGTAATAGGATTTACTCCTGACAAAGCAAAAGTAGATTGGTTTTTGTTAAACCTATTAACCAGTTGCCAATTCTCGGTAAGGGTTCCCATGGCGTTAACCTTTATACTATCAATCTTCGCAAATGAACTCATTGCTTTACCAGATAAAGAGAATACTCCTTTTCCCTCAGGAATAATACCTAAATCGATAGGTAAAGTCAGAGTTAGTAATTGCTGACTCAATATTACTAACGAATCGCGAACATTCACCCAAGTATCATAAATAGTTATGGGGCATGATGTTTTTGAACCATAAGTATCTTTAACTAACAGTTTGGTAACTCCACCAGAAATTGCTGTGAGATATCCATTGCTTGTGGTTGTTGCCATAGATGGATTTTCCACTTCCCAGGTATAAGGTGCAGTACCACCTGAAACTGTAAATTGTTTCTTATCTCCTGAATACATTTCAGCCGATCCCGGTGACATATAAATTGCCGGCAAAGCTTTAATCGTAAAATAACCATTTCTCCATTTTGGAATCTGCGTTTCGTTAATTATTGCTTCATCGATTGTTATTGATGAAGCACCACCGGCAATATCTGCAATTTTAAAACGGAGTTTGAAAATTGTTCCTGAATTTATAATTGCTTGTGATGCGGCAAATGATACAGTTACTTTCCCTGCTTGTTTAGACCGTTCAACACTGGCATTTCCGGCAAGAATTGAGTTTGCAATTATCAGTGAATCAAAAGAAATTACACTCTCGGTGAACGAAAAAACAAACTTGCCCGCTAACATAGGTGTTGCATCTAAGTTTTTAAAATCAAGTGGAATCTCAATATAATTGTTTTGATAGAAAGAAGTATCCCGAAAAGTAGCCATAAAACTTCTACAATCGATATTTCCCGATTCTCCTTGATAACCTTTAGCATCTTTGGCAATTACTTTTACTAAACCGCTTTTCAGCACTTTAAGTAAACCTCCTGTCGTTATAGTAGCCATCGTATTATCACTCACCGACCATGTGTAAGGTGTTGTTCCACCCCAAGTGCTAAATTGTTGAGACTCTCCAATATTCAGCACAGCAGTAGCTGGACTTACATAAATTACAGGTTTGGCATTAATTGAAATATACCCGTTTGTAAATGTCATTATCGGGTTTCCTTCGTTGAAATAATTGCTGGTGGTTGTATTCCTAAACACCAATGAAGTTGCTGAGTATAACAACACCAACTTAATATTCAGCAAAATCCCTTTACCTGTTAAAGCCGCAGACCCAGCACCAACTATTGTGGAGTAATCCACATTCGTTTTTACAGTCAATTCATTAAACCCCGAAGAAATAGTGCCCACAGTACTAGCTCCTAAAAATCTGACATTTGTACTTGTATATCCAATATCAAACTGAAAGGACATAACACCTTTTCCGGTAAGGTCATCGTCCACATACAGAGGTACGGTTAGCGTATCCCCCACAACTCCGGTCAGGGTGGGAAACCTGACCAGAATTGCTTGTGAATACTGCCCTGCTAATAACAGCAGGAACAGTAATATTATTGATTTCTGTCTCATAATCTTATTTATTAGTTTTATAACCACACGATTACTCAACAATCACTTTTTGGATTTGAGTTTCATTCCCTGAAATCATTTTCAACAGATAAACACCTCGGTTCATTTTATTCAAATCAATAGCGTATGCACCGGCACTTTGCATTCCATTTACCAATATATCAACTTGTTTTCCGGTTATGTCAAACAATGAGATAGTTACATTCGTACCACTTTTCTTTACCGTGAAATGTACTTTCGAGGTAGATTTTAATGGATTTGGATATACGCTAAGTGTTCCGTTATCAGTTGAAACTGAATTTACACTCGAAGCTAAATCACTAATTTGAATTACTTTAGCAACAGATGAAAGTGTATAATCGGTTTCGTTTGCCTTGAATTGATTAATCCCAAGTGTTGTCACCGTATTAGACGAAGTGTTAGATACAATTCTAAAATTAATGTTAGCTACCTCGGCTTGATTATTTAGATTTTCTGTTCCTGCAATTCCTATCAGAATTTTTCCGTTCGTTTTGTCTATATTGTAAACAAATAGATTGTTTGGAATATCCTTACCTGAAGTTACCGATATAGGTTCAAGAACTGCTCCGTCAAAAGTAGTAGCAATATCAAGTGCCATGCTGCGATTTCCATTTTCGATATGTAGAGGAATACTGAAGATTTGATCTGCACTTTTAGATACATTACCATACGAAAGAATCACCTCATTTTTCACACCCGGACTATTCATCTCGGCAGGGAAAGTACTGTTTATACCAGCCACATTCTGAAGTATCAAAGAGGCATCGTACGAAGTAATACTACCATCGCCACTTACATCAGCT
>Ga0114951_10001593_pt1 | contig 27597 bp, 20 predicted proteins | sample AM7aDNAmetaG_FD_88677 | JGI IMG/M metagenome (GOLD analysis project Ga0114951, IMG submission 88677) | Freshwater microbial communities from Finland to study Microbial Dark Matter (Phase II) - AM7a DNA metaG | ecosystem: Environmental > Aquatic > Freshwater > Lake | place: Finland: Lake Alinen... | reverse complement strand
TGGAAGCTCCAGTCCGTTTTTAACTGCCTTTTTCCCGTATACGCTTTCTAATTCCTTAATATCAGCAGCCACATCACCAAATATCATAAGTACATAGCTGATTGCCAGGGCCTCGCTGTCGTACAGTGGTCTGGCTTCCTCCACATGGTGACCTAAGCTCTCAAGCAGATTTGCTGTTTTCTCGACAGCTCTGATGCAGTCCGGATGAACATCTTTCCCGACCGGAGAGGCCGTACTAAAGCCAATCCTGAGTTTACCGGGCGCAGACCTCATCGCTTCCAGATAAGAACCTTCTGGTGGCTGAATGATATAGGGCGCACCTTTATCGTTGCCCTGAACAGCGTCAAGCATGGCAGCAGTGTCGCGCACCGAACGGCTGAGAACACCTTCTACCACGGCTCCCAGCCAGAGCTCACCATAACCGGGTCCTGTCGGAAGCCTGCCCCGGCTGGGTTTCAGCCCAAACAAGCCACAGCACGATGAAGGGATGCGTATCGATCCTCCACCATCACCACCGGAAGCCATCGGAACTATTCCGGCAGAAACAGCAGCTCCTGACCCGCCGCTAGATCCTCCTGAAGTATGTTCTGTGTTCCATGGATTCCTGCAGGCACCGAAAAGCTCCGGCTCTGTGTATCCCATCAGACCAAACTCGGGTGTATTTGTTTTTCCTAAAACGATCAGGCCTGTCTTTTTATATCTTTTTACCAACTCCGTATCGTAAGAAGGAATATAATTCTTGAGTACCCTGGTACCATTGGTCAGTGGAACACCGGCATATGCATCCAGCAGGTCTTTCAGCAAAAATGGGACCCCGCTGAATGGCCCTTCCGGTAAATCACCTTTAGCAAGTGCTAATGCAATATCATACATTTTGCAGACAACAGCATTGATTTTTGGGTTCCACTTTTCAATGCGTCCGATGGCTTCTTCGCATAATTCCACAGGGGTAACTTCCTTTTTCCTGACTAATTCTGCCAGGCCTGTAGCGTCATAATTTTCATATTCTTTAAATCCCATAAATGATTTTTATGGGATAAAAGTAAACATATTTCAGAAAAATTTCTAATTAGTGAGAATAACTTTACCCGTCTGCCACTTTTCATTGCTGAAAAACTGCAGGAAATAGATGCCATTAGGGTATTTACTGATGTTGATTTCCAATCTGTTTTTCCGCTCGGTCTTGAATTTTTCGAGTAACTTTCCTGATATATCAGCAAGAAAAACTTCTTTTATGTCTGCATCAACCTCAAGTGTCAGGGGACCGTATGTCGGATTAGGGTAATATTTGAACCCAGTTTTAATAGCAGAATCATTCATGTTATCCGGATTATTGACAATTTTGACGGTATCAGTTATTATTTTCGCGAGAACAGTATCCATAACTACCGTATCTTCATAAACAATCACATTAACATTTGGGTTATCAGGTAGATTAATCTTTGTGGGATCAATCATTTCGTGAGCAATAACCAGACTTGTGTAAACGAACATGGTATCATGAATCCCTTCTGCAATTACAGGTGTTTCGCAATCAGGAACATAGGTAAACTGATATATCAGTCTCATCATCAAATTATTCAGCAATTCGACATCATACTGATCGGTTACCGGCTTCGAATGTTCACTACCTATTTTACTATGATCGGTAAGAAAAACGTAAGTTCCGTTTGTTGCCAGAGCAATACTGCGCATCAGCAATTCCATGCTCCTGGCATGCGACATGGTTTCTGCACTCCCAACCACAGGAATGATCCGTATGCCTTTTTCAGCAGCTTTTCTTACGGCATGCTGAACCTTGCTGACAATAGTATCATTGGTCAGCGGCATTTCGTCAAGAATAAGGAAAACAAGTCTTGTGCGGGCTGTCGAACTCCACGCCATTTTATTGACGGCTGCATCCAAAGCCTCTTCCACTGCCTCATCGCCTCCCTCACCTGAATTCTGATCGTTGATAAAAGCTGTGGTTGTATTGATATTATCCGAGAAATCTGATAGTTTTGTGACATAAGAATTTCCGAAGCATCTGTAAAATACGCTTCCTATATTAATCTTCAGATCAGGAAGCTTTTCCCTGGTCTTACCGATAATTTCATTCAGCTCAGCTTTCAGAAAACTGATCTCATCATCCATAGAAGCGGTTGCATCAACAACAAAAGCTATATCAACCTGATCAGGCACATTGCAGGGTGTAGCAATGATCAGCTTATTTATCCCCTGATCGAAATCACCGGCATTTTCATAAAGATATTCTTTGCCCTGATATGATACTTCAATGTCGTTTGCTTTTTTATTATTTCTCCGGAACATTCCTGCCCATAACTCCGCTTTCCCGGTATTGTCTGTCTTTGACTGCCAGAGGACTTCTCCTGCTTTATCCTTTAAATAAACAGTTGCATCAATCACAGGCATTTTTTTATCAGTAATCACTTGTACAGAATATCTTTCATTAACATACATTTTCCATACATCCTGATATTCTTTCAGTTCGTTTGCTTTAATATCCTCCCAAAGCTTCCATTTGCTGAAATCGTTCAGTTCTCCGGCAGTAAGAACTCCTGAACTTATATCAGGCATATGATCCTCTATGGGCAATTCTTCCTGAACTTTCATCACATCATCACTAGTAACTGGAGACTTAAAAAACACCTTCTGATCTCCGGCATTTTTATTATTTTTCCCTGTATATGGATTACTTTTCCATTGCGCATCCTGAACAGAAACCGTTCCTGCAGCCTGATTCTCATAATTATTGATTGGCCGGGTTGAGCGCTTTCCGGTTTTTAATTTTACAGCAGGTTTTTGTGATGTTAAAACAACTTCTTCCAAAATTACGGATGAAGCCTCAAGCATAATATTACAATACGTTGGTTCATCATTTTTTACGACAAGGTCTATGAGTTTAGCAGGTTTATAACCGGTGCAGGTAGTGGAAATATCATATTTCCCCGGTGAAAGTGATACAAAAATATAATTTCCGTCAAAATCAGTTATGCATCCTCCAACCTGATTTCCACCCTTTGTAATGATAATACTCGCGAAGGGAATGGCTTTCCCGCTTATTTTGTCAGTGACTTTTCCTCTTATTGAACCAGTGCCCTGATTGCTATTAAATGATGAGAATGCAAGCAGAAGCATAAAGATTCCGCAACTTTTTAGCATATTTCCTTTGAACATGGTATTTAGTTTTATCATTGCTTAAATACATGAGATGCTAAAATCATACCGATTCCATAAAACATTCCGAAAATATCAGATGGTCAGTTAAAAATACAGAATACGAAAATAAGTATCCGGTAATGAATGAAATAAATAAAATAGCCGGTATAAGACCCTACATCACTTTACTGAATTCTGACTATTGAATTCATCCATCTTATAAATGACAATAGGATACTATGATATCTTTCTTAAGAGCTCATTATACCATTTCCTTCCATAATTCCTGATCAGGGGATCCCTCAGGAAGTCAAACAACGGTATCTTGTTTTTCTCACCATTCGCCACTGCGCTGTGACAAACAAACCACTTGTGGTAATTAACAGCTTCAAAAGAATCGTACTTATTGATCCTGACCGGGTATAAATGGCAGGAAACCGGTTTGCGGAAAGTAATTTTTTTATCGTTATACGCCTTTTCAATGGCACAATGAGCAATCTGACGATCATCAAATACAACAAATGCACATTCCTTATCATTCACTAAAGGTGTACAAAAATTTCCGGTCACGTCATAATCGAAAACTCCATACTTTTCAACAACTTTAATCCCACCTTCGGCCATATAAGGTTTAACTTCGTCTATGATATCCTCAAAAACCGATATTTCTTCTTCGTCAAGAGGGGCTCCTGCATCACCTTCAACACAGCAGGCACCCTTGCATACAGTTATGTCGCAACAAAAAAAGCAGTCCGCAATATCATCCGAAATAATCGTATTTTCAATATGTATCATTCCACAAAATTAATCGAATCCCGGGAATAATTTAATACCATATTATATAATAGTCTTTACAAAGACTTGTCCTGGATTTTTCCCGTTCATTTGTTTATCGTATTTTTGCATTATGGCAAACAACGAAGAAATATTCAGAAAAATCATATCCCATGCCAAGGAGTATGGATATGTATTCCCGTCAAGTGAAATCTATGACGGATTAAGCGCTGTTTATGATTATGGACAGTATGGTACAGAACTGAAAAACAACATCCGCAGCTACTGGTGGAAGGCAATGGTTCAATTTAACGAAAATATCGTTGGAATTGATTCTGCTATCTTTATGCATCCCACAATATGGAAAGCCTCAGGGCATGTGGATGCTTTTAATGATCCGATGATCGATAACAAAGATTCAAAAAAACGTTACCGTGCCGATCAACTCGTGGAAGATTATATTGAAAAAATTCAGGATAAAGCCGATAAAGAAATTGAGAAGGCAGCAAAACGGTTTGGTGAAAGTTTTGACCGTGAAAAATATATAGTTGAAAATCAAAGGGTATCGGAATACCTGAGTAAAATTGAAGTGATTAAGAAAAGACTGTATTCTGACCTTGAGAAAAACGAACTGGATGATGTTAAAGCCCTGATTGAAGAACTAGAAATTGCATGTCCCTTTTCCGGTTCACGTAACTGGACCGAGGTCAGGCAATTCAACCTGATGTTTTCAACACAGATGGGTTCACTGAGTGATGACACCAATGTAATCTATCTTCGGCCCGAAACGGCACAGGGGATTTTTGTCAATTTCCTGAATGTTTATAAAACCGGCAGGATGAAAATTCCTTTTGGTATAGCCCAGACCGGAAAGGCATTCCGTAACGAAATCGTCGCAAGACAGTTCATTTTCAGGATGCGCGAATTTGAACAGATGGAAATGCAGTTCTTTGTAAAACCGGGTGAAGAACTCAGATGGTTTGAATACTGGAAAAAGGAAAGATTGAAATGGCATCTTTCACTGGGAATTCCGGCATCAAAATACCGCTATCATGACCATGAGAAACTGGCACATTACGCCAATGCCGCCTGCGATATTGAATTTGAATTTCCAATTGGGTTCAAGGAACTGGAAGGCATTCATTCCCGTACCGATTTCGATCTGAGTTCACATCAGAAGTACTCCGGAAAAAAACTACAGTATTTTGATCCTGAACTCAACGAAAGCTATATACCTTATGTAATAGAAACATCCATCGGCCTTGACAGGACATTTCTTGCCGTGCTCAGTTATGCCTTTACCGAAGAAAAATTGGAAGACGGCTCTGAAAGAGTTGTTTTAAAACTACCGCCAATTCTTGCTCCGGTAAAAGCAGCTATATTACCCCTTGTTAAAAAAGACGGTATGCCGGAAAAAGCCCGCGAAATACTGGATGTATTAAAATATGAATTCCTTTGCCAGTATGATGAAAAAGATGCCATTGGCAGACGCTACCGCCGCCAGGATGCCATAGGTACACCATATTGCATAACCGTTGACAATCAAACACTAGAGGATAACACTGTTACCTTACGTGAAAGGGATACCATGGTTCAGGAAAGGGTTTCAATTGACAACCTTGCTGAAATGCTGGGTAAAAGACTCAGTTTTAAAGAAGCTTTTAAAAACGTCAATCTCTGATCTCAGATCACTTCTGCAACAACAAAACTGCTGCCACCGATAAAGATTACGTCCTCCGGCAATGCATTGTCTTTTGCACTATTCAGAGCATCGGTTACTGATGTATATGTATTACCCTTTAACCCATAAAGAGCTGCTGCCTGAGCAAGCAGTTGTTCATCCAGGCCACGGGGAATAGATGGCCGGCAGAAATAATAGGTGGCACCGGGGATAAGCAGTTTTAGCACAGCATGAATATCCTTATCCCCTACCATCCCGAATACAATATGAAGTTTATTACATTGGATTGACCTCAACTGCCTGATAACCTGCCTGATACCATCAACATTGTGCCCCGCATCACACACTATTAATGGATTACGTCCTATAACCTGCCATCGTCCCATCAAGCCGGTATTCTTAGCAACATTTGAGATTCCCCGAGTGATCACCTTTTCATCAATTTTATAAGCTTTATTTTCAAGCAGTTCGCAAACCTGAAGCACGGTAATAATATTTTCTTTCTGGTAAAGACCAGCCAGCGGGCAATCTACCTGATAACTTCTCCCTTGTGAAGAAATATCCAGTAATAATCTTTCATTATAGATACCTGTTTTACGCGTCCTGCAAATTTTAAAATTTTCACCGGAATAATAAACAGGTGCTCTTAATGATGATGCTCTGTCATTAAATACAGATCTTATTCCCTGTCTGATCTTTCCCAAAACAACAGGTGTATCAGCTTTAATAATACCTGCTTTTTCCTGAGCTATCCTATGAAATGTTTTTCCAAGCAGTCCGGTATGATCCTTTCCAATGTTTGTTATCACTGATACTACAGGATGAATAAGGTTCGTAGAATCCAACCTGCCTCCCAGTCCGGTTTCGATAACAGCTATATCAACGTTTTCCTCAGCGAAATAGCAAAAAGCCATAGCAGTAGTCATTTCAAAAAATGAAGGTTTTAACCTGTAAAACAAATCCATATTTGATCTCACAAAGCGGGTCACAAAGCTTTTTGGAATCATTGTGCCGTTGATCCTAATTCTTTCCCTGAAATCTTTCAGGTGAGGAGAAGTATATAATCCCGTCTTATAGCCGGCTGTCTGCAGAATTGAAGCCAGCATGTGAGAAACAGATCCTTTGCCATTGGTTCCGGCTATATGGATTGATCTGAAATTTTGATAGGGATGATGGAAATTTTCCATCAGTTGGATGCTTATCTTCAGATTAGCATGATATGCATTTGCTCCTGTCCGGTGAAATGTGGCTAATTGCTGGTAAAGAAATTCAATAGTCTGCTGATAATTCATCAATCGCGGATGATGAAATTGAAGGTAATGGTACCTATCTGTTCTTCTGCGGCATCATTTTTAGAATCAAACTTCCATTTCAATGATGCTTCTTTTGCACATCTGAACAAGGTAGGATCCGAAGTAGTTGTCCCTCTGGCACCGGGTTCAGCCCAGATCACATTTCCACTTTTGTCAACTTTTATTGTTACTACGACTTTACCTTCCTTTTTAAAATTTTTATCTATCCTGGGTGGAATGGAGGTAACAACTGTTCTTCCTTTTATTGAATATTCCTGTTTGCTGTTGCCCGGTCCTTTTCCTGGTCCGTTGCCATCGCCGTCGCCGCCGCCGTTTCCATTGCCCGTCCCGCCAGGAATACCATAATGATTTTTAACATTAGGATCGCCGTTGGGGTTACCCTGATTTCCGGGCTTTCCGGTTTCTCCTTCATTTCCGCTTTTGCTCCCTTTGTACAATGCCTTCGGATTCACAACAGGATCATTTATTTTGATGACCGTTTTATTTTGAACTTTGTTATCCGGTTTTTTATGATCAGCAATGGAGACATTCTCTCCATTCTGATCGGTTAAAATATTCTGATCATCAGTTTTATTCTGTACCTTGGAGATATCCTGAGTGTTTACATCAAGATACTGTTCTGTGAGATTATCACCCATGCCATCCTGTGAATTTCCAAAATTAACCTGTAATCCTCCCCCGCCTCCTACTTCCGGATACGGAGGAATTGGAGTATGAAAAATGATCAGGAAAAGGAAAGCAACGATGATACCATGGAAAGCTAGAGTTAAGACAAGAGCAAGGGGCTTATTCGTGTTTTCGAAATCTGTAGCTGTAATCACACCGGCCTTATTTTTCCTGAAAATTTCCACTTTTCCTTTTTTTATATTTTACGAGATTGTTGTGAAAAAGTTATTTCTGAAGTGATTTTGTCGCAAGCACCATTTTTATCTTAAGCTTATTCCCGATCTGCAATACATCCACAAGATCCTGAATTGTGAGAGAGTTATCGCACCTGAGAACAACCGTAGGAGATGTATTCTTATTGGTCAGCATTTTACAGCGGGCTTCCAGGTCAGTCTCCAGCTTTTCAAAAGGAATTTCTGTATTATCTATATAAAATTTTCTGTCGGCAGTGACAGACAGGGAAATTTGCTGTTTATTAAGCGCCTGTGAAGTGGACGAAGTTGGCAACAACAGTTTGATGACCGACGGATTGACCAGCGTAGATACTATCAGAAAGAATAACAGCAGAAAGAACATGATATCGTTGAGTGACCCTGTATAAACTTCCGCTGTATATTTTGTACTTCTTCTCAGATTCATGTTATGCTTCTTTTTGGAGTAAATCCATAAATTCAATGGCACTGTCTTCCATACGAAAAACAACTTTATCAAGTAATATATTCAGGTAATGGTAACCAACGTATGCAACTATTCCCACAATCAAACCTGTTGCGCTCGTTATCATTTTTTCATAAAGGCCGCCTGCAATAATGCCAATACTGATATTATCCGAAAGAGAAATATTGTAAAATATTTTAATAACCCCCATGATTGTTCCGATAAAGCCAAGCATAGGCGCAATTCCGGCAACTATACCCAGAATTTTCAGATTTTTCTCCAGTTTCGATATCTCAAACTTACCCACACTTTCAATGGATCGTTCTATCTCACTGATAGGTCTGCCTATCCGATTAATCCCTTTTTCAACCATACGTGAAACAGGAGTATTGGTTGAACGGCAAAGAGATTTTGCCGCATCCAGCTTAACATCATAAATAAAATCGCGTATGTTGTGCATGAAGTTAGTATCAGATTTGCTTGCTTTCCTAATAGCTATCAATCTTTCGAAAAAGAAAAATACAGCAAGGAGAGAACAGATCAGGAGGGGAATCATTATAATTCCACCTTTTAATATAAGCTCCCATAACGACATAGCCTGATGTACAGGATGAGGATTAACTGCAGGGGCTGCAGCAGCCACAGTGTCTGTTATATTCGTTACTGTCTGTAATAAAATCGTTGCTATCATTACTTTTGCTTAATTATTTGTTAGTTAAGTAAAATTATATCATTCGAAGAAGTGTTTATTTTACAACCCCCTTAAATTGTTAACACAGAAATGTTAATATTATTGTCTGGAATAGCCGGTTATTATTTTAACGAATCTCCTGCATATATGGTTCCGCATATACTGTCACGTGTAGCTCCGGTGACAGATGCGAGGCAATTGATTTCGTTCCTTGACCTCAATACACCCAGAAACGCAAATACCAGTGCTTCTTTGAAGTCAATGGTTTTATCATCGGGAATACAGAGTTTTTTTTGCACAAGGCTTTTTATTCTTCCGATAAGAAAGAGGTTATGGGCCCCGCCTCCTGTGATTAATATATCATGACCATTCCCATTCATCGTAGATGTTGATATCTGAAAGGCAATATGTTCAGTAACGGTTCTCAGTTTTGAATAGATGTCAGCGTTTGAATGATCGAGAACCGGTAAAAAGACATTCTCAAACCATTCCCTTCCCAAAGACTTTGGCGGGGCAGAATGATAATAATCAATACGGTTCAGGTTAGTTAATAAATCATTATCAATCATACCTTTACTTGAGTTATCGCCATCTTTATCAAACGGAAACCCAAGTTGCATGCTTAAACGATTCAGGACAATATTAACCGGGCATATATCAAAAGCAATCCGCTTATTGTCCTGGTCATAAGAAATGTTGGCAAAACCACCGAGGTTAAGGCAATAACCAAATTTTCCGAATAGAATTTTGTCACCGGCGGGGACCAGTGGTGCTCCCTGGCCGAGCAGTGCCACATCAGTAGCTCTGAAATCGCAGATAACAGTCTCCCCGGTCCGGGCTGCAATGGATGCCCCGTTGCCTATCTGTAAAGTATAGCCCTTGTCAGGCCGGTGAAAGATCGTATGTCCGTGCGATGAAATAAAATCAGGTTTCAGATTATATTGTTCAATAAACCGGTTTACCAGGCTACCAAGATAATTCCCGTATTTCACATCTGTTTCGGTGAGTTCACATCCACTTGAACATGGCAGGCTCTCAAAGATTCGTTTCCATTCATCCGGATATGCGTATGTTACAGCAAGCGGCACCGAAAAATTCCACCCACTGTCTACCTTTTCGAACAGACAATAGGCCAGATCAACTCCATCCAGAGAAGTACCCGACATTAATCCGATAACTTTATAGAGATCCATAAAAAAATTATAGATGATCAAGCATACGTTCCATTTTCATTCCTCTGGATCCTTTGATCATAATATTTGAGTTTCTGACCGGATTCTCAATCAGCCAATTTATGGTTGAATCTGTATCCCTGAATGAAATGAATTCATTTTCTTTTGATACTGCATTGAATAAGTCTCCACATAAAATAACCCTTTTAAAATGAAGAGTTTTTATTAATTCAACTATACGGTGGTGCTCTTCTTCCCCATATTCTCCGAGTTCAAACATATCCCCTAAAATAACGGTTTGGTTTTCCGCCTTCATTTTACTAAAACTAAGCAGCGATGCTTCCATGCTTGAAGGATTCGCATTGTAGCAGTCAAGAATTATATGATTATACTGTGTATTCATGTGTTGTGAGCGATTGTTCCGCGGGATATAAAATTCAAGGGCTTCCTTAATTTTTCCTGATTCTATCCCAAAATAATCACCAATGCAAATAGCGGCCATCACATTTTCAAAATTATAATCGCCGGCTAATTGTGTTTTAATGGAAATTACATCATCATTGTACCATTCTACACCAAGAAATGACTGCGATTCCATAAGCATGCAATGGCAATTCAGATCCGGACTAGTGCCGTATGTAACTATCTGATTGTTTGCCGACAAACTCATAAGCAGCAAATTATCTCCATTAACAAATATAGTTCCTCCTGCTGATGCAACATACCTGTACAGAGCTGACTTTGTCTCGGCTATTCCATTAATACTACCGAACCCTTCGAGATGAGCCTTGCCGATATTCGTAATTATCCCGTAATCAGGAAGAGCAATATTACAAAGTTCTTCTATTTCCCCGGGATGATTTGCTCCCATTTCAATAATAGCCATTTCAGTACCGGGATCAATTTTCAGGAGAGTTAACGGAACACCGATATGATTATTCAGGTTTCCGGTGGTAGCCGATGTTTTGTATTTTTGTCTCAGAACATTGAATATGAGTTCTTTCGTAGTCGTTTTCCCGTTTGTACCCGTAATCCCGATGATTTTTGTTTTCAATTTCCTCCTGTGATACACGGCAAGTTGCTGCAGCATTTTCAGAACATTATCTGTTAAAATACAACGGCTGTCGTTGTTATATTCCGGATTATCAATAACCACCCGGGCTGCACCCAATTGAAGAGCCTGCATGGCAAAGCTGTTACCATCAAAGTTCTGTCCCTTTAATGCAAAGAAAACCGAACCGGGAATAATTGTACGGCTGTCAGTTGAAATAAAAGGATGTTGCTGAAATATCGAATAAAGGCTTTCGACAGTTATCATGTATAACGTATTAAAATAAAACCCCATCTACAAAGTAAATGGGGTTTAACAATATTTTAAGTAATTTTATTTTCCACCTTGAAAAGGAGTTCCAACCCGTGTCATAGCACATCTGAAACCAATAAAATCAGTTGATTGGGTTTGGTCTAAGAACCTTCTGGTACCAGGACTCAGCCAATAGGCTTTATCTTTCCATGAACCACCTTTATAGACTCTTGCCTTGTCATTGATCTGGGTTGTTGGAGGCTTGTTACTAGGAGGGTTCAGGTAATTATCATACATCGCTCCGGTTTCGTCTGTAAGTTCCTGATTGTTTTTATTTTCACCTTCCGGTTTATTTTTCTCATCGGCTTTCTGTCCAATCCAGTTAACATTGTCAATACCGGAAGCACCGTCCCCATCAAGAAAATTTATATTATTAGCCTTACTGTAATTTCTGCGGGTAAGATTTTCTTCTTCAGTTACATCTCTCATGATCAACCTGCCAAGACTATCTTTTTCCGCAATAAAACCTTCTTCATCCAATTTTTTAGTTCTGAAAACATTTCCTCTAAATGAGCGGAAATCATCCATGTCTTCTGGTGAAAGGGGGCGGTAAACATCCATTACCCATTCACTTACATTGCCTGCCATATGATACAGGCCATAATCATTAGGCCAGTAAGAGTAAACGGGAGCTGTGATGTCAGCTCCGTCATTCAGGTTTCCGGCAACGCCCATCAGATCGCCTCTGCCACGTTTAAAATTGGCAACAAAGTCACCATAAGCTTTTTTATCATCAGTACGTGTAACATGGCCATTCCAGGGGTATATTCTTCTTTCAAGCACACGTTCATAAAGTGTATTACCAATTAAACCGAGTGAAGCAAATTCCCATTCAGCTTCAGTCGGGAGCCGGTAACTCGGGAGCATGATGCCATCCTCCATTTTTACTTTACGAGTGCCTGAGCCGGACGGATTGAGGTCAACAAGGTCCTGTTTTACAATACCTTCGTATTGACCTGCAAGATAGGCAGCGGTATTAAAATTATTTTCATTTACCTGATCAGGATCCCAGCTTAAAATACCCTGGTCAATGAGTATTCTTTCATTAACACGGTCAGTTCTCCATGAGCAGTAATCAGTAGCCTGCACCCAGCTCACCCCGACAACAGGATAAAAATGATAGGCAGGGTGACGGAAATAATAATCAACATAAGGTTCGTTGTATGCAAGTTTGCTTCTCCAGCACAGTGTGTCCGGTAAGGCTTTTTTTACAACTTCAGGATAATCTGTGCCATAAACTCTCCCCAGCCAGTAAATATATTCGAGGTAGGCAAGGTTGGTAACTTCGGCTTCATCCATGTAAAAAGATGATACGGTGACTCTCCTGGGTATATTGTCCCATTCATAATTAACATCCTGTTCTGTCCGGCCCATGACAAATGTACCGCCTTCGATGAACACCAAACCTGCACCGGTTTCCTGTTCCAAAAACGGAGATACTGAAAAACCGCCATTTTTGGAATTATTGTACTCCCACCCGGTTGTTGTTGATTGAAATTTGCGACAGGATGACAAGCATATCATCACAGCCGCTATCGCAATAAAAGAGATTTTTTTGTTGTATCTGGTCATCACTATTTTGATTTTTTACAGTATATAACTAAAATGACGGGCAATTTATTATTTTAGCACGTTTCTTTTTCAGGGGACAGGGGAACTGCCATGAGAATGAAACCTCATGTGAGCCACCGGTAACATTGGTAAGTTTGGATATTGTCAGATCATAGCTGTAACCCAATTTAAAATATTCCTGTTGAATTCCAACCAAAGCTATCAAAGCATCAGCATTGTCAAAACTTTGCCTGAACCATAAACCACCAACGAAAGGCCATTTATTAAAATAGAAGCCATAATTCAACTGATTGAATTTAGCCTGATGCATATAAAGTATGTTAGGAGAAATGGAAGGATCTTCAACATCTCTCTTTCTTCTTTTCCCTTTTTTGGTAACCCAGTTCTTAAATACAATCTTAGCACCGGCATGAGCAGTAAATTTGATAGGGAGTTTGCTCAGGCTGATGAAACCTTCTTCCGGCTGCGTTAAATGGTGAGCTGCAAAACCAACAAACCAGTTTTCTCCATAACCAAGTAAACCTGCTGAAAAATCGGCATAGGATTTTTTCAGGTCGCTGTTTGAAGGCCTTAATTCCTGTGTATTGTATATAAACCCAAAGCGATCGCTGATCTGGTCACCGAAGGTAAGCTTATCCCAGTTCAGATTCTTCTGAGTGAACGTTGCCTGAGCACCGGCTTTCATGAAAAACTTTCTCGAAACCTGTAAACGGTAAGCATACATTGCACTGATGCTGTTAGAAACAATGGTACCCTCCCCGGCCCTGTCAGACATGAATAAAACTCCGATACCTCCCGCAATTTTATCTATATGCATATCGAACGACGCGCTATATGTAACGAAAGTCCCTGATATGGCAGGCCATTGGTCTCTAAAATTTAATATGATACGCGGACAAACCGCCGATCCTGCAAGTGCAGGATTCAAATATAGCGGATTCGCATAAAACTGCGAAAAATGCGGATCCTGACCATAAGACACACTACCTACTATCAGTAATGCTGCAATTAATGAGTAAAGCCTTTTCGCCATATATTTGCAGGTATTTTTTACGTTTACAATATTACGAAAAAAAATTATTAAGCAATATTTTTTTTAAAAAAATTAAATAAACAATAATAATTCTAAATAAGCGTTAACTTATTTCTAATTAAATCATATTGTTTTACTTTGTTTTTATAAAATTGTTACGCAAATATATAAAAAAATACTATATCCTTCTAAATAAACTAACGATATTTATTTAAAAAAATTATGAAATTCAACCGAGGCTTTTCAAATATTGCTCTGTTACTGATATTTTCTTTATCTGCGGTTATTGCTTTAAACGCTCAGGATAATGTAAGCACGGAAATAAAATGGTCGAAGGAGAAGGAAAAAATTTACATCGCTGAAAAAAAATTACAGGTAATCCATTTTGAAGGGGCCCTGCATCTTTCAACAGATGAGTACCTTCCTTCCTATCATAAACTTATCAATATTGAATCACCGGGCGATAATATCATTCTTACCAATGTCATATTCGACACCTTGCAGGCATCTGAACTTGATTTCATCCATCATTTAATTTTAATAAAAGATACTATTATTGTTCACTCTGAAACGGTTTATAATAGCAAGAAACCATACCTCTCTGTTTCTTTTATTCCTTTGAGAAAAAACGCTATAACAGGAAAGTATGAAAAAATGGTAAGTTTCAATATCAGTATTGTAAAAGAGGGAAAAAAAATTAAACAGGAATACAAAACCAGGCTTTACCACGATAATTCCGTACTGGCATCCGCAAACTGGTACAAAATTGCAGTCAGTAAAACCGGGGTTTATAAAATATCATATTCCGACCTTCAAAGTGCCGGAGTCGACCTTTCTGTCGTCTCAATGACTGATATAGCACTCTTCGGAAACGGAGGAGGAATGTTGCCGGAAGCCAACAATGTATTCCGTTATGATGATCTGGAAGAAAATGCAATACAAGTGATCGACAATAATGGAAATAATTCTTTTGATGCTGATGATTACATCTTATTTTTCGCTGAATCCCCGCACGAGTGGAAATTCAAACAGTCAGACCGGAGATTCCATCATATTTATAATCTGTACGATGAAAAAAATTATTATTTCCTGACTTTTAATCACACCACAGGCAGTAAAAAAAGGATAATTGATAAAGACCAGCCAACAGGATCAGCAACTGTTAGTTACAATCATTTCAATGATTATTCTTTTTATGAAAAGGACATTTTCAATACAATAAAAAAAGAAATGAAATCAGGAAAAGAATGGTATGGTGAAACTTTTGATATTACCAATTCATATAATTTTCCATTCTACTTTCCTAACCTCGATATTGATTCAGCGGTGTATATCAAAACTGATTTTGCCGTACACTGCCCCTCCTCAAGTTCGTTTACGGTCAATACCGGGGGGGCTTCATTCTCTGTTCCTCTTCCCCCTGGAATGGACTATGCCGCTTCAGGAAATAAAGAAAACACATTCCGTCCATCAGGACCGAATATCAATATTGCCATTAACTATAACAAACCGAACAGTTCTTCCATCGGATGGCTGAATTACATTGAACTGAACGCTGTAAGAAATCTTGCTTTTACCGGCACTCAGCTACAATTCAGAAATATAAACGGTACAGGGAGCTCTGTGATTGCTGAATATACTCTAGATAATGCCGGCAGCGGAGTTACTATATGGGATGTTACAAATCCTCTGCTTGCTGAAAGGATTCCGGCTGTTCAGAACGGCAATACTTTGGTATTCAAATTCTTCAACGATTCTATAAGAGAATATACAGCATTTAACGGAAATGATTTTTATTCAACTGAAAGTATTGTCCCTGTGCCTAACCAGAATCTGCATCTGATTCGCGACGTAGATCTTGTCATAGTCACTCCTGAGATATTCCTTGAACAGGCTCAAAGGCTGGCAGAACTTCACAGAATTCACGATAATCTGTCTGTTGCTGTCGTTCTTGCAAGTCAGGTCTACAATGAATTTTCATCAGGCAGACAAGATATTTCGGCGATAAGAGACATGATGAAAATGATGTATGACAGAGCCGGGACTCCTGATAAGCTACCCCGCTATTTATTGCTTTTCGGTGATGCCTCGTATGATTTTAAAGACAGGATCCCCAACAATACCAATTTCATTCCGTCGTACGAGTCAGATGAATCGGTTAACCTCAACGGCACTTATGTCACTGATGATTATTTCGCTCTTCTCGATGACAATGAGGGGTTATCTGCTTCAGGTATGCTTGATATCGGAGTCGGGCGTCTGCCCGTATTCACCGTTGAGCAGGCGAAGGAAGCCGTCGATAAAATTGAGAGGTATCTTGAACTTCCAGACGGTACGATTTCACAGGATCAGATCCCTCCACTCGCAGACTGGAGAAATTTAGTATGTTTTGTTGCTGACGATGGTGATAATGGTGAAGATTTTATCGGAGATGCAGAACAGCTGGAACATTCTATTCTTTCTGTAAGTCATAATTTTAATCTTGAAAAAATATACTGCGACGCCTATTCACAGGTTTCAGGAACCGGTGGACAAAGGTATCCTGACGTTACAGATGCAATAAACAGAAGAGTGGAGAAAGGGGCCCTGATCATCAATTACGTTGGTCATGGAGGAGAACTTGGCTGGGCGCACGAAAGAATATTGAAAAATTCAGATATCAATGCATGGAATAACCTGTATTGTATGCCCTTATTTGTCACGGCCACCTGTGAATTCAGCAGGTACGATGACCCTGAGCGAGTTGCTGCCGGGGAACTGGTTTTTCTTAATCCTACCGGTGGCGGTATAGGTCTTTATACTACCACGCGGCCAACATACGGGACACCTAACATCACTCTCAGCAGCAAATTTTATGAAGAAGCTTTTAAAAAGACGGATGGCATTTACCCCCGTTTAGGTGATGCCATTAAAAAATCAAAAATGAATTTTGACCCGATCAATGAAAGAAAATTCGCCTTGCTCGGCGATCCTGCGTTAAGATTGGCTTATCCGAGATTCAACGTCGTTACAGATTCTGTTAATTCGCATAAATATACAATTACCTGCGATACCCTGAAAGGGATATCTAAGATTAAGATTTCAGGGAGTGTGACCGATGAAAACGGAGATATTTTCAACGGGTTCGATGGTTACGTTTATCCGACTGTATTCGATAAGCCAACAAAAATTATTTCTAATGGAAATGATCGTACCCCTGTTAAAACCTTTTATCTTCAGAAAAACATTCTGTATAAGGGAAAGATCAGTGTGAAATCCGGGAAATTTTCATTTTCCTTTGTTGTGCCTAAAGACATTGTATACCAGTATGGGTTCGGAAATATAAGTTATTATGCTGAAAACGGACTAACCGATGCAAACGGAAGAGATTCTTTAATGGTGGGCGGATTCAATGAACTGGCTCCTGTTGATGACAGGGGTCCTGCTTTAAGCCTGTTTATCAACGATACAAATTTTAAAGCGGGAAGTGTTACCGATGAAAATCCAAAATTACTGGCTTATCTTCTGGATTCAAGTGGCATCAATACTACCGGTAACGGGATAGGCCATGACATCATTGCCATCCTGGATAATGAAACCGAAAAACCATTTGTTCTTAATGACTATTATCAGTCGGCTGAAAACAATTTCCGACAGGGTTATATTCTATATCCTTTCTATAATTTGAGTGAAGGTTTTCATAACTTAACGCTGAAAGCCTGGGATACTTACAACAATTCATCTTCCGGAAGTATAGATTTTGTTGTTGCCGTTTCTGCAGAAATAGCATTACAGAATATACTGAATTTCCCCAACCCGTTCACAGATAAAACACGGTTTTATTTTGAGCACAATCAGGCAGGCGTACCACTGGAAGTGGAAATCAGAATTTTCAGTATAAACGGTGAACAAATAAAACTGATTACAAAAAGCCTGAACGATGAAGGGTATGTTTGCAACAACATAGAATGGGATGGCAAAAATGATTATGGATGTATTGTAGGTAAAGGAGTTTATGTTTATAAAGTACTAATCCGCAACAGCAAAGGGAACTATGCAGAAAAAGTACAGAAATTAGTTATCATAAAGTAATAATATAAATTATTATTCGTTATATTTGCATTCAAAAATTCTATACAGATAAATATTTTATAATGAAAAGATATTGTATCACAGTTATTTTAGTGGCTTTGCTTGTTAAATCTTTCGGCCAATATCAGGATTTAGGACAACAACATACCATCAACACCATAACAACTGCCGTTCCTTTCCTGCTCATAGCACCTGATGCAAGGGGCGGTGGAATGGGTGATGTTGGAGTTGCATCGACACCCGATGCCAATTCGATACACTGGAATCCTGCAAAATATATTTTTGCACCAAAGGATTTTGGAGCTGCAGTTTCATATAGTCCATGGCTCAGAGCACTAGTTAATGATATCAACCTGGCATATCTTTCTGGTTACTGGAAAATTAATCCGAATAATGCAGTAGCTGCTTCTTTGCGTTTTTTCTCTTTAGGTAATATTACCTTTACTAATGAAAACGGAGAAAGTACCGGACAGTACAGGCCCAGCGAATTTTCTTTCGACATAAGCTATGCAAGGAAATTATCAGATCATATTTCGATGGCTATCAGCGGCCGGTATATAAACTCCAACCTGACCCTTGGTCAGACTGTCGGGGGAAGAAGTACCCATGCCGGACAAAGTGGTGCAGCAGATGTTGGTTTTTATTACCAGTTGCCTATAGAGTTTAAAAGACTCAACAGTATGTTTGCCGTGGGTGTTAATATTTCAAATATCGGAGCAAAGATTTCCTATACACAGAATACAGAAAAAGACTTTCTCCCTACGAACCTGAAATTTGGTTTAGGCTATACACTTGAATTTGATAAATATAACACCTTATCTGCCTTCCTTGATATCAACAAACTCCTGGTTCCAACACCTCCCATTTACAAAAGAGATTCCACCGGCAGAAATGTATACGACAATGAAGGGAACCCTGTCATTTTAGATGGCAAAAATCCCAATGTCGGAATTGTCACAGGGATGCTTCAGTCATTTTACGATGCCCCCGGTGGTTTCAGCGAAGAAATCAAAGAATATACCATATCCCTTGGTCTTGAATACTGGTATGATAAACAGTTTTCCATCAGGGCCGGTTATTTCAACGAAAGCCAGATGAAAGGCAACAGGAAGTTCTTCACACTGGGTGCAGGAATTCGTTACAGCGTATTCGGACTGGATTTTGCTTACCTGATCCCGACCATACAACATCATCCACTGGAAAACACGTTACGTTTCACACTTCTCTTCGATTTCAACAAACCTAAAGTTGTAGATAAGAAATCTTAAACTCCCCGAGATGTTTAATTTCAGAATCGGATCCGGCATTGATGTTCACAGGCTGGAACCCGGTAGAAAATTCTGGCTTGGAGGTATCAACATCCCACACGAAAAAGGAGCCCTCGGACATTCCGATGCTGACGTTCTTATCCATGCTATATGCGATGCATTATTAGGTGCTGCAGGCTTAGGTGATATAGGAAGACACTTCCCGGATACTTCTCCTGAATTCAAAGGAATAGACAGTAAAATTCTTCTGAAACGGGTTGCCGGCATGCTTGCAGAAAAGAATATCAGAATTGTGAATGTTGACTCTACAGTTTGCCTTCAAAGACCTAAAATTGCAGCTTATATACCTGAAATGCAACAGATTTTATCGTCGGTTCTCAATATCGACAATGATTGCTTATCTATTAAAGCTACAACAACAGAAAAACTTGGTTATGAGGGGCGTGAAGAAGGCATTACCGCTTATGCAGTTGCACTTATTGTGAAGCTTTAGGATTTTTCTTTTTAATATATAATTTTTTATTTACCAGGGCTATCAAATTCCCGTTCTTATCTTTTACTTCTATGGTGTATACAGGTTCTACCTTTTCAGAAACTTCTGCCTGAGCTTTTATTGCTTCAATAGCTTCATCATCAAGACTGAAGTGAGCAAATACGTCGCCTTTACCGGGTTTAATGAATTTTATCTCAGCTCCTTTATCCCAGACAATATAATCCCAACCCAGCTTTTTAATCAGAATATACATCATAAAAGGATCACACATCGAATACAATGATCCTCCGAACTGTGTACCGACATAATTTCTGTTCCAGAAACGCAAAACGAGCTTAACATCAATAAAGTCAAAGTTATCTCCGATCCTGACAACACGAAGGCCCGAACCCAGGTATGGAGGGTAAAGCCGGAACATCATGCGTATAAAAAAAGCATTTATGCTTTTCCCTGAAAAAGCCGGTTTTTTATTATTCATCTCAATTAACTATTAAAAAAATCATTACTAAAGTTGACAAAATAAACTTCTTTCACGCCCCTTGTGAGAGCAGTGTACAGCCATCTGAGATATTCCATATCAATTTTATCTCTGGTAAGATATCCCTGATCAATAAAAACCGTATTCCATTGCCCTCCTTGTGTTTTGTGGCAGGTAAAAGAATAGGCATACTTGACCTGCAAGGCATTGTAAAACGGGTTGAGCTTGACTTTGGCAATTTTATTTCTTCTTGACGGAATATCTTCATAGTCTCCCAGGACTTCTTCAAAAAGCTTTTTATTTTCCTCGAAAGGCAGGCAAGGCGTATTCAGCATGAGGGTGTCAAGAATAATCTTTACCTCCAAAGGCTTTTCATCCGGATAGTCCATTAACCTGATAGTCACATCGGCAAAACGGTAACCGTATAAATCAATATACCTTTTGATTTTCAAAATTTCCACAATGTCTCCGTTAGCAATGAAACCGGCCACAGAATCGGGTGGAAGCCAGAAATAGCTATTTTTTACGATCATCAGATAATCACCCGCTGAGATTTCATTTTCTCTGCCGAGTATCCTGGTCCTGATCTCCATATTAAAAAGGTTAGCCCTTTTGTTGGAGCGGCAGACAACACAGACATCAGCCTGATTACCTCCTGAAAAGCTTTTATTCAGGGCTTCTTCAAGTTCCGGTCCCGTAATTCGGAAAACATCAGTACAGGAACCGATATTAAAAAAGGGCAGTCTGATTTTTTTTTTGCTGATCTGCTGTCTTAAGAGCGTAGCATTCATCAAAATGCCTGAATTTTCCTGTTGTCTGACCACTTCTGTCAGCTCGAAGCGCCGCACTTTCAGGCCAAATGATTTTTCAAGCAGTTTTTCATCCAGGGCAGGACTCACGTCAGTACCTACGGGAGGAAGTTGCGCAGTATCACCGATAAGAAGCAATTTACAGTTTTCTCCTTCAAATACATACTGTATTAGATCCTCCAGAAGATTTCTTGAAGAAAACACAGAGAACTCATCATTTCTCATATCACCCTGTATCATAGATGCCTCATCAACAACGAACAGTGTGTCTCTATTTTTATTTTGCTGCCGGATAATTTTGGTGATACCATCACCGGAAGTCTGATAAAGATAAATATAGCGATGTATGGTATGGGCTTTCTTACCTGAATAACCTGATAATACCTTTGCAGCCCTTCCGGTGGGTGCCAGCAGGACAAAGTTGCCTCCAATCTCAGGAAGAACTTTCACCAATGAAATGACAACAGAGGTTTTACCGGTGCCTGCATACCCACACAAAAGGAAAATTGTATCCGATACAGGATAAGTAATAAAAGACGCCAGCTGCTCCATCAGGGATGACTGCCCTTCTGTCGGTTCATGAGGAAAGCTTTGAATCAGTTTGTTTTTCAGGGCAGATGGGATCATGCAGAAGTCTGTAGTTAATCAGAATGGATAGCCAATACCAAAGTTCCATACGATGTTACTAAACTTCGCTTTGTCAAATACCCAGCGTTGATTTTCAGGCAGAGCCGGATTTTTAAACGGAACAGCAGCATCTATACGTATTACGAAAAATGAAAAGTCAAAACGGAGCCCTACACCTCCGCCTATGGCTATTTCCCTGAGGAAACGGTCAAATTTAAATTCACCGCCCGGAAAGTTTTCCCTTGCTTTTGAGAACCAGATATTTCCGGCATCAATAAAAAGTGCTCCACGAATAAAACTGTAAATCGGGAACCTTACTTCTGCGTTCATTTCCAGTTTGATATCACCAATTTTATCAAAGAAATTATTGGTGTCAAGATACGAACCCGGTCCAAGGCTTTTAAGCTTCCACGCACGTATACTGTTGGCTCCTCCGGCAAAAAATCCTTTTTCAAAAGGAAGCACCTTCAGGTTTCCATATGAAAATCCTCCACCCAACGCGACCCGGTAAACGATCGAACTTTTCTGACTGATAATATTATAATACCTGAAGTCGATATCAGCAAGAACATATTGGGCGTATTGAATGCCGATGATCTGGTAATTATTGCTGTTGTTTTTTTGTGAACCAGCAATGGTATTCACAAGATATGGAAGATTACCGGCTGTTTCGATAGAAGATTTAAGAAATATGAAATTCTTTATCTTGTTGATTTGCTGATTACTGTAAAACAAGCCATATCGAATACTCGTGACCAGGTGATCTGTATACTGACTTTTAAGGTAGGGATCCCTGATGTTACCGATATATTCAATAAAGGAAGTCTCAGGATAGATCTTTACCGAATTGATATCAGCCAGCGTAAGGGTATGATAGAGATTTTCTGACTGTTTCAGGTAATAACTGTACGTCAGGTTCAGTATGTGCCTTCTGTAATCAGGTCGTTGCTGGAAGTTATAACCGGATGATAACCTGGTTTTTGGTTTAAACGTTTTCTGTGTCTTTTCTTTTACAAATGGAAATAAAAACTTTGGAAAATCAATACTGGCTTCAAAACCCGCTTCAAAAGTATTAAACAACAGGAATTTCTTTTCCGTATTTAAAGAAGAATTTTCACTGAATATCCGCTGAACTTCAAGGGCACCTTTAACCTTAAGCCTTAATATTTCAGCGCCCCTGAAAATATTTTTATTCTGATAGACCAGATTTCCTGCAACACCCAGATCGCCTGAAGAGTTTGTCCCTTCGCCCTCAACAGCTATTGAATGCAATGGCATGCGACTCAGATAGATATAGCAATCAAGTAAATTGTCATGCCGGCTGCTGTCATCCTGAGCTTTATTAAACTGAATGTTGATATACTTGAAATTTTTAAGTTCATTCAGGCTGTTATATGTTTTATCAATGTCATCCAGGATAAAATGCTCTCCTGGTTGTATATAAACGGAACGCGATATGGTCTTGGGGCTGATATGAAATCGTCCTTTTTTCAGAAAATAGTACGAAAGAGGATCCGCTTTCGGATTGATATTCTGTACATAAAAAATAGTAGTATCATATTTTACGGAATCTGAACTTTTCACGTCAAATTCAGGATAAATAAATACTTTATTAATATAATACCTTTTATGGGGAACCCTGATGACAGAGTCCGGCTTGTCGGGATCTCTTGCTATCATATTTTTGAGAACCACCGACAAATTGACTTTGTGATCATTTAAAGAACTGTCAACATTATAGATGATATATTCCTTCGAAAAATTATAATAGCCCCGGTTCTTCAGAATCTTGGTAATTCTTTCCCGTTCAGCTTCCAGGACGTCAATGTCATAATTAATACCTTCCTTTATCAGTGAAGCTGATTTTTGGGAAAGAATAAAAGTACTGATCAGGGGATCTGAAATTACAAAATTCACTTCATTTATTTTATAAACTGTGCCTGTTTTTGCTATATAGGTAATTACTGCCTGTTTTTTCTTTTTAAGGAACCTGATTTCCTTGGTAACCTTAGCATCGAAGTATCCTTTATTAAAGAGGCTTCGCTGCATATTTTTCATCGAATAGTTGGTGAGGGTGGTGTCAACGATAACAGGCGGTTCACCCATTGTTTTCTTTATCCATATATTTACTTTCGTTTCCTTACCCCTGTTGCTTGCAAAGTTGTAAATCCGCAAATTAAAACGGAACAGCCTGATAACCTTTTTGTTCGGTTTCTGCTTGATCAATCCTTCCAGATCATCTGTCTGAACTTCTTTATTATCAACTTTTAAAATATTCTTTTTAAGCAGGTACTCTCCGTCAGCCAGCTTTCGTGCAAGATTGCATGAAAAAAGAAATATGAGCGGGATCAGCGCGGTCAAAAGAAATATGTTTCGCTGCTTTAACTTCAAGGTAGTTTATTTTCAACTGACAAAATTAATACAATATTCAGATTTAGCAATAAACTCAAAATGCCGGAGTATGATTTCAGACCAATTCAGATGCGTACCGCTGAATGTCAATGATCACTCCCAGTCCTGATCACTTTCCTGACCGAATATTGAGGTTTTCCGTTAAGCGTGATAAATATTCTTCCGATATACTCGCCTATTAAACCCATCGACATCAATAATAAACCGCCGATGATCAGCAAAGAAATAATAAGTGAAGCCCAGCCCTCAACCCTGTGTTGGTTCAGAAAATACTCAAACATATAATAAACTGCCAGCAAGAAACCGATAAATGATGTGACAAACCCGGTAATTGTTGCAAGTCTTAAAGGTATAACAGAAAAGCTGGTCATAATTTTAAGAAACAAAGAAACCGAGCGAATGAAATTAAAATTTCCCTTTCCTTTAAACCTTTTATGATGCTGAACCTTAACTGATGTCAGGCTATTTGTAAGCTGCAGCAACAAACCGTCTATATACGGAAATGGCCCGGTATACTGAATGACCTCCTGAATGACATCTCTTTTTACCATTTTAAAAGGGGACATGTAAATACCTTTTGGCTTTTTAAGAAGAAATTGTGCAAAAACTCCATTCAGCCAGCTTCCGGTGTTCTTCCACAGTTTCTGTTCTTTCCTGCTAAACCCGGCGTAACATACATCATAACCTTTCCGGCATTGTTCGTAAAGGGCCGGTATATCGTATGGCGAATGCTGAAGATCATCATCCATAATACAAATGTAATTACCTTCAGCATAAGAAAAACCGGCCATGAGGGCATTATCCTGACCCGAATTTTTCCTTAAACCGACTGCGGTAATTGTTGAGTCTATTTGCGCCATGCGACAAATTTCCCCCCAGCTATTATCAGAGCTGCAGTCGTCAACGAAAATAATTTCGTAAGCGATGGATTGCAAGGCATCTTTTAATTGTTTATACAGTTCATCCAGGTTCTCCGAACTATTATAAACCGGAATTACTACGCTGATATCTTTCATGGCTTATTATTATTAGCATATCTTTTTTAACACTTATTGTCCTGTATGTGAAATCCAGTCTTAATTTATACTGCTCCAGAGTTTCCAGCAATATTTTTTCATCAAACCTGAAATTCTCATGCCCTTTGCCTGCATTGGTAAATCTGCGGGATAGTTTTCCTATCCATCCATTACCGGAAGATAAATTGATGACCGGTTCCGACAGAATGACCACAGGCGCAGAATGTAGCATTTTCAGAATGATATTTTCCAGATCAAAGTGAAAATGATATAATGAACCTGACATTATGCAAACATCTGCCGGAGGCAAGTCATCCATAATCGAAATGTCCCTGTGAATGGCATGGTAACTTTTTTTTCCGGCAAACTTCACAAAGGCTGAATTGATGTCAATGCCGGTCCACCGGATCTCCTTTCTTCTGCATTCTCCAGCAATATAAATATCACCAAAACATAATTCAGTTATGCTCACTGCATTACCCGGAATAACGGCTATAATATCCCTAAACCTTTGCCTGTACCTAAACCCGTATAAAAGATTCATTAGCAGGCGGTAAATATAAATATTGCGATAAATGATGCTTTCTTTCAATATTGACACTTCATTAAAAAACGGGATAAATATACGAAATAAAAACGCCGGAGTTGTCCTGCATTTTCAGTAAACTCTGAAAAGATTACAATTATAAGACCTGAAAAAGTTATAAAATATAAATATATTTGCCTTAAAGTAATATATCCTGTATGAATAAACCTTTCCAATTTGTATTTAAAAATAAAGAACTGCTCTTTCAGGTATTTCTCGTTATCTTCCTTTTTCTTTCTACATTTTTCGTATTCAAACTCTTTCAAAAGCCTGTGATTTATGACAATACACTACGAAAAATCACACATACCTATGTTCGGGATACTGCGAATAAAGAGTTGATTTTCACGGTCAATCACCCGTTTTATTACCGGAATGCCCAAAATCTCGCTAACTGGGATGCCGGCATTTATCTTGACATACGAAACAACTCCTACAAAAGTGACTGGTATTACGCTTTTTTTCCACTGTTTCCATTATTATGGAAAGCTACAGGAATCAGTATTATTTATGTTGGTTTAGTCAACTACCTCATTTTTGGGATTTCACTTATCATTCTTGCCTCGATTTTTATCAGGAAAACAAAGAAACCTCTTACTGACCGGCTTATTCTTTTTTCCCTGGCTCTGACCCTTCCGCCTATCGTTGTTTATTACATACCATACGCCGAAGCCCTGTTTACTCTCACTTTTATTATAGCAGTATGGGGTCTTGTTAAAAAGAAATATGCAGTATATTTTATCTTTATGACGCTTTTTGCCATGACAAGACCCGTATTTACAATCGTCGGTTTATCAATGATCATCATTGATCTGCTGTATCTAATCAAACATAAAAACATCCCTCATTTCATTAAAGAACTGGTTTTGAAGCTACTTCCTCTGATTACCGGAACTTTGGCGGTATTCTTTATTTTCTATTTTCAGTCGGGTTCCTTTTTAAAATATTTCGAGGCAATCAACAAATACTGGCATGTTGCATTTCAAATCCCTTCCCTGATCAAAGACTGGAGCATCGAAGGTTTTGGCATGAATGTCTTTTCCATATTTTTTATCATCCTTCCATCGATGATTTTATTGATCTATAATTTCATCAGCTATATTTTTCATGACAGAGCCAGGGAATTGAAAGGCATTTTTAATGGCGATACAGGCTTCATCAAAGAATATTTTTTCCATATCTCTATCGTATATTTCTGGGGAGTGTTTGCTTTTACAATCTTTTACCAGCAAGGTTCACTCAACGGGTTGAGCCGCTACATCATTGCCTCACCGTTCTTTTATATCTTCTTTTTCTTTATTGCCGTCAAAGAAATTAAACCAATAAAACTGTTGATTGTTCTATTACCTGCATTAGCCGGTGGTTTATTTATGCTGACAGGGATCACCAAGCTGAAACCGGAAATAAACTTTTCAGACAGCGGTTTTTTTACTTTACTTCTTTCCTTTATTTATCTTTTCGTATACAGATATCTGAACAATGTGATCAAATTAATTTTGCTGGGGTTGGTTTTGTTGTTTAATATAATATGGATCACGTATTTGTATAACATCTATTTATGCAATGGCTGGATCTTCACTTAGATTAAGAAAGTATAACTAAAGGTCATGCTTTTATAAAATAAATAATCACAATTTTTTTGGCGGATTGCAAAAAATGACTAATTTTGCAGTCCTAAAAGGGAGTTTAGCTCAGCTGGTTCAGAGCATCTGCCTTACAAGCAGAGGGTCACTGGTTCGAATCCAGTAACTCCCAC
>Ga0114951_10001592_pt1 | contig 27602 bp, 32 predicted proteins | sample AM7aDNAmetaG_FD_88677 | JGI IMG/M metagenome (GOLD analysis project Ga0114951, IMG submission 88677) | Freshwater microbial communities from Finland to study Microbial Dark Matter (Phase II) - AM7a DNA metaG | ecosystem: Environmental > Aquatic > Freshwater > Lake | place: Finland: Lake Alinen... | reverse complement strand
GCTCTTTGCCCTTCCTGATCCACTATACCCCACCTACGAACAACGCCATATTCTCGTGCATTCATTAAAACATTAGTTACTCTTAAATTCTGTAATTCAATCCTGTAAAACTCCTCTGTCATAAAATTAGGGGCCAGGCTTCCAACGGTCACACAGCTATCCTTAGTAGCTTCATCCAATAAAGCTATGAGCCCGGTATTTTCCGCAGCAACTATCTGAGCAACAGCTAAATCCTGGGCCCTTTCAATGAGATCGAATCGCCGCTCCCTGAGCTGAGTTAAAGGAATTTGAGGATTAGCGGATATCTCATATATTGGTGCAATAAACCTAGTTCCTCTTTCAGGCCCTCTTACAGCCACCCCGACCTCGTTAAGATGTACTATATCAGATAATCTATCATAAATAGGAGTAGCCCCTCCGGGTAAAGGGTCCACCCTGAACACTCTTCGAGCTAAAGACTCGTAATTTACTCTTTGATGTAATGGTGTGGTCATCGATGCAGCAAGCCTCATACGGCCTGCCGCAGTAGATAGAAAAGAATTAATCAAAAATTCGCGAGGATTACTTTCAAAGGGCTCATTTTCAGGCTCTGCCTGAATACCATGCATAGCTTGAAGATCTGCTGCAACCTCAAAGCCAACAGGCCCTCTCTCAGTAAAAGAAGGTGCATTCTCACCGGAAGGTCTTCTTTTTTTAGCCGAAGTCTTCTTTTTTGACCGCTCTATAATTTCTTCTTCAATAGGCTTCTTAGAAGGACGCTTACCTAAAGCCCAGTCATACCGATTCATATCTTACATCCGTATTCAGATTTTGTTTTAAAAGAATATTAAACGGTTGTAGAGAAAACAGCACACGCCCCACGATCAAAGTGAGGCAGTTTTACTTCATGTAACATATAAAGATTATCCTTTATGAAAACCAGCAGATGATAATATTTCCGCAAGCCACACTCAGACTTCATCTCTTCTTTTAATCTGGCCAGGCATTTTTCAAAACGATGACGAACTTTCACCTGAGTCATTCTCTTTTTTTCGTCTACAAGACGGTATTTTTCATTAATGAATTGAGCAGTTTTACTCTGACAGGTCGTATCCATCATCACTTTTATAATCTCGAGCTCCATTTTATCAAAATATTTCCCGAGTTTCGAATCCAGTTCTTCACCGGTAATCTTCGGTAGATCCCTTAAAAACAGGAGGCGCTTCCTTGCCCGAGAAAGACGGCTCGATATGGCACCCTGAGTCACCCCAAACATTTTCGCTATGTCCTTCTGATTTTTTTGTTCAAAAAAATAAAGCTCTACTAAATCATACTCCCTGGGAGGAAGTTTTGAAAGAAACGGGCGAATTTCTTCAAAAGGAATCGACTTATCAAAAAAGTCGTTGTATCTTATGGCGTTTTCATTTGAGAAACGGGCATCAATTTCCGTGTAGTCCATCGGCTTAAGTGTTGGTCCAGATCTCATTACGCCTCCTCATCAAAAATTGTGTATGACTCAAGGGCTGGGGATGTTCTAACAGCAAAAGTGGGTATATCAGCAAAAGAATCTATGTAAAGCTTTGCTGTTAACTTTTTAAATTCATACTTTTTCAGATACGTATTTAATTTATCCTCATCAGGCACACCCTCGACAACATCTGGCGTAAGAGTATCAACAAGTTTCACCAGCTGATTGTTCAAAATGACACGCTCTTCATGACTCTTTAATGTCTGCCTTTGAAAATCTGTCATTGGCTCGTCTTTAAGGTTGGCGTAAATATCTCTGATGTTTTTATGCTTTTCAATAAGGTTAATGAGACAGGAAGAAGGAACTCGAGGAACCCCGGGGATATTATCAATATCGTCACCTCTAAAACTTAAAAAAGTCTCAAAATCTTTAGGAGATACGCCCATTTCCTTTTTAACAGCTTCCTCATCATAAACAGTCTCAGGGACCTTTCCTTTTTTAGGGCGGATCACCATAACTTTACCGTCCTGAACCAGCTGTAAAAGGTCCTTATCCGAAGTAAGAATTAAAATCTGACTGCCGTTATTCTGATAGCTCTTTACTAAAGACGCGATAACGTCGTCCGCCTCTTCACCCGCACACTCGGCCTGGGTCACATTTACACACTTGAAGATTTCCTTAAGGTCATTTATCTGATCTGTGGATGCGAATTTAGGTCTATTTGCCTTGTACTGAACATCCATAGCTTTTCTTCTATTTGACCCTTTATCCCAGGTTATCGTAATATGGTGGCCGGGATATTTGGATTTTAAAGCCCTGAGTCCTGTCATGAAACCGTAAACGCAGCCCGTAGGCATACCAACACTGGTACTCAGCCTTAAAAAGGCAAAATGCGCCCTGTACGCTAAATTAAAACCGTCTATCAGTATGTGATTCATCCTATTTCCATGACCAGTTCAAGTAATGTTGCAGGAATAGGGGCTATGATTTCCCTGGAAACTCTTTTAATCCTGACCATTATTCTTCGGCCGTCATCCTCAACACCAATAACTTCGCCGACAAGACCCTTAAAAACCCCATCTAAAACTTTAACCCTGCTGCCGCTTTTATACTTCTTTTTAAGTGTATTTTTTAATTTCTGCCTAAGTCCTGCAATCACTCTCGAGCTGATTGTAGCGTACTGGCCCTTATCACAAAGCACCTTTGAAAAAAGCCTGTGATCTCTGATATTTCCAATACTCTTCTGAATTTCCGGAGAATCTTTAACAAAGACATACCCATCCATAAGGGTACTCGTACTGGTATAAGAACCTATTTCCTCGTAATAAATAGGGATGAAATAATCAATTTCCCTACCAAAGGTAGTAATAAGAGCGTTCTCTATGTCTTTGTACTGGATGTTATCCAGAAAGTCGCTAAGCTCCAATATGAGCCATGCTGCCGTTGCCGCCACTCCGTCCTCCTACCAAATTTTGAGAAAATTCCTGAGGAGACAGTATTTTCTCATCAAGACTGTTTTCCCCTACTCGCTCTTCTTTTGGTAGTGGCCAGCTGGCCGGTACGATTTCTGGGTCTTCTTTTCGCTCCGTTTTTTGATTCCGTCTCATCTCTCTAAGTACACGCCCGCGCTCAATTTCATTGAGCTTTTTTAAATCATTGTAGGTGTATACTGGGGAGGTGGGGGGAGGAGCATCTGGAATGTTTGGTGTTTGTGAAGGTACATTTTGAGAAGTATTTGTTTTTACTGCTGGGGATTCTTTTTGAACTTTAGGCACGAAACTGTTTGAATTGAACTTATAATGCAAAATTATCAAGTCACTGCTAAGCCCCGCCTTGTCTATGAATTTATCTCTTGAAATGAGATAATTCAAAAACTCCATCAGATTATAGCCGTGCTTTTCTTTTAAAGACGCCAACAGTTGTTTTCTCTTGGCTGGAAAATCCTCATAGCCGTATAAAAATTTAGCCGCATCACTCGCCATAAGTAAAATCTGATTATAAAACTCTGCAGCCGATAAAGAGGAAGTTATAACTCTTGAGGCCTCTATGACTTTTGATAAATCGTCGCCTAAATTATAAAGGACTTTGAAGAATTCCTGATCAAAATCCTTGGAAATTCTCTCGATATTATCAACTGTAATCTCCTCAAAATACGACACTTCTTCAAGTAAATTAAGGGCATTTCTGACATGGCCGTCGGATCTTTCGGCTAAAACGGCAAGAGCCGCCTCGTCGTATTTAAAACTTTCCTGTTCACAAACATATTTTAATCTTTGAGCTATTACATTGAAGGGTATTTTTGTCAGCTGAAACTGCATGCAGCGGTCACGAAGAGCAGGTTTCATCTTATCAGGGTCTGTCGTGCAAAATATGTAAACCAGATGGTCCGGGCACGACTCAACCTGCTCTAAAAGGGCGTCCTGCCCCTGTTTAGATATATCGTGACATTCATCAAGTAAAATTATCTTCTTCTTAGAGGCAGATAAAAAGGACGCTTCATCCCTTAATTTTATCATGTCCTCTTTACCGCCTACGGAAGCAGAGTCATGTTCAACGTAGCCAAAATGTTGCTCTTTTTCAAAAAGTTTGCAGGATTCACACTGTCCGCATGGGTCATTGTCGACGGGAGAATCACAAAGGGAGGCTTTAGCGAAAATTCTCCCACAGGTTGTCTTACCTACTCCAGGATTTCCTGAAAAAAGATAGGCAGCACCATAGGCTTTTTTCGCAACAATAGCCTTTAAAATATCAACCGCAGAGGTCTGACCAATGACATCCCGGAATTTACCGGGTCGGTATTTTTGGGCTAGTTTAATAGCTTAACTCCATATTATTAATAATGTTCTAATACTATAATACTCTCTTAATACTCGAAAAGTCAAGTTCTATTTATCGAGTAGCCATACATGCTTGAATTACTGCGTGTCCCATTCATATATAAAACCCAACTGTTGTTAAATCTTTTCTTTTTTAAGAGCATCAACCGCTGTCTACGATTCATGTCCTTCAAATAGCTGAACTTAGCAAAAGCCTCCCTGAAGCCTAGATTAGACTCTGCAAATACCAACTTTACCGGGAGCTTCCCTTTATTTCGTATGAAATAAGGATGTATTTTAGTTTTTCCGAATTCTTTTATTTCTTTTTCAATATTTCTCGCAATGCCGCCAAAAAAAGCCCCGTCGGCGCACTCAACCAGAAAGACATGCCACCCTATCTTTTTCTTAGCCATTAGAAAACGATAGCCTTAGCTTTTTTTTCAACATATTCTTTAAAAAAATCAAAGTCATACTCCTCATAGCACTTGGCAGGGTCTTTCCACCCAAAGTCTATGGACTGGACATTCTTCCTTTTCTGTGCCTTTTCCATGGCTCTTTTTCCAGTTTTATCAGAATCAAAAACAGTGATTATCATGTCACAATACATCATCAAGTACTCATACTGAGCATCAGATAAGCCTGCTGTCTGGCAGGCAACCGTGTTCGGAAGAACCCTGGATAAAGCCATGCAATCGAACGGCCCCTCAACCACAAAAACTCTGTTTTGCTGATATATGTGTGGTAACGCATTATCCAACCCAAAGAAAAAGCCCTCAAACTTAGCCTGATCCAGGGCATACATCTTAAACTCTTTTGTTTCAATAGATCGGCCAATTAAACCGACAACTTGACCTAAAGCGCCCTTAATAGGGAAAACTAATTTATTTTCAAATTTTTGCCCGCGAAAACACGTATCCATGAAAGTCTTACGGTCTGATGACCCGTCGTCGGGGACTGATACGACTTTGCTATAGCCTAAACCGAACTTCTGAATATCAGAATCTGCTATTTTTCGTGAATACAGGTATTTTAAAACATCTGGATATCTATAGAGGGCTTTACTTAATGTCCTCATTATATCATCAAGAAACATTTTCACCCATATCTATTTTAAAAGATTCGCATTTTTTCGCGATTTCCCTGTAAATCCATTCCGGGATCTTTTCAAAAAAAGGGGCCCCACTAACGGGGTGGGCTCTAAACAGAGGGACCCCACGCTCTACTACGCCTCTTTCCTTATTTCGACCAACAAGGTCGTGATAATATATGGACACTATGTATTTATTATCCTCTATCGAAAGACCTTCCCATTTACCACTGGACTCACGGGCCTGTTTAATCTTTTGGCCCTTCTCACTACCCCAATCGATAATTTCTTCTAACTTAGCTATCCTGTTAGCCAGGGATATCCTGGAAGAAGGATTCTTTTTTCTAAAAAAGTCCTCGAAGGCTCTCGTCAAAAAAAGCAGATCGCCGGGCTTAAAATCTTCAGCCGTAAGTATTCCCATGTTATATTATATGGAAAAAAGCAGGGAAAGTAAAATAAGAGGCCTATATTTTTGCGAGGAAGGAATTAAAGTCTTTCTCAGTCTCCATCAATATCTTTAAATCCAAAATTTTATCTTCGGTAATACCCTCAGACTTGGCCACAGCTACGGGATTGGAAGACCAGCTGACAAACTTCATTCTCTTATTTGCTCTCAGTTTTTCAACCATCTTATCTGAAATAATATCGAACTTATTGTTATAATAGACCACATTTCGATGACATTTCGGACAGCGGTATAAAATAAAATCGCAATACTTCTTCAGTTCAGCTTTAATAGTATACCGACATTTAGGGCATTTAAATTTTAGTGTATCAACCATTTGTTACCTTCACTCCCAAAGAATGCCGCATAAGAGACAAAGCGTAACCATGCATATATTCATCCCTGGCGGCCGTACAAGGCTCTACAACCTCGACTTCATAACCCCTGTTCCTGAGCTCCTCTGCCGTAAAAAGTATGGAGGTATGAGTCTCCATACCGGCCAGGCCTACCACTCTTATACTCTTCTGCTTTAAATACTGGTCCAGCTGTGTGCCATAAAAAGCACTATATCTGGTTTTATCATAACAGAGGTCACTGTATCTTTTCAAAGCGTCATTTATAAGAAAATCTTCGGTATTAGCCACTGAATATGTAATATCTGACGCAAAAAAAGTATCGTCAAGAGCGTGCTTTTCTCTGAAAAAGAGCCTCGGTTTAGAAAAATGAGACAGGTAATCAATAAGTCTTACCTTAACGTTCTCGGCCTTTTCCCCCATATAAACAGAACCCTGACTGTGCAGGAAGCTGTTTTGGGGATTCATTACTAAAAGGGCGTCCATATTATTAGATTATTTGGGGCTTCAGCTTTTTGCAGTTGTCACTACAGTACACGGCATATTTGCCCTTATTGGCAAAAAATTTACCGCAGACCCTGCAGGACTTTAGATTCTCAAGCCCTATGGCTTTTATATACAGGCAGAGATTGTAGCATAAAAAGCCCTCAAGCCAAGGGGAATCCTCCTCTTTAATCCTGGCTACCCGAGACAGGTTATCCCCCCACTGTGTGGCCGTGTGAGCAACATCCTCAACAATGGAGTCAGCCATATGATGATCGACAAAAGCCTTGAACTCATCCCCGGGGCCACTCTTTATAAGGTCTGTGACGGCCTCTTTCAATTGGTCCCTGAAAGTAGTAAGATCGTGGTAATCAGCAGAACTTAGTGCCTTTGTAGCCACTTCACTGGTAAAGGCATCAGATGACGTCGAAAAAGTACTCAGAAGGTCACTTACATGCGCCTCTTTATTTAAAAACCTTACGAATAAAGGCTCTTTACTGCTGTATTTTTCTTTTATGGTTTTATTCATAATTTTGTAAGGTATCGATTTAAAAAAACCCTCTTTTTTTTGTTCGCCATTCGGGCAATAACACTCTTCCTTCTAAGATCCACCTCTATTTTTAATTCAGGGTAGTTCCTAGAAGGAAGATCTAATGTCAGTACCACGCTCACTCTATTGCTATCCAGATATGGATCTATTTTGTTTACGAACTCTTCCCGGGTATTAAAAAACTCCTCGGAAAGCATCAATTTACAATGTTCATACGCCTCAGATAATATGGATTTTATTCTATCCCGATCAATATCGAGGAAAATGTCTTCATTCATACCAGTTCGATTTTATCAAACTCCGGAATCTCGGTGGGCGACTTACAATTTACTTTCTCCCAGCACGGAAAGCAGCAAAAGGACACGTCAGCGTCCTTATCATCACTATCATATACCCTCTGGCACTCAGGATTGTGGCAAATCTGCTGGCTCATTGCAGAACTCCTTATGTTAAGGTTTAGTGTGATATATCACCCGCATGCAGACCAATTACATGATGCAGAAGAGCACTTTTTGCACCCTTCACGCATAATTAAATCGGCTCCGCATTCCGGGCATTTAAGTCCTTTTAATTTCACATCATTTACAAGAGTCTCCGATAAAAATTTCCTGACGGCAGCTAAAAGGGTTGAATAGCTGTCCCCTTCTATGCCCATCAGAGATACGAGTATGTCTTCTCTTGGAATATTATGCCGCAGGCACAAAGAGACCATACGCCCTAACCTGTTATGCGGGTAATCAGCATTAGCTTTCTCCACAGTAGCCTCAACGAACTTCTTGTCAACACCGCTGGAAGACGCTAAGGAGCACAGATTACGTGCGGCTTTATTACAGATTTTCAATTCATCCGCTTTGTATTTGGCATTAGTATATATCCACAATACAATAGGATATTCATGATTCGTGTCTTCAGGGAGATAAGAAAAATGAATGTAAAACTTCTTACCTTCTTTTTTAATGATCCTGGTCGGGCCGTTATTGAATACTGTGGGCAATTTAATATCCCTTGCAGTAATCTTAGTCTTATTAGAAGACCCGACAGTCATAACCTGATTACCCCTGGATCCATCCCGATAAACAGTAAGGCCCTTGCAGCCAGTGTCGTAAGCCATAATATAGGCCTCTTCAACATCAGCCTTGGTGGCGCTGTTGCAAAAGTTAATTGTCTTTGATACAGCATTGTCGATATACTTTTGAAAAGCTGCCTGGATATTGATATGGGTCTTGGGGTCTATGTCATGAGTGGTCACAAAGAGGTCTCGAATCTTCTGAGGTATTTCCTGAATCTCAGTGATACTGCCCTTCTTCATAACTACCTTCATCAGTTCCTCAGAATAAAAGCCCTCTTCTTTTGCGGTCTTCAAGAAGTCAGGATGAATTTCCAAAAACTTTCGGCCGTCAAGAACGTTCTTTTCATAAACAAGGGAGAATAGAGGTTCGACACCAGAAGAACAACCAGCTATCATACTTAACGTGCCGGTCGGAGCTATTGTCGTTATGGTCGCATTACGTAAATCAGGCCCACCATCATAAATAGATCCCACATAATTCGGGAATACCCCACGTTCTTTTGCCAGGGAAGTACTCTCCTCACGGCCTTTTTCCTGAATGAAACCCATCATATCCTCAGAAATACTGATAGCCTCAGGAGTGTTGTACGGAACACCCATACGGATAAGTGCGTCAGCAAACCCCATTACCCCAAGGCCTATCTTACGGTTACTCTTTGTCATCTTGTCAATTTGAGGGAGGGGGTATTTATTAAGGTCTATAACATTATCGAGGAAACGGACGGCAATTTTTACAGTCTCCCCCAACTTGACATAGTCTATTTTCTTGTCTTCACCGACCATCTGTAACACGTTGATACTACCTAAATTGCAGCTCTCATTCGGGAGGAGGGGTTGTTCCCCGCACTGCAACTGATTGATATATATGAATTTACGATATTTTCCTTCATAAGTTTCTTCAAAATGACCTGTGTAAAAATTATGATACTGATCTACAGTTCCATTATACACGGTTTCAAAACCATCTTCTTGAACTGAAATAACTCTATGATTATATTCTAAGGCATGCTCTTTTAGATCTTCCCAATCTTTAAAAGTGCCAATTAATTTTCCACTGGCTATTTCTTTTTTTACCGGAAGACGAAAAGGAATTTTATTATTTTTACAATAAACTGCATATTCCTTTTTCATAGGAATATAACCTAACTGTAATTTCAAATCATTAAATGCATTTATCTGTTGTATTCTTTTCTGCTCTCTTATCTCATCTTTTGCCTCACGCCTTTTTCTTAAATCATCTTCAGTTATTTCCCTATTTTTATTTGCACAACCTATAGTACAGTATCCTTGTTCCCGTTTATTATAAGTAACTGTGAATTCTGTGCCACACCTCTCACAATGCTTTCGAACTTTAATATAATGGTCATCCTCTGAATTACTATCAAAAAAAACATCCATATCTGTGGTTTCTTTTATTGTCAAATATTCTCTAAAGCACCTTAACTGAGCGTGCCTCAATCCAGCACCCCCAACCCCAGATGCAACTGCAGCCTTCTCCAAAAATTCAGGAACTGTCCCAAAAACATCAATTCTAAATTTAGAAAACTGTGAAGGTATGTTATTTTCAAGAGCATATTTTTCCCACTCATGAACAGAAAGCTTATGACCGTAACTCAATGTCAGAGCAACGGCCTTATCAAATAATTTCTCATTTGATATTCCGGAAAATCTTCCATTTAATTCTCCGGACACAGAAGCACTCATATTATCATGATATTCTTGCCATTTTTCATCTGACCACTCTGTCTGAGCCCTACGCATAGGGTTTTTGTCGCCTATACGATCCTTAGCATGTAGCTTATCATGCTCATTTTTAGAGATTTTTTCTAAATTAGCAACTTTATTATTTAAACCATCATAATCTTTATGATGTATAACATCTTTAAAATCTAATTCCTGAGGGTGATAAAAGTTATAAACAAGCCTATGATCTAATGTCCACGTTTTTTTATTCGTAGAATTAATCCAATAATAATTCTGGGAATGACTATTACTATTTTTTATCACCATCTCAAAAGGGGCTTCAGCTTTACTCATAATGGAAAGACTTTCGCCAATTACTAAATCTTTAGCCTGTACTTCCCTTCCATCAGAGCACACAAATTTATGATTCTCTGTAACTCTTGTTGAATGGCCGCCTTCAATAGTTACTTTAAAGATCTTTTGATTATATCCAGTAACTCTAGGATGTCTCATCATCCTTATAGCCACTTTACCCTCATCATCCCTACAATAAACCGGGACATCCTTATCTTCCTCAGCAAGCTGTTTAATAGGCACAGCAACACGGCCATCAGCAACAGCAACCATAGTTTCGCCAGCAAGACAAGGGTTGGTACTTACCATTCGGCCAATATGAGGTGTAGGATTAAAATCGTTTATACGGTCAATAAAAATTATGCCGGGCTCGCCATTCTTCCAGGCACATGTCACAATTTTATCGAAGACATCAGAAGCCTTGAGATTACCAACTACTTGATTGTCACGAGGATTCCTGAGGGGGTAGTCTGTGTTATTTTTTAAAGCTTCCATGAATTCATCAGTGATAGCCACAGAAATATTGAAGTTGGCTAAAATGCCGTCTTTCTCCTTAATACTGATAAATTCCATTATGTCTGGATGAGAGCAGGAAAGCACACCCATGTTGGCGCCACGCCTGGTCCCTCCCTGTTTGACGGTATCTGTTGCTATGTCAAACACCCTCATAAAAGAGATAGGGCCCGAAGACACACCCTTTGTAGACTTGACAAGGTCATTCTTAGGACGGAGACCTGAAAAGGAAAATCCGGTACCACCCCCGCTTTTATGTATTAAAGCGGTATTCTTCACCGCCTCAAAAATCTCTTCCATAGAATCGCCGACGGGTAAAACAAAGCAGGCCGAAAGCTGCTGTAGTTCACGGCCAGCATTCATGAGTGTCGGGGAGTTCGGTAGAAATTCCAAGTTGGCCATGACGTTGTAAAAAACCTCTGTCCATTTTTCGGAATTTTTTTCAATGGATGCGATATTCTCAGCCACCCTGAAAAACAGGTCTTCCGGTTCTTCGGCTGGTGAGCCGTCATCATTTTTCTTCAGGTATCTTAAGGCAAGAACTTTTCGAGCATTTTCAGTTAAAGCAATCTTCTTCGACAAAAGACGTTTTTTCAGCATGGTTTGAGATCCTATTCTAATCTTATATATGAATAATATTGTCAGTCATTACAGCAGTTTCATTCAGATCTTTCAATTTTTTATCCAGGATATTTTGGAGTATTAAGAGAAAATTAGGAGTTGACGTTATTTTCGCCAGAATCTCATTAAGGTGGGTCTTCAAACCCTTTTCAAACTCATTTTTTATTTCCTGAGCATACCCGCTATCTGTAATATTTCCAATCTCTTGGAGATTAAACTCGCTGATATCCAAATATTCAAAACCATACTGAGGAACTTTATAGGCATCAAAAACAACAGGCATTTGTCTTGATAAAATATCCTTTATTTCCCCCTCAGTCAGGCTCATCACATCATCTATGTTCTTCGGCTTCAATGATATTGGTGCAACAAAATTTCCATTCTCATCCCGAGGAAATCTAAACACCCCCAAGGCACGGTCGCCGTCAGAATAACTGATAAGACCCCCGGCAAACTCGACCTTCATCGGCATTACAAAACGGTAATTATAGTTGCTGATATTAAAATGGTAAGTTAAGTCGTTGCGGTTCAGCGGGAGAGACTCTGTTCGCACATGAGTCTTACTTGAATACCACCCTTGAAAGCGCTCACCATACTCAAGAGCTAAATGCTCTGAGCCTTCTACATCCTCGAGGATCTTTTTTTCTTCTGACATAATATATTATATCTGTCAGAAAGAAAAAGATAAAGTTAAACAGAGAAATTTAAGAAAAAGTTCTCTACAAGTACCCTCTTATTACCCTTGAAAAGGCGCAGCTGCACGTCCAGTTTACAGACCGAGTCTATCTTTGTCGCCAAAAATTTTTTGCCCAGGGAATTTATTCGTGAAGCGTATTTAGTTTTTAAAACAAAAAAAGGTACTCCGACGATCTCGGCAATGTCCTTCATGTCTGCTTTTTTCTCACTAAGTAAAGCTATTTTAAACATCTTCTCTAAAAAACTACCTAAGAAAAAAGTCAGCTCAATGAAATTGTCTTGGCTTCGGGCATATGACTCAAAGATACTCAGCACTTTCACTGTATTACCCTTAAGAAGATGGTCAAATAATTCATAAGAAGTACTGACGGCCGTATGTGACAGATATTTTTTTATATCGTCGGTAGTAATCATTTTATCTGTTTTTAATACAAAGAGCTTTTCCAGCTCATTTGCTATCACATACTGATTAGGGCCTATCATAGAAAAAACCACGTCTTCCGCGCCTTGCTGAACCTTGTAGCCTATATCTGTTATGTAAGACACAATCCAGGTGGGGTAATCAACTCCGTACTCTTTAAACTTAGGGCACTCGACAACAGGTGTTTTACTAAGAGCTTCCGTAATTCCACGAGATTTTAGATTTGCACCCTCCGACAAAGCCATAATAACCGTCCCATTAAAACGGTTAACGTAGGGAGATAATTCGAGTATGCGATCATATTCTTTTAAAACAATCAAAGGTTGAGTAAAAAAAGAGTCTGCATTTAAAGCGGTTAAGCCCTGCTCTTGGCTACTGGGGTCGTATTGCACAATTTCCATATCAGGGTTAACTCTTGCTGCGGCTTTTATGAAGGACTCTTTAAGAAAGGCATTGGGGCCGGCAAGAGCATACCTATCACTCTTATGGTTCTTTAAAGATATGAGGGCGTCACTGTATTTCATGCGTGTAATAGAGCGTACGGGTGAATTTTTATCAAAGCATTTTTGAGGACTAAAGGCATGTTCACATTGAGCCTCATATCCCGCTTGATCTGACTGAAGGTGTTAATAATGTTAATCAAGGCTCTTTCATTATACATCTCGGATAATTTCGTCAGATCTTTTACCTTATCGGCATTTACGATATCGGTAATCTTATTAATTAGCAGACTCATATCCGTAAAAACTGTAAGAAGTACATCAGAAAAAAGGGAAACTTCACCCTTATCAATTCTGTCGATAAAATCCATCATGCTGATAAGGTCTTTATGCTTTATGTCCACAGCAAAAACAATCGCCTGGTCCCTGTACATTAAATACTGGCCGGCCTTAGAAAAGACATCTATGGAAGAATCTACAGCCATGTTCCCAAGAACCAGCGCCTGTTCTACGCTGAAACCCAACTTCTTGGATATAATAGTAACCAGATTCCCCTTGGATAAAGCCCCAAACTCATATCGCAGGCATCTGTTCAATACCGTTGGTATAAGGGCCTGTGGGTTAGTTGTAATGAGGAAGAACACTACCTGTCGAGGAGGCTCCTCAAGCACCTTCAACAGTCTATTAGAGGCATCCCAGGTGATATTGTCCGCATTATCCAGTATGATGATCTTATACTTCGACAATAATGGGGCCAAAGAACAAAATTCCAGGATACCGTCGATATCTGAAACTTTGATTTTTTCATGCTGACCGACACATAAGAAATCAGGATGACCCTGATTAAATCTTACGCAGGACCTGCATTTACAATCATCACTGTCTTTATTCTCACAAAGTATAGTCTTTGCCGTCTCAAAAGCAGTGGTCCTCTTCCCTACATTAGGAGGGCCATAAAATAAATATGCTCCTGAAGGCTCTTTACCCGCTACTAATAAGGACAACTTCTCTTTGACACCAGCATGCCCGATAACAGATGATAGCATAGTTATCCTTCGGCTGCAGGTTTTAGGTCAAGCTCAAGGCCTAACCATTTGATTTTATTATATCTATCTTTTTTATTTGTTATGTGTATTTTTTTATTTTTTTCATTATTGGCTTTGATGTGTGTATTGCTCTTTCACCCACCCTTGTGTCTTTACCTACCATGCAGGGGGATATTCCCCTACCCAGAGAGATTGCGACGGTTCACCTCACCCATGCGGGCCGCGTAGAGGGCCAGGTCCATTAACCCGGCAAAATCATTATAGAGTACTCTTGGCATCTTCCCTTGGAGATATTTTCCGGCCTGTTAATACCGACCCCCTGAAACCCGATTAATCTGAGCGGAACGGGTTAGAGCCCACGACGACTCTTTCAATATTAAGCTACTGCATAATATTGAAAACTTCAGCTGGAGCGGTATAACTATCTGTCCCTTCGAAGTGATTACCTACGGTTAAACCATCAACGGTACTTTTTCTTCGAAGCCGTAGCCCCAATATCCTCTCTATAATGGCTGGTCAGTCTCCTTTCATACGTTTAATTTAGCTATATAAGCCGACCATTTAGCCAAAGTTAGGGCTAAAAAGCCTTCGGTATCCTTCAACACTACCGGTTCGGTCGCATAAAGATCAAACCACACAATGACATCAGCCCTTTCTATGGCCTTTCCAGGCAGGCAGGTCAGCGGGTCGACCTTTAATGCTCCCTTCGCATAGTATGAAATGATACCCTTAGGGAATTTACTGCAAAAACTATCTACATATAAGGATTTTGCCTCTTCCGACATCAAAGAATGCATGTCTCCTATAATGTAGGATTTACCTATATCGTTCCTCAGAAACTGAAGGAATGATGTCAGTGAGATTTTGTCAGGACTTCCGATAAGAATGTAATTCATATAAGTCAGACCTTTTTAATAGGGTTGTACGGTTCCATAACAAGGTCATTAATAGATTATACTGCCACAAGGTTTCAAAAATAAAATTATAAATGAATTAATTTCATTTCTGTTTTATTAGATGTGGAATGATTCCATTTCCCTATATCTATCTTTTTTATTTGTTATGTGTATTATTTTATTTTTTTCTAAAAAGAAAAAAACAATTAAACACCTATTATTAATATTACTTTTCATTCTTCTCTTTGAAAAAAGTTTCTTTATAACCGGCGAACTGACGAGTATTATATAAAAAGGAGATGTCATGAATGAGTTGAATAATCAGGAAAATGGTGATGCTGAGTTTGAGAAGTACTTAAAAGGAAATGCGGATAAATCAATTTTAACCATCTTATACGCCCTTAAAGAAAAAACCATTTACATCAATAATTTCTACAAGACTATTTTAGACGCCTATCTGCGGATGGCTTCTGATGACCCCTTAAAAAAAGATCTCGAAAAGACTATTTCAAAATTATCCAGATACTCGATGAAAGTGATCAGCCAATTTGATTATGTGCTCCTGGATGATGAAGATGAGGATGAAGGTATATGAACGTTAAAGTGATTACTCAAGCTGACCGTGTATGGCAAACCCGAGTTCGACAGCATAAGGCTACAGTCGTTATATTTAAAGGCAAAGAAATTATTATTTGGAAGCCTAAAAGGGATTAATGGAAACGATAGAAGGTACAGTTAATAAGGTTCTGTTTTCTAACGAAGAAACAGGATTTAAGGTTTTAAAAATAAAAACCGTAGGCGGCCCTTTACTCACTATTACTGGGGAGTTTGGCCCTGAAGTTATCGCAGAGACCCAGGCGATTTTTCATGGGGACTATAAGGCCCATGCTAAATACGGTACAAGCCTTCGTGTGGCCTCCTACTCAATAACACACAATCAGGAAAAGGCCAACAGTTTTAACCTGTTTATCGACTCAGTTGCAAAAAATATCGGACCTGAACGGGCAAAAGCCCTCACAGAGTACTTCGGAGAGAATTTTATCAGGGTTCTGGATGAAGAGCCCTTCAGGTTAGAAGAGGTACCCGGCATAGGTAAAGTCCTGGCTGACAGTGTTCGGACTGCCTGGGAGTCAAAAAAGCAGGAGTGGTACAATAATCAGAAGATTTATTCTTTAAGGGCTTTTCTTAACTCCCTCGGCATAAAGGAACGTAGAGTCAAAAAAATCCTCAGCCATTTCAGTGGCGGGTTTGACGCAGAAGATAAAATCAGAGAAAATCCGTACATTTTAACAGAAATAGACGGTTTTGGTTTCAGTACGGCCGATTACGTAGCCAAAAGATTAGGGGTCCCGGACAGCGACCCATTACGGTTACGGGCCTTTATTTTTTATGCCCTGGAAATACTGTGCCCCAATAACGGCCATTTATATCTTACGAGAGACGACCTGGTCAAGACTATAAATAAATACTGTCTTGAAATGGCTACCTCCTTCTTAGGTAAAAAGGATCTTGGTTTAGAGGATATTTTAGATCCTCTAACCAGTCTACGCTTAGATGAGAAGCTGATTGAGGACAGCGACGCTATTTACTCCCATAAAAATTATTTCTTTGAATTTCAATCCTCTATAAAGCTGGCTAAAATCATGTCGGAGCCGTCTAACCTCATTACTCTCGAGCTTAAAGACGTTGAACAGCATATAACAATTTTCGAGACTGAAAATCGACTGACTTTAAGTGACAAACAAAAAGAGGCTCTCAGGCTATTTGTGGAAAAAAAGGTCTTCGTTTTAACAGGAGGTCCGGGGACAGGAAAAACGCTCACGCTCAAAGCTTTAGTCAGCCTTATTCTCAAGCTGAAGCTGCGTTTAACTTGCATGACTCCTACAGGTATTTCTGCCAAGAAAATGGCTGAAACCATAAACTATGACGCCTTCACAATACACCGCAGGCTGGGATTCAAAGGTTCGGAGTGGACCTATAATGACACCAATAAATTCGATACTGATGTCATCATAATTGACGAAGCCTCTATGGTCGATCAGGAAGTATTTTTCCACCTGTTGGCCGCCATAAAAAACCATGTCCATGTGATAATGGTTGGAGATGACCACCAGCTCCCCTCAGTAGGTGCCGGGAATGTTTTAAGGGAACTCATTAACTGCGGTACTATCCCCGTGGTGAAATTAGAGCAGATCTTTCGTCAGTCGGAGACATCGGATATCGTAGAATTAGCCCATAAGATCAAGAACGGGGAGACGGACATAAACAATTTCAAAACGGATCCTGATGCCGACGTCTTCTTTATACGTGAAAATAACTTGGATAAAATAGAGGGCTTTGTCATAAAACTGGCTCAAAAGTTCAAGGATGAAAGAAGGCTGTTTCAGATTTTAAGTCCCAGGAATCAGGGGCCTTTATCCGTAGACCTTCTAAATTCTAAATTACAAGAGGTGCTTAATCCCCCTTCAGAGGAATTACCTGAGATAAAATGCTACAATTCCATCCTCAGAAAAGGGGACAGGGTAAAGGTAAAGAAAAATGACTACGAACACGGAATTTACAACGGTGATATAGGTAAAGTCGTATACATCGGTGGGGGTTACATAGATATTCTTATCGATGAACGGGTAGTCAAACTATCCCTGGACGAAATAGAGGAAAAAATAAAGCTGGCATATACCCTATCGGTTCACGCCAGTCAAGGCCAAGAGTACCCTTTCATAATTCTGCCGTTTATTAACCAGTTCGGGAAAATGCTTCTTCAGAGAAACTTATTATACACGGCTATTACCCGAGCAAAAACAAAAGTCATCATAATTGGCCACGGTTCTGCTCTTGAAAAAGCCATCAAAAATGCCAGTGTCTATAAAAGAAACACAAAATTAGGGGAACGGATTAATTTATGCTTTCAGAACAGGAAAAACGGTTTTTTGCCACCACCGCCTGGGGATCAAGCAGTCTGTCTTCTTGTCCCACAAAGTGCGGAGCCGTCCTTACAAGAGGTCCCGGTCTCATCAGCTGTGGTCACAACAGACTTATAATAAAAGATAAATCCTGGGAAGTGTCTGCAATATATGATGCTATTTTTGCGGCTCGGGCCATAGATATATCGGGTTGTACTTTATTCTCAACCCATTTCCCTAATTTGGATGACGTGAAGCTTATTGTAGCCACCGGGGTAACTTCTGTCTATTTTTTCGGCTTAATAACAGACCAGAATGCAGTGACCCTAATAAATAATTTGAAAGACGCATCTATCCCGTTGGAGCTGATAGCTTTAAAACCTGAAAATTAATTTTAAAAAACTCTCTAGTTGGAATATTATTATATATGGACATCACACGCGTTAAAGAAATCTACGGAGAAATTGCCACAATCGATATTACCATCGATTTTCAGGCGTCCCCCAACCCTCAATACATTTGTGAGAAATTGGGTGAGTGCCATGTCGGTATCGGGTTGATTGAAAAGTTAACCATAGAGGTCAGTCAAGAAATGGCCGTTACTCAGCAGGCTCTGAATAACGCCACCGTAAAATACGAGACTGATAAAGAGACCCTTCTATCTAAAGACGAACAGATAAAGTCTCTTCCCAACATAAAAGACCGGGAAGCCACCGTCAATAATCTTCTAAAAGAGCAGCGCTCTATTATCCGAGATCATGATAATAGCCTGACCATCCTTAATGGCCTTTATAAAGCCCTGAGTCTGAAAAACAAGAATTTGAACCGTACTAATGCCGACATAAAGGCTCAGATAAAAATCATGGAGGCCCAAATAAGGTTGGGTGTGCCCCATGCGAATGACCCGGCAGCCAGGAGCCTTATGGAGGAAATGAAAAAGAGTATTTCCAACAGGGATGCTTTTCAGGGTGCCGAAGCTAAAGAAATAATTGAAGAGATTGTCGACCCGACCGCTTCCTTGGACATCAATAATCTTTTAAAACAGGGCGGGGATGGAATGTCCTTCTCTGAGCTGCTTGCGGAAAAAGCTTCTAAGGAAGATGACGAAGAAGAGGATGAGGAAGAGTCTGATGAAGTATCACAGGAGATGGTTGACCCGATGCCCCAACTTAACCCGGAGGCAAACGGTGAATCCCCTGATGAAGAAGAGATTTTTTCTGATGAAACACCACTGGATGGGCTGGACAACACAGCGTCTACGACTGAAGAACAGGCTGATTCCAGTATAACAATAGACTTAGACGAGGTAATTGATCAAACAAAAAACCAAAAAGGGGGTATCGTAGAGGAAAAACAACAAAAAGCAGAACAGGTAGAAGTGGCTGATCAAAAACAAGAAGGCCACGGAGCAGCAAGCCCATTAGATCTTGATGCTCTGATCGATGAACTGAATATAACCTAAAAAAGGAGTGCCAAATGGCTGAGTTCGAACAGTTCGGTTTTGAAAAGGAAGACATTAAGGGTGGTGTCTTCGAGAAATATAAAGGCAAGAAGGGCGAGACCCATCGCATCGGTATTATTTACACCGACCCCACAGCGCTTTTCGTTGGTAATAAGATTCATTTCAAGGAAAAGTACTTCATCTGCAAGAAGGGGAAGTGCTGCGAGCTCCTTGGGCCGGCAAGATACCGTATCGGCGCCGTCATTATCAAGTATGCAACCGACAAACAGGGTGCATTGAAGAAGCCGTTTTCCTACGACATTTATCCGTGGCTTTTCGGTGAGCAGACTTACGCGAAGCTGAAAAGTGCCAACAGTGAGTTTCCTCTGACCACTCACGACATCAAGATCACCTGCGAAAACGAGGATTATCAGAACCTCACGCCCAGCGTATGCAACGAGTGCGTCTGGACGAGTAAAGAGGAGCTGAAAAAGATGGTTCTTGAGCAGGCGCGTCCGATGTGGGAAAGCCTGAAGAGGTCTATTGGTCAGGACCTTTCTGTTGAAGAGATCAACGATCTTCTCGGTGCATCCTCACCGGCGGGATCCGATCCTTCAACCAGCATTGATCTTGATTCCGTATTGGACAAGGTGTAATATTCTTTTAAAACACGGGTGTCATGCTGGAGAAATCAACCTCTGGCACGGCCCCGTTTTTAACCATGTCAATACTATCAATTGATCCATCCCTTACCCACTGCGGGTGGGTTTTATTTGATGAGAATAAAACCGGCAAAGAGGCTGTTCTCGATGCCGGTATCTTTCAAACGAAACCTACCGACGGGTTATTTATTCAACGGCTGATAACACAAAGAGAACGGCTTCGTTTAATGCTGCGTTTAAAGAGCATAAAATTCGTAGCTATGGAAGCACCTCATTGGGATAATTACAGCACTGAAATTTTATATGCGGTGCATCAGCATCTCAATGAAGTTTTTCTGGATGAAGGGGTCTTTCTTTTATACCTGCAGCCTTCTACAGTAAAAAAATATGCCTATCCCGATATGGACCCGGATAGGATAACAAAGCATTACATGATTGATGCCGCCAAACGTGACTTAGGCCTGATGGGTAAAAGACTTTCTGAACATATAGCGGATGCCTATTTCATTGGTAAATTAGGGTTGAGATTTTATGCGTGGCATATTCAGCATAAAATAAAAGATGGTGACTTGACGGATAGGGAGCGTGATCTTTTCTGCGGTAAACATACCTTTGTCAAAGGTGCAAAAAAAGGGGTAACCGAATACACGGGTATAATTTACCGTGAAAACGAATGCTTCTATGACTATAAAAAGCAAGCAAGAACGTCAAAAATCATAACGAAAGAGGTAACAGATGGCGGGCAAAAGCAAATCTTTGATGACTCCGGAAGAATTCTTCAAAAAACTGGCAAAAGAAGATAAAGATAAGTTCATCGATCTTAAAAATCAGAAACCTACCGATTTTATTTCCACAGGCTCCTGGATTTTAGATTCTTTAATTGGTGACGGCTCCATGACGGGGAAACCTGGTGGGTTGCCCCGTGGGCATATTGTTGAAGTTTTTGGTGATGAGTCTTCAGGTAAAACCACCATGGCTTTGAGTGCTATAAAAAAAGCTCAGGAAGCTGGAGGTTTTGCACTGTTACTCGACTACGAGCAGACTTTCCATGCTAAATATGCAGAAAAAATCGGAGTAGACACTTCAGTCAACAAGCTTTTGGTTGCCTCCCCCAGTCATTTTCAGCACGGGGCACGACTCATCTACGACGCTATCACAGAAATGAGGCCTCCTCTAATCGTTGTTGACAGCGTGTCGGGTATGATCCCCAAGCAGGTTCTTGAGGGCGAGATTGACGAGGGCGGCGCCATAGGTCTGCAGGCCAGGCTCATGTCACAGTTCCTTCAGTGGATCACCAAGTTTCTTAAAGACAGTAACACCTGTCTGCTGTTTATCAACCAGCTTCGTAATGTAATCAAGAAGAGTAAATATGATCCGGGCCCTGACCAGGAAACCAGCAGTGGCTTGGCCATTCGCTTTTACTCATCTGTTCGTATTAAACTTCAGAAAAGCGCTGTTGAAAAGATAGACGTTATCAGCAAGCTCACAGGTAAAAAGGGTCAGGAGCCTATTAACGTAACAGTGAAAGCTACGGTTGTAAAAAACAAAATTGACAAGCCGTGGTTTACTGCACCCTTATACATTCGTTTTGCTGAAGGGTTTGATAACATCCTCTCCGTTATTGAGCTGGCCATCAACACCGGGGTGATTAAGAAGGCAGGGGCATTTTACGCTTTTACCCATAATGACGGGACTCTTCAGGCTCAGGGTAAGGAGCAGTTACGGAAGATGCTTGATGAACAGCCTAAGATTTTTGAGCAGCTCAGGGCTAATTTAGTCCTTCGGGAAGATAAAAAGGTCAAGGAAGAGTATAAGGATGAAAAGCAGGATGCCCTGGATGATATCCTTGACAGTGCCGCTGAAAGCTACATTGATAAGCGGAAAACCAAGAAAACTAAGGAAGCGGAGAATAAACCGGAAGTCGATGAAGAGAAGGAATAATGGCAGTATTCTTTTCAGATTGTACGGGATCCTATAAAATAGCGATCCCACTTTTTCCAGAAGGTGAACATTGTACAGGAACGATGCCAGACGGATCTCCTTACGTGGTCAACAGAAATGGTGATGCCTATGACATCCATTACATGTTTAGACCAATTGTCCCTTTGAGGCATATAAAAGTCAATTTTATTATAAATAATAAACCGGTGGAATAATGGCCGTTTTTTTCAGAGACCCAAGGGCGGCGTTTATTGCGTCACCGTCAGTTATGAGGAGTGTGAATGCCGGGGATATATTTAACGATCCTTCTTTTATACCGTTAGATACAATAAACAGTAATTATTATTCTGTCAACGCAAATCTTCCGACATTCGTGGTTAACGGGGCAAACGGTTCAACAATAATGTCCTGTTCTGAAGACAGAATAATTTTTCATAGGCCTGTTGTTTTTGAAGATGAGGTATCATGGTCGGGTAATGCCTCTGCCAGGCCAACAATAGGTGTGTCAAGTGGCTTTACGGGATTACAGGGATTTGCCCCTGCCTCAGTCTTACCAGGTCTTACAGGTATACAAGGATCCAGATGACAACAGAAGTAACCATAAAAAATTTCCAAAGCATAAAAAACGTCAACTTCAAAATTGACGGTTTTACTGTCATTGTTGGTAAAAACAACATAGGCAAAAGTGCTGTTATCAGGGCTGTCGATGCCGCCCTGGGTAATGAGCTCGGGAAAGAATTTATAAGAAAAGGTGAAAAAGAAACAGAAGTTCAGATTAAAAAAGATGCCCTAGATATCCTATGGAAAAAGGGAGATGTCTCTTCCTATGTAATCAATGGGGAGACCTTCACAAAATTGAACAGATCAGTTCCAAAGCCTCTTTCAGACGCCGGCTTTGAAAAAATGCAGATTGACGACAGGGCAGTCAACCCTCTAATTGCCCATCAGTTTGAACCACTATTTCTCCTTGATAAGCGTGGATCAGTGATAACCGAAGTACTTACGGATCTCTATGACATGGATTTAATCAGCACGGCCGATGATCTGTGCCAAAAGGACATAAAAGGCCAAAAGTCTTTAATGAAGACTCGAGAGCAGGACTATAAAGCTCTAAAAGCTGAGCTTGAGAAATTCAAAGATTTTGATGCCCTGAAAATAACGGTTGAAGCATTGGCTAAACAGGAAAAAGGGTATAACGATCTTCAAATGGAAGTAGAAGCAATAAAAAGTTACGAAGAAAATTTAGGGGTATTGCAAGCTTCAGTAAAAAAACTTGGATATATCTCTCGAGTTATTATTCCTGATTTAACTGAGACGGCTAATTTGCATGTTAAGGTTCAGTGGCTGATTCTGAAGGAATCTGAATTAAAGACATCCGCCGAAAACTTCAAAAGATTAAAAAGCGTAAATTCCATAGTCATTCCTTCTATAAAAGATTTCGGGGCATTAATAACAGAGACAAGCCAGTTAAAGGCTTGGGATGAAAAGGTCACAGAACTGACGGCATCTATAGAGGGGCAAAAAAAGGTATTAAAAAGTATAGATATTACGGCATTAACCGCCTTGAAAGCTTCTGTCGATACCCTGTCGGCCGACTATGGGACATTACAGAACCTTGAGACAGACTTTCTTGCCGCCGCGAAGGTTGCAAAAGCTACCCGGGACGAACTTAAGACGGTTAATGAGGAACTTGAAGAAAAATTAAAAGAGCGGGCTAAAATAAAAACCTGCCCTTTATGCCTGTCACCTCTGGATAATAAATGACTGAATTCAATTTTATAACGGCCAACGACATACATATAAGTGATATGAATCCGCGTGCCCGTATCGACAACTATAAAGAGGCGATTTTAAACAAATTGGGCCAATGGAAAGAGGCCTGTGTAAAGCATAAAGCAGATGCAGGATTATGCGCTGGGGATCTGTTCAATATTAAATACCCAACAAAAAACAGTCACAGACTGAATCAGGAACTCATAAAACTGTTCCAACAGTTTCCTTGCCCTATATACATGATTGAAGGAAACCATGACCTTACGGCAGACAGGCTTGAGAGTTTAAAAGAGCAGCCCTTAGGAGTCCTGTTTGCCGATAAAACTTTACAACAGCTAAGACATACTGTTTTAGAAAAAGACGGGCATAAAATATCCTTGGTCGGAATACCGTACACGCATGAATTAAATCTTGAGAACATAGTCATCCCTGAAAATAAGGGTTACATTGCACAGATATGCCTCCTGCATATCTACGCCTCCTTAAAAAGTGGGAATCTATTTAAGGAAAAAATCTACGGGTATGATGAAATAGGGGCCCTATCTCCTGACATATTTCATATAGGGCACTATCATGTAGACCAGGGCATACACGAAGAGAACGGAAAGTATTTCATAAATATAGGGTCTATGGGCCGAGGTACATTATCAAACGAAAACATAGAACATCAGCCTAAGTTAGGCTTCATAAAAATAAACGTCGATGATGCTGGAAAAGTCACCAAGGTTTTAAAGACAATAAAACTGAAAATCAAGCCGGCGTCAGAAGTTTTTGACCTAGTTAAAAAAGAAGAAGAAAAAAAGGAAAATGAAGAGATAGAGACCTTCGTGGAAAAGCTGGCCACGGAAACATCTAAGCCGGCTGAAGAGAACGATGTTACAGTAAACATGGACATGATGAAAATAGCTAAGGATATTAAAGAAAAAGCACTCTACTACATACAGGAAGCCCGGTTGGCTAAACAAAAATGAGAATAGACTACCATAAATGGAGGGCTTTTAAAGACTGCCCGAAAAAATTTCACCTTCAGCACATAAAGAAGGAACCAGTCACTGTCCCTACAAACGATTATTTCAAACTGTATGGGGTATTGACACAACGGTTTTTTCAAATGTACTGCAATATATGGCGCTTTAAAACCCCGTATCTTTTCCCTGAAATAATAAGGGAACGGCTTGAAAAACTTTACCGTGGAGTATTATTAGCCAGTACGGTTGATTGGGATGCTAAAGGGGTTAAGTTAACGGAGGAAGAAGTACTTGAGCAATCTTATGCTAGTATCTGTGCTATAATGGAGTCTCAGAATCAGAATTATTTTCTCAACACTAAGTCGGAAATCACTATAGAGATAAAAACCCGTAACAACGATGTCATAAACGGCCGCATAGATTTCATTCATCATCCCCCGACATCCAAAGACATTATCATAATCGATGGTAAGGGGACGGAGACCTTGGGAAAGAATATTGATAAAAACCAATTATTCTTTTATGCGTTACTGTGCTATTTTAAGTATAATATTATACCTGCTCAGATGGGCTTCTTCTATTATAAATTCAATACCTTTGCGCCCATCCCGATAGACGTGAACAGTTTGAATAAATTCAGAGCAGAATTATCCTTGGACATAAAAAGCATGACTGAGGGAAAAAATTATCCCGCCACGCCGGGTACAAAAGCCTGTAGGTACTGCCTGTATAAAGATAAGTGCAGTGAAGCGACAAAAATAAAGAAAAAAGCGACATCAAAACTAGAACTTGATGGGGACGGGTTAGTTTCCTTCGGGTTTTAAAGAAAGGTTTTTATGGAAGACGAAGTCAAAAAATTCACGGAAATACAGGAGAGCATTTCAAGTCTCTCAAACAAAAAGATCCGCCTGGAAGAGCGCTTTAAAGCCGAAAAGACCCGCCTCGAGGCTCTGATAAAGGAAATAACTGATAAAGGTTATGACCCAAAAAAGCTTTCGGATATCAGAAGTCAGAAGGAAGAAGAGCTTAAAAAACAGCTGGAAGATCTCGAGGCTAAAATAAAAGACACTCAGGAAAAACTTAACCAAATAGAGGTATAATGGAATTCGTAGCCACTACCAAAGACCTAAAGAAAGCCTTATCCATTGTCTCCATGGCCGTAGGAGAGGGTGCTGAAACCATTACCGGCCACACCCTCTTTGACATAAAAGACGGTCAGGTTTTTCTTTATTCAACAGATAATGACCGCATGGCCGTCACCTATCTTCCGGTATCTGACATAAGCGAGGGGAATGCCCAGTTTACCGCCAACCCCAAGAAGATTCATAAACTTATTGGTGGGTCTGATTTAAGCACAGTCAAGTTTAGCTATGATAAGGACACGAAAACTTTGAATATATACGCCTCAGAAAATTCTGATGCGTATATCTCCTTCGCTTCTTTTGACCCAGATACTTTCCTGTCTTTTGATAAAGACATTACAGGCGCCAAGGAAGTAAAAACTATAAATGCCAAAGTTTTACTGAGTGGCATAAAATTCATTCAAGGATTTCTGCCAGCCGACGATAAGAACAAAAAATATTCCAACCTGTATATTACCGACGGTATTATGTATGGCTCTAACGGCTCTTTTAAGATAGGGGCTTTTCAAAGCTCAGAGTTACAAGGCACATCATTAACCCTGCGACGTTATATGGTATCACCGGTGATGTCATTGATTGATATTACAGGGACCTCTGAAATAGTCTTTACTGAGACGGATAACATCACAATAGTGTCTTCAAAGGATGAATTGTCTCGGTTCGCTTTTCGGAAGACAACTACACCTATACCTAAAATGCCTATTTCTATTAACCCGCCAGAAGTAGATTGCATCAGCATTGATCGGCCCGGGATGTCAAAGAAGTTGCAGAGGCTGTCTATCACGGTGACTAACAGGCCTGAGTTAGGCATAAAAATGAGCGTGGATAACGGCCTTCTGTCCATGGAGACTATTACAGACCGTAAGTCTTTTGAAAAAATACCCTGTAAAAGAGTTGTCGGGGACAGCCCCCTGGAATTTCTTCTTGAATGCAACCGTTTTAAAGAGATGATTGATCTTTTTATAAGCCCTACCCTAAGCGTTTATGTCGACAAGACCTTAAAATGTGTGTTCTATGATGAAGGCTTGCTTTCCATTGAAGAAGAGGGTAAAGAGGTTGTTACAAAGGATTATAAGGCCATAGGTCTATTAACCCAGGCGAAGAGAAATGATTGAAGAATTACAAAGAAAGACGGATCAGATTGATGGTTTTTACCTGGCCATGAAAAAGCGGGAAAAAACCATGGAGGCTGAATTGTCTGAGCTGAAGAAAGATGTGGAGCTCCTGACTAAGACCAGTGCTGTTCTTAAGCATCTGCTGGATTCCATGGTAAAAAACGAGATCTCAAAGATGGCCGGCCTTATTACCTTCGGATTAAAAACTGTATTTGATGACCAGGATTTAACTTTTCTGCCTAAAATCATTAAAAAGAATGAAAAGCTGCATATTGAGTTAAAAACACTAAATGAGGGGGTTGAAGGGGAGTTTGAATCTTTTGGCGGGAGCGTAGCGGTAATTGAAAGCTTTCTACTCAGAGTCCTGTGTCTGTTAAAAAAGAAATACGCCAGACTCATGCTTCTTGATGAAACTTTTGCCGCTGTGGGGTCGGAATATATACAAAATACAGGAAATTTATTAATCCAACTTTCAAAAAAGCTCAATCTCGACATATTATTAGTTACACACCAAAAGGAATTTCAAAACTTTGCGGATAACGTTTACCTTGTTAAAGAATCCCCCAAAGGATTATTAATGGAGAAAATTAAATGACCAGTCCGACGCCAACATTCCTACAGATAGACCTTCAGAACCTGTTTTTTGAAGCGAGAAATTTAGGTGAAAAAATAGATTTTGAAAAAATATGGTCCTATTTTCATTCCAGAGACGCTGAGTTTTTGAATGAGGCCATCAT
>Ga0114951_10001591_pt1 | contig 27609 bp, 14 predicted proteins | sample AM7aDNAmetaG_FD_88677 | JGI IMG/M metagenome (GOLD analysis project Ga0114951, IMG submission 88677) | Freshwater microbial communities from Finland to study Microbial Dark Matter (Phase II) - AM7a DNA metaG | ecosystem: Environmental > Aquatic > Freshwater > Lake | place: Finland: Lake Alinen... | reverse complement strand
CCCGGCTTGCAGTAAATATGCGCAATTTGATGATCCACCACGGCAAACGCATCGCTCAACTCAAAATCCAAATACTCTTTCCCCGCAATCTCGCGCACGCGCAGCAATCCGGCAGCGCGGAGCTGCCGGTTGGGAAAGAGCGCCCCCGTGACCGGCGTCAGCGAATATTCCGAGCACACCAGCACTCTCGCCCCGCCCAGCTCCGCCAAAAGTTCACCCACGATTTCGTCCACTTCCCGCAACGCCTGCGGCTGATCCGGCCCGAGCTTTTGCGAGGAATAATCGAGATGCGGCAGGTAGACCAACAGCAGGTCGGGCTGTTCGCGCTGCCAGGTCAACTGGGCCGCCCGCGCAATCCAGCGGCTCGCCCCCACCCCGGCCACCGGTCCCCAGTAGTCCTGTAATTTAAATCCGCCAATCTCCGCCTGAAGTTTTTCATAATAGCCCGCCGGCTTCGAATAGCACCATTGCACCAGACCTGAATCGGTATGCAACGGCCGGGGGGTCACCACAATGTCGGCTTGAATGAACAGCGAATTTTGCCAGAACAACACCGCAGTCTTGCAGTCGGGCCACTGGTCCCACAGCCGCGGCGACTGCACGAGAGCCGCCGGTTGATCCCAGAACTTGACCTCAAAATTGTCCCGATCGAACCAGCCATTCCCCACAATGCCATGGACACTCGGCGGTTGGCCGGTCAACAGCGTCGCCTGCACGGAACTGGTCACTGCCGGAAAACTCGGCTGCAACGGACGGAGTCCGCCCCGCCGGGCCAGGGCGGCCAAATTGGGGATCAATTCTGGCCGGTCGAAATGGCGCGGGGCCAGGCCGACCACATTGAGAATGACGAGGCGCTGTTTCATGTCATCTGAATCCAGCGGCCGAGCGCGACCGCCGGCACCAGCAATGCCAGGACTCCCACCGCACTGCCCCAGTCGCCAGTCAGTGTCACCACCAATCCCGCGTCCACCGCAATGATCCCCAACAGGAGGCGTTTGACCCAGCGCCGCAATTCGGGTCGCACCTCTTCGCGGCGCGCCACGAACGACAACCCGGCAACGTAGATTCCGAGCAGCAGCGGCGGCCACAGCGGCACAAAACCGCCCAGTCCGAGCGCCAGATTGCAGGCCCGGCAAGCCCCCAGCGTGGCCGGTCCGAGCGCGGCAGAGTGTTTGGCAGCCACGTTATAAAAAATAATCAACGCCGCCAGCGGGAGAGCGGTGCGGCCGCCGCACGCCAGCCCCGCTAGAAACAGAATCGCACCGACCCACCAAGCCACCGGCACTGGAATCACGCCGCTGGGCAGCGGGCGCTCTGGACGCGCCTGACAATCCGCACGGTAATCAAAGCAGTCATTGAACACCATTCCAGCCGTGTAAAGGCAGGCCGACGCGCCCAGGACCAGCGCCAGTTGCCCACCCCGATTCCCACCGGCAATCAGCCAGCCCGCCAGCGGGTCGGCCACCGCCGTGAAGACATTCGGCAGTCGGAATAGTTGGGCGAAGGCAAGCGGTTTGGCACGCGGCATGGCTGGATTATGGCGTATTTCTTGGGGGATTTCCAACAGGAATTGCACCGGCGCACCGTAAACCTCGGGCCGATCTGGACAAACTTAACCGGCCCCGCTAAAATCACCCGCATGTTCTTACCGGCGCAAATCATCCAGAAAAAACGCGACGGTCAAGCCCTGACCGAAGACGAAATCCGGTCTTTCGTCGACGGCTTCACGCGTGGCACCTTGCCGGATTACCAGATGGCAGCGCTCGCGATGGCGATCTGTTTCCAGGGCTTGAATTTCGATGAGACACTCTGGCTGACGCGCGCCATGGTCGAGTCAGGCCAGACGATTCCGTGGGCGCCCGGTCCGTTCCTGGTCGATAAACATTCCACGGGCGGCATCGGGGATAAAACCTCCCTGCTGCTCGCGCCGCTGCTGGCTTGCTGCGGCGTGCGGGTGCCGATGCTCTCCGGGCGCGGCCTAGGTCCGACCGGTGGGACGCTCGATAAATTGGAAAGCATCCCGGGCTTCCGCACCCAACTGGCGCTCGCCGAATTCATGCGCCTCACGAACACTATCGGCTGCGCGCTGGCCGGTCCGACGGCTGAAATCGCACCCGCCGATAAAAAGCTCTACGCCCTCCGGGATGTCACGGCCACGGTTTCCTGCCCGGCCTTGATCGTGGCCAGCATCCTATCGAAAAAACTGGCTGAAAACGTGGCCGGCCTGGTGCTCGATGTTAAATGGGGGACCGGCGCATTCATGCGCACCCCGCCCGCTGCCCGCGCACTGGCCCAAGCCCTGGTCGCCGTTGGCAAACGGTTTGGTAAAAAAATTGTGGTCCTGCAGACCGACATGAACCAGCCGCTGGGCGACTGCATCGGCAATGCGCTCGAAGTCCGTGAATGCCTCGATATTTTGGGCGGCAAATCGCAGCCGCCAGATCTTCTGGAAGTCACCCTGGCGCTCGGTGCCGAAATGGTCGCCCTCGCCGGTGTGCCCAACCAACTTGCGGCCCATCTTGCCAGTGGCGCCGCCCTGGCGAAGTTCAAGGAAATGGTGGCAGCCCAAGGGGGTGCACTCGACCGTTTACCGGTGGCCCGGTTCACCCAATCCATTCCGGCCCCGAACGCCGGTTATGTGCATTCGATTGCGTGTGACCAACTGGGCTATGCCGTGATCGCACTCGGGGGCGGCCGCAAAATTGCGACGGATAAAATTGACTTTGCCGTCGGTTTCGAGCATCCCAAGAAGATCGGCGACCGGGTCGAAGCCGGATCGCCGTTGGCGCGAATGCATTTTAACGATGCGACCCGCGCCGCCGCGGCAGCGGCCATCGTCCGGTCGGCGTATGTCATCCGGCCGGAACCGGTCGCCAGTCAATCGCAGTGGATCACGGAGCGAATCATATGATGCCCAATCTGAAAGAGACCAAAGAGTTTTTGGAAAACAAGCTCGCCGGGTTCAAACCCGAGGTTGCCTTGATCGTCGGCTCCGGCTTGGGCGGCGTGGCCAGCAGCGTGGCCAAACCGGTCACTATCCCCTACTCCGAAATCCCGCATTTTCCAAAATCGACCGTGCCCGGACACGCGGGACAAATGATCTGCGGCGAACTGGCCGGCAAACGGGTGCTGGTGCTGAGCGGCCGGTTTCATCTTTACGAAGGCCTTTCCCTGGCGGAGGTCGTCTTCCCGGTGCATGTCGTGGATGCGCTCGGCGTGAAGATCCTGCTGGTGACCAATGCGGCCGGCGGAATCAACCCGGTTTTTAATCCGGGCGATCTGATGATGATTGAGGATCACATCAATTATCTCGGGGTCAACCCGCTGATCGAGTTCCGGGAAAACGGCGATGTGAAATTCTTGGACATGACCCAGGCTTACTCAACCCGGTTGCGGGAAAAACTCGAGGCGGCAGCGGAGAAAGCGCAACTGACCTTGCGGCGGGGGGTCTATCTGGCCACCACGGGTCCGAGCTACGAAACCCCGGCCGAAGTCAAAACCTTTGCCTGGTGGGGCGCGGACGCTGTCGGGATGAGCACGGTCCCGGAAGTGCTTCTGGCCCGGTATCACAATATTGAAGTTGCCGGAATCTCCTGCATCACCAATCTGGCTGCCGGGATTTCTTCGAAACGACTGTCCCACGATGAAGTGCTGGAAGTCGGCAAGGCCAGCCAGGCCAAGCTGGCGAAATTGCTGGGCGAGTTTTTGGGATTGCTGTGACCGCGAAAACATTGACCCAGTTATTGGCCGCCGCCCGCGCGGCGCGGCGCCAGGCGTATGCTCCATACTCGAAGTTTCGCGTCGGTGCCGCCCTGCTCACGGCGGACGGGAAAATCGTGACCGGCTGCAACGTCGAGAACGCCAGTTACGGACTGACGATTTGTGCCGAGCGGGTGGCGATAACGAAAGCCATCAGTGATGGGCACCGAAAATTTCAGGCGCTTGCGATCGCTGCCCCCAGTGCCTCGCCGACCCCGTGTGGCGCCTGCCGGCAAGTCCTGGCTGAATTTGGCGATCTCGTAGTGGTCTGTGCGGATTCGCGACGGCGAGCGACCGCGCAGCTCTACCAACTGGAGGAATTATTGCCGGCGGCATTCCGGCTGTAGACTGGCTCCATGGAGGGCGAGCCTCCCGGCGAGCCGAAGATTTTGTGATTCTACGAACGGCTCGGCGGGAGCCTCGCCCTCCAAAAAATTAGGCATTGAGACGCACTACGGTCCGCACGTCAACAACTCGACCCATTCCCGGCCTTCAGCGCTCAGGTGCCAGCCGGTTTTCCCCGCTTCCACCAGCCGCCGACAGCCAGCCTGCTCGATTTCCGGTTCGCTAACCCGGTGCAAAACCGGGAGGCGGCGCAATTGGTCCGGAGTGACCTCTACCGCGGACCGGGCCCAGACGGCGACCGGCACGCCCCACGCGGTCGCCGCCACTTCATAGGCGACGGGCGGCGCGCTCGGTTGGGTCAACTGGGAAATTTGTTCCGGATGGAGTCGCAGCCACGGAAAGGGCCGGCCGCTCACCAGCACGGTGAACCCAATGTGTTGCCGGGCGACATAGTCCGCAAAATTCAACTTCCGATTGCCGGCAAATTCTCGGAAGACCGCGGCCGGATCGAGACCGAACAAATTCTTTCCGTTAAAGTTTCCAAACGGTGGCGCGGCGGGATCGTGTTTCGGGAACCAGGCATAAAAATTCGGGCTGAGCAGCAGATTGATTTCAAAATGCAAATGCGCCCGCTCCGCCGGGATTCGTTCGCGCGTATTCGTCGAGTGCCCCAGTGTGCCAATGACCTGGGCTTTGTCAACGGGTTGGCCGACCACCAATCCCGTGGCAATCGCACTCAGATGCGCGTAGAGCGTGTGGACGAGCACGCCATCCCAGCGGTGTTCCAAGACGACATAGCGGCCATAGTTGGACAGCCCGGGCTTGGAATTAATGAATGCCACGGCGCCTGCGGCGACCGCGTGGACGGCATCGAGCGGCTCGCCGTGCCGGTCGCGCTCCAAGCATTTGATGTCGATGCCTTCGTGCAACCGATGCCCATGGCTGCGCACGCAGCCGAACATCCCGGACTCCACCGTGCCTTCGACTGTGGGTTGAAAGAATTCTGCGTCGCGCCCCTGCAACAACGCGTTGTTTCCAGTGGGCAGACAAAGATCCAGTGGCCAGGCGATCACCGGAATCAACCCGAGCAGAGCGAGCCAGACTGGTTTCAAGGTTCGGGTTTCGCGTCGCCGGGATCCGGCCGACGATGCGCCGTTTTATTCAGCGATTCCACCAGCGATTTGGTTTGTTCATCGGTTAAATCACCGAGGAGCTGCAACTCTCCGGACGCGTTGGCATGCTCGACCAAAAGGACGGCAATCGGACGATCATTCGCAAACACGACAATCGACTGCCCGCGCAACCGGGTGGTCATCTCCGCGAGCAGATTGGCGCCATGCGAATCAAATTTCAGGCGAATCGCATCGCCGGCCGTGGTGGGCTCCAATTTGGCTGCCAACACGTCGCGCTCGGTCAGGGTCGGTTCCGGATTGATCACCAACCGCTGGCCCGTACTGGCCACCTGAACCGGCCGCGTATGGGAAGATGGCAAATTGCCGGTCACTTGTTCGTGGAAACGCAGCGTTTGAACGGGCGCGCTCGCGCATCCCGTCACGTACGCGACCAAAAATATTAATAGCCAGCGTTGCATCAGCATACTTCTAAACTGGGGGGGTAATAAACACAAGCAAACGAAAATTGGGCAGTTGGCGAGAGAGGTGTTAAAAACATGGCACCGCTCACTCTGGTAATTTTTAGCTGGAGGGCGAAGTCCGAGCAGGACTCGCAACTCCAGTCGGAGCTCCCGCCGAGCCTGCCGCAGGGTTCACAGCCACACAACGGCTCGGCGGGAGCCTCGCCCTCCAAAATCGATTCCGGTGCAAAACCCGGCAGAGACTGCGGGGCCGCCGTCCCTCCCTTGCTGAAAACGTGAAATTCGACGGTTTTCGGGAGGGTCCGCGGCCTCGCGGACCGCTGCGCGGAGGTTTTTTCAGCAGAATCAAAATCACGAATTCTCCCTCCGGATTCATGACACTGGTGGGAAGGAACGCCCCTCAGAATCGGGGATCTGCCTCCGTAATCCAATGGAAAAACACGGACCACGGGGCGGCGCCCCCCCGGGGGCAGGCAACGCCGCGGTTACGGCGCAACTTGCACGCCGAAGCCAACGGTCCCGGAATTTCCAGGGGCGAGCAAACCGTTGAATTGCCAGTTGATGGCACCGACGGTGTTCGAGGTCGGAGCAGTAATCGTTACGCCCGTTAGATTCGGGGGTAGCGCACCGGCCGTGGCGTTGACAAAGGTGCTGTAGGCGGGGGTGGTATCCGAGATCACAATATTCGTCAGATTCCCGCTACTGGTGTTCTGATAGACCAGGGTATAATTCAGAATTTCGCCCGGGAACGCCGTCGCTTTGTCGACTGCTTTCACGAGAGTCAACCCGGCTGTGGTGGGATTGCCAACAGTGGTTACATCAGAATGGACAGCGGCGGCGACCAGCACGGGCGCCGCATTGGTGTAGCTGAAGTTGGCGGTGACATTGGCAATGTCTTGGGCATTCTGGGTGGCACCCGCCGGGACAAACTCCTTGACCAGAATACAGAGCTGCTGCCCGGCGACCACGGTAACGGTATTCGTCAGCAATGGCTCATTCGCATCATACTTCCCATTGCAATTGGAATCCACGTACACGGTGCTCGTCCAGCCCGGGATATTTGGATTGGGAAGATTCGTAACAGTAAAAGTCACCTGCCCACCGCTGCCGGCAATGAAGGTATGCGCGTAGAAGACGACGCTACCGGGCAGTGCCGTTTGTTGATTATCCGGCATGAACTGATTGACCGGAACATCCCCAAAGCTGACGTTGGTGTAGGTCGTTCCGGCGACATTGGCGAAGGTAATCGTGTCGCTCGGTCGATCATAGGTCCCCGCGGTGTTCCCAACGCTTGCGCCAGTGGAAACATAGCCGGTCAGGTTGGTTTCCACCACCTTCACCGTCCCGGCGCTGGCGGGCACAAAGAGGGTATACTTCCCACCACCATCGGTGGTGGTGGTGTCGTAGAGCGTGCTTCCCGCGTTGTCAGTGAGCTTGACGGTAGCCCCCGCAATACCGGATTCGCCCCCGTTCCGCACTCCATCGTTCGGGGTGCCGCCACTAGCGCCGGTATCCGCGAACACCACCCCGCTCAGCCGCGCACCATTGTACAATCCGAAATTCTGGTTCGGCACATCCGCAGACGCCACCGCCACATTGGCCCGGATCTGATTCGAAATCTCGGTACCCACCCAACCCGCCGGCAACGTCGCAGTCACGTCCGTCAAACTATTGTTGGTGCTCACCACAATGGTGTAAGTGCCGGGCGGCGCATTGCTGAACGCATAGCCGCCGGTGCCGGCGCCGGTACCGGTATTCACACTGACGACGTTGGTGACCGTGCCGTTGAACAGCTTGGCATAGAGCGCCTGCCCAGTGCCGTTTTCGCCGCTGTCCTTGGTGGAATTGCGGTTTACGTCGTTATAGACGAAACCGGAAACCGTGACCCCGCCGGCTAGGGTCGTGATCACCTTCGCCCCGGCAGCTGTGCCATCATTATTGGACGAGTTCGGATCAGAGGTAGCCGCGCCACCTGACGACGTATTGGTCAGCACACCGGCGGACGGCGTGGTCACCGTCACCGTGAAATTGCTCGTTGCGCCGGCGGCGAACGTTGCAATCGGTCCCCACGCTACAAAATTACCGGAGTGGGCACCGCTGGCCGATGCCCCCACAAAGGTGGCCGCGGCCGGCAAGCTATCGGTCACCACCACGCTCGTCGCGGCGCTCGGACCAATATTGGTCAGTGTAATTGTATAAACAAGATTGCTGTTAGCCGGCCAACTCGTCGCACCGGTTTTGGTAATCGCAAGGTCGGCGATCGGTGTCACGGTCGTGATGAACGGCCCGGCACTGTTGTTGCCGGGTGTTGGATCACCGGTCGAACTGCCAGTGGCAACGAAGTTGCTGACAATCCCGCTCGCCGGCGCCTTGACTGTCAAACTCAGGTTCGTGACCGCACCATTGGTCAGACTCGCGACCGACCAGAACACGTTCGTCAGGCTCACATTGGTCGCACCTCCACCGGTCGCGCTGATAAACGTCAGGTTCGCCGGCAAACTATCGGTCACCACCACGCTCACTGCGGTCGACGGACCGTTGTTGGTCACCGCGATCGTGTACGTAAACTGGTTCGTCGCCGGAATCGTGACTGCACCGGTCTTCGTAATGGCTAGATCCGCTTGATCGGTCACCGTCGTGATGAACGGCCCGAAACTGTTGTTGCCAGGCGTCGGATCGCCGGTCGGGCTACCGGTAACCACATGGTTACTAATAATGCCAGTCGCAGGGGCTTTCACAGTCAAGCTTAGGTTCGTCACCGCACCATTGGTCAAACTCGCCACTGACCAGTACACGTTCGTTAGACTCGCATTCGTCGCACCTCCACCGGTCGCGCTGATGAACGTCAGGTTCGCCGGCAGACTATCGGTCACCACCACGCTCACTGCCGACGACGGACCATTGTTGGTCACTGCAATTGTATACGTAAACTGGTTCGTTGCCGGGATCGTTGTCACCCCGGTCTTGGTCACCGCCAGGTCCGCCTGATCCGTTACCGTCGTGATGAACGGCCCGAAACTGTTGTTGCCAGGCGTCGGATCGCCAGTCGTGCTACCGGCCACGACCGAGTTGCTGATGATGCCACTCGCCGGGGCCTTGACCGTCAAGCTCAAGTTCGTCACGGCCCCGTTGGTCAAGCTCGCCACCGACCAGTACACATTCGTCAGACTCGCATTGGTCGCCCCTCCGCCGGTCGCACTGATGAACGTCAGGTTCGCCGGCAAACTGTCGGTGACCACAACACTGACCGCCGTTGACGGTCCATCATTGGTCACTGCGATTGTGTAGGCAAACTGGTTCGTCGCCGGGATCGTTGTCACCCCGGTCTTTGTAATCGCGAGGTCTGCCTGATCCGTCACGGTCGTAATGAACGGTCCGAAACTATTGTTACCCGGTGTCGGATCGCCAGTCGTGCTGCCGGCCACGACCGAGTTGCTGATGATTCCACTCGCCGGTGCTTTCACGGTCAAACTCAGGTTCGTCACCGCCCCATTGGTCAGACTCGCCACCGACCAGTACACATTCGTCAGACTCGTGTTCGTTGCGCCCCCGCCGGTCGCGCTGATGAACGTCAGGTTCGCCGGCAAGCTGTCGGTCACCACCACACTGACCGCCGTCGACGGACCGTTGTTGGTCACTGCGATCGTGTATGTAAACTGGTTCGTTGCCGGAATCGTGACCACGCCGGTCTTTGTAATCGCCAAGTCCGCTTGGTCGCTCACTGAAGTGATCCAATTTGTCGTATTATTGCCCGGTGTCGGATCAGCAGTGATACTCCCAGCCACCAAGGTATTGGTAATCTGGCCAGTCGCTGGCGCTTTTACGATCAGGCTCAGATTCGTAATTGCACCATTAGTCAAACTTGCCACCGACCAGTACACGTTCGTCAGACTCGCGTTCGTCGCCCCCCCACCGGTTGCACTGATAAAAGTCAGGTTCGCCGGCAAGCTGTCGGTCACAACCACACTGACCGCCGTTGACGGACCATTGTTGGTCACCGCGATCGTGTAGGCAAACTGGTTGGTCGCATTCACGGTAACCGGACCAGTTTTAATTGCCCGCACATCCGCCTGATCGGTCACCGTCGTGAACCAATTCGTCGTATTGTTCCCGGGAGTTGGATCGCCAGTCGGGCTGCCGGTGACCACCGAGTTACTGATAATACCGGTCGCCGGGGCTTTTACTGTCAGGCTCAGGTTTGTCACGGCACCATTAGTCAGACTCGCCACCGACCAGTATACATTCGTCAAACTCGCGTTGGTCGCGCCGCCACTCGTCGCGCTAATGAATGTTACATTTGCCGGCAAACTATCGGTCACCACCACGCTGACTGCAGTCGACGGCCCCCCATTGGTCACGAGGATCGTGTAGGTAAACTGGTTGGTCGCCGGAATGGTTGCCGGACCGGTTTTGACTGCCCACAGGTCTGCCTGGTCAGTTACCGTCGTAACCCAATTCGTTGTATTATTGCCTGGCACCGGATCACCGGTGGTGCTCCCAGCCACCAGGGTGTTGCTAATAATACCGGTCGTTGGCGCTTTTACAGTCAGGCTCAGATTTGTGACGGCACCATTAGTCAGACTCGCCACTGACCAGAACACATTTGTCAAACTGGCATTCGTTACGCCGCCCCCAGTCGCACTGATGAACGTCAGATTAGCCGGCAAGCTATCGGTCACCACCACGCTGACTGCGGACGATGGGCCGCCATTGGTCACGCTGATCGTATAGGCAAACTGGTTGGTTGCATTCACGGTAACTGGACCGGTTTTAATTGCCCGCACATCCGCCTGATCGATGACCGTTGTGATCCAATTAGTTGTGTTATCACTGAGATTCGGATCGGTGGCAGTACTTCCCGCGACCACCAGATTGGTAATAACCCCGGTCGAAGGGGCTTTGACGGTTACCCCCAGATTCGTGGCCGAACCGCTCGCCAAGCTTGCGACCGCCCAATACACATTCGTCAGACTCGCATTGGTCGCCCCGCCTCCGGTCGCACTAATGAAGGTCAAATTTACTGGCAGGCTATCGGTCACCACCAAACTCGTTGCCGCGGCAGGGCCGTTGTTGGACACCGTGATCGAATAGGCAAACTGGTTGGTCGCGGAAATCGTTGCCGGACCAGTCTTCAGAACTCCCAAATCGGCATAGTTCCCCTCGAGGACAATCGCCTGGGCGGGGACATTATCGGTGCTATTGGTGGTGGCATCGATTTGGGTCGTCCCGATGAGCGCGTACGCCTTGTTGGTGTAGGCGCCAGCCGTCGCCGGGATTCGAGCACGGAACGAGAGTGTCGCCACCGAATTCCCGGGAATATTGAAGGGACCGGTCCACGTCAGGTTCGTGACGCCGACAATGGTCGGATTCCCGATCGGGCTGCCATTGAAGATGGATGTGCCGTTCGAGTAAGTCAGCCCAGCGCCGGTCGCGATGTTCGTTGGCAGATTATCCACAATGGTAGCCAACGCGTTGCTGATGGAACTTGTGTTGGTAATCGTAATGCTGAAAAGCGTGTTGCTGAGCCCGCTGACTAAAGCCGGGGTTGCTGATTTACTGACCACCAGGTAACTGCCGTTATAGAGGCCAAAATTCTGGCCGATCGCATTGCTTGCCGTCAGGCTGATTCCGTCGCTGGTCTGCCCTGGCGCCTGAGTGCCGAGCCAGCCAGGAGGGAGGTACGGTATCACATCACTCAAGGTGTTGTTGTTGTCGAGAATCACGATGTACCCACCGGCATTCGTTGTGGTCAGCGAATAATTTCCGGAGTTATCCACAAGAACAGCTTGGACCGCTGCGCTGGGAGCATTGGTGGGAATGAGCTTGGCGTACAAGCTCAGGTTGGTACCGGTTTCGCCACCGTCGAGGATCCCATTAAAATTGGCATCGTTGTAGACCTTGCCGCTGACCGTAAAAGTAACGGCGGTAATATTGGTCTGGTTATTGTTCCCGGCACCGATACGGTTCGGGTCGTTCGGATCGCCCACATCGTTATAGGTTAAAAAGTTGGCGACATTGGTGAGGATGCTTCCCAAGCCGGGCGCGGGTGTCGCGGTAAATGTGAAGGTGCTGGTCTCATTGCTGATCATGCTCAGGGTCGCCGTGTAGGTATTATTGCTCCAGGCCGATGCAACAATCGTGCCGTTGGAACTGAACAAACTCGAGGCAACCGTGAGATTGCTCAGCCCGGGCGGGAAATATTCAAGGAATTTCCCTCGCGCAACCGTATCGGGCCCGTTGTTCTTGAGCACCACGGTATAGGTGACATTCGAGGTCGGCCCCACCACCGTGGGCGAAATGCTTTTGCTGACGACCTGGAGATCGGCCACCTTGATTTGGATCATTTGGTTGGAGAAGATGCTGCCGATCACCATCGTCCACGTATCGATCCCACGGTTATTGCCGAAACCGCCACTGACGGTAGGAAAAACGTGGGCACCACCGGAACTATCAATGCCAGTGGGCGGCAAGTATTTGACGCCCGAAGCAAAATTCGAGTCATCGTAGAAGATGAGCGATCGGCTGGCCGCCGGTCCATTTTGGCGGGTGATGATAAAGCCCGAGGGTGCGTATTCGACATCCAGAAAGGGGAAATGCACCACTCCACTCGCAACGGCAATTACTTCGGTGAATGACCCGTTTCCACGCGGCGCGGGATTGCCCGTCCCATCTTTCCCATCCCAGAACACATGGTTGGCTCCAAAGACGGCCGCGCCCTCCAAGACCCGGTCCACGGCGCTGGTAAAGACGCCGTCGCTATTGAGATCCAGAGCAATAATGTAGGTGCCGGGCCCGGTGGAACTGAAGGTAAAGGTCCCACCGAGTCCGGCGCCGAGTTGGTTGGTGGTGCCGTCGAGTCCGACGAAATTGACACTATTGACCGTCGGAGGAGTCACCGGTGGTGAGAGCAGCCAATCGGACCCGGAGTACGAATTCCCCGACACGGGCAGCGTGGAGTCGGGTGTGTTGAAGAACAGCTTATGGGTGATTTCCGTCGCGGTATCGGGGGCATTGGGATTTTGCACGTCATTCACCGCCAAAGGCGTCGACTGAAAAGATGCACCCGTTCCCACCCCGTTCGTTTCGAATCCGTTGTTATTCGCGAAAAAGTTGAACCCGTACGGATCAATGCCATTGAGGTCACATTTGTATTGATAGCCATCCTGAGTCAGGAAATAGACCACGGAATGCAGGTACCGGCCATTGGCCCCCATGTTCATCGCGATTTGCGTTGTAAAGGCACGCCCAAGAACCGCCGGAGTGTTTGTGTTGCCGGAGTGAACGGTCACATCCCAAGCCGTGACATACTGGACATTGTTGGGTTGCACCCAAGCAGCAGAATTGGCGGGAGCAGCAGCTCCCGGTGCCACGTCGGTGCCGAGCACATTTCGCGGGCTGACAAAATCAATTCGCCAGATCCCGGTCTGGCTGGCGCCAACGGTCAAGTTGGTGGGCCGGTAGCCGCCGGCATTGGGCAGCGGACCGGCAAGCTCCTGCGTGATGCTGGTGATGACCCCGATCGTGGTGCTGGTATTGGTGCCGATGGTACCATCAGGCGCATACCAAATGATGCCCCCCAAGGTCCCGGCCTCGATGGTGCCAAGCCCAACGCCACAGGCACTGGAACCGAGACTGATGGTCTCCCCCGACTTGGCATAGGCATAGATAATAGTTTTCCGCGGGACCGAGCTGCCGGCGGTGTTGTCTTGGCGATACTCCAAATAGGCGCGGTCAAACCCATTGTTGTTGATCTCTTTGCTGCCCTCGGCGCGCGCGGACGGCGCCGGGCTGAACACGCCGAACAGGAACGCGAGAAGGAGCAGGCGCGAAACATTTTTCAAAATTCGACTGGGACTGAGAAGTGGAACGGGCGTCCCGCCCGTTCTTTCAACCATGCCGGGAAACAGAACAGACGGGACGCCCGTTCCACTATTCGCCGACACGACCGGCGGGACGCCTGTCCAACGATGATTCAAATGTTTGCGCAGCCGGCTCATGGTTTCGCCCTTTGTAACGCATCCAGGATATGTTCGTCGAACTGCATTCGCAGGCCAATGAAGAAGCCGTGTTCAGTGTAATTCCCTTCCGAAAGATCCCGGTCATGGAAGCCGATAAAGTTATAGCCCGCATCAATCCAGATGTTGTCATGAATCCGGATCCCAAAGTCTGGCCCCAAGCCATATTGGATGCTCCGAAGATTGCCAGAAAACATCGCGTTGGCATTGACGCCCAAGCTGCAGCGACGGGTCACATCATACATCCCGCGCCCGCCAATCAGGAACGCGAGACTGTTGTTCCGCACCCCGCTGGTGTCTTCGTTGACAAACTTGAAAGCCAACCGGCCGTTCAGGGTCAACTCAGGCGCGGGTTGATAATTAAAGTGGCTGGTAAAGATGTGGGCGCTCCGCAGATCATTGCTGGCGGACCCGGAGAGGTCTTCGTATTTGTATTCATACAAGAACAGTGCATTCCAAACATCCGTCCGCGTTTCGCGATAAGCCGCGCCGAGTTGGAGCCGGCTCTGGAATTTATCCCCCGCATGGCTCACACCGTTGCTGGTCGCCACCAAATTTTTATCGGTTGAAACATCCAGAATGGACTTGGCCAGCATGGTCCAATCCTGATCAATTTTGCAGGCATACCCGAGTGTATTCAGCCAGTGGTCGCTCGCGTCACTGGTGCGGTACTCGACCCGGCCTGTCGCTTTCCAGTCGGGATTTCGCGTGTATTCGAGGCCGAGTCCGACGGCGGTGGCGACGTCCAGGGCGTTGGTGCCGGCAATCGGGGTGGTCCGTTCAAAGGTGGTGTTCGCTTTGACGCCGGGGGCGACGTTCCAGCCGTTGCGAAGACCCATGGCCGCGACCGCATCGGGACCATTGATTCCATCGTTCATCCGGTACTCGTTGAACAGATTGCCCCCTTTCATGTATTCGTTTTCGACGCCGATCACCGTGGTGTTCCGGCTTTGGGAGCTGGTCAATTCGTACGGGCTGCCAACGGAGTTGATGAACTCATGTTTGGCGTAGAATCGCGAATGATTTTCCGCCTGGTATTCCACGCCCAAATCCGCCATGCGCCGATCCGGATGCAGCACATCATTTTCATATTCCCCGGTCAACTTGGCTTGCGGCTTCAGCGGGACCGGCATCGTCACGCGCGTCCGCACGCTGGTGACAGAATTGCTGGCCGTGGTGCCGGTGGTTTCCTGGCTGTACCTGGCCCCCACTTCGACGGTCATCTTGTTGGAGAAAGTGCGTTCGATGCCACCCACCAGCCCCCAAAGTTCATTGCTGGTCCCCAGTTGTTTGGTATCCACCACATCCAGCAGCAGGCGCGTCTGTTTGTCTAATTTCTGGCTCAGCTTGGCCCCCACTTCCTGACGGCCGGCATTGATCGGCGCAGTGGGATTCACAAAATTCGTTTCCACATACGCGCCGTACAGCCGCGCGCTGGTGCGATCCGTCTCATGGCGCAGCTCGACGCGCCCCGCATTGCCGTTGCCATTGGTCGTGGACCCGCTCTGCGCCAGTTCCGCCAGGACGAAGGTGTTGGTGAATAGTTTGACCGTCGTGTTGGCGCTGTAGAGCTGATACGGCTGCGCCGGATTCTCGTCCCGCACGACCGACCCGCCGACTTCCCACCGCGGCAGTAACTTAATCTGCGCGTCAGCCCCACCCACAAAGAACTTCTTGCCGCCCTGATCCACCTCGAAGGTCACGCGGATAAAGATCGGGTTCAGGTTCGAATCAAGGCTCGGGACCGGTGCCGCAAATAACAGTTGGCCCGAGAACGGCTCAAACTCGTAATCCACAAACCGCTGCATCGTCACCGTCTTGAGCACCACATTCGTTTGGTTCCGGTCGCGGGTAATGATTTGGACCTGCTCGCTGTTTTCCTGGGCGCTGATATTGCTGAAGTAATAGGGGCCTGACGTCCCGTCGGCCGGGAACTCTTGCACCACTTGTTTCATGGAGTCGTAGGCACCCCACGCGTTGGCGACAACATTCGCTTTTTCGTAATGATCCTTCAGACCGGTCAAGCTGCGGCTGTAGTTGCCCAAGCCGCGCGCTTCACTCGGCGCCGCTGTCGGGAAATCACCGTACAACAAATAACTCTTCCGCTTGTCCACCCGGATATAGAGCCGGCCGGTGGATTGCGCATCGAAGCCGCGTCCGCCCGAGTCCCCGTACACCGGATAGAAGGCATCCGGCTGAATGTCCCGGAACAGCGCAGTTTGCGAGGACTTGTCCGAATCATACGCCAGCGTCAGCAGGTAATCGCCTTTGATCTTGCCCTTGAGGAACATGGCCACCCGGCCGCCGCCCTCCACCGCTCCGCCCCCACTGCCAAACGACCAGTTCCGCAGCTCCTGCTCAAATCCATCCGCGGCGCTGGTCGCGAGAACGTGATTTAAATTAAGGTTCCGTAAATTGAGGCGCCCTTCGATGATGCCGGCGGCCAACAGCGGTCGTAAAGAAGGCAGGAACGGTACGACCGCCGAGTCCCGCAAAATTCCACTGCTCACCATAATTTTGGCATCGCCCGGCTCTTGCGGGGGCAAGAGCGTGAACTCGGCCGCCCCATTCTCAATCACAGTCTGCACGCCCGGCTCGTCCGGATTCAAATCCGTCACCTGCCAGCGCCCCAAACTGCTATCCAGCGTGACGATGGTCCGCGCCGTGACCGGCACGCCTTGATCATCCTGCACCAGAACAACAACCTTGACCGGCGTCATGCCATCGGCGAACTGATCGCCTGCCGGCAGAACAATTTTGATTTTTCCAATATTGCCGGGCGCCGTGACCGTAATCTTTGCCGAATGCACGTTGCCAAACGGATCCGCTTGCTGCACTTCGAGCGTGTTCAGACCGGGCGGGAGGCCAATGCCGATATATTCCCAACCCGCCAGACGGCGCTGCGGGTCTGCGAGGCGCTTGCCCACCTGCTGTTCCGAGACCGGTTGGCCATTGAGCTTGAGGACAAATTTGGCGCCCGCCGGCCCCTTGACCCGCACATTGACAATGGCAATCGGCAACGTATCATGATCTTTCAAATCCACAAACCCCAACTCGTTACTCACGCCGCGCAATGCTTCTTCCAAGTCCACTCGCGGCACGACCGCGACCGGGCGCGACGGTAACAAGCTATTCCGGCTGGTCAGCGGCACGGTATCGATCATGGATTGATACGCCGGGGACGCTGACTCGCTGGCGGGCTTGGCGGCCAAGGGAAGCGGCCCAGCGCTCGTGGTTCCCGCCGTGGGTTGCGCCGGGCCACTGCTCGCCGACAGCGGGGCGGTGGCCGAAGTCAGTTCGTGGGTTAAGGCTTGCTGAATCTCCGCCACTTCACTTTCCATTGCGGCGCGCCGGCGGTGGACTTCTTCCAAGACGCGTGGCTCCGTGGATCCAATGGCAAAATTCACTTTCCGCATCTCGCCGCGCTTGAGATCCGCAAGACAGGTCAAGCCCCGGCTGTCATGGCGGGGAGTCAACGCTTCCAACCGAGCCCCCGGCGGCAGCGTAATCTCGTCCACCTTTAGCACATGCGTCCGCGGACTGAGACCGTACAGGCTGTATTTGCCTTCGCTATCCGTGACGACGTACGTGCCGTTCTCCATGTAAATTCGCACGCCGGGCACCCCCAGCTCGCCCTCGTCCTGAATCAGGTTGTGGTTCAAATCCACAAACACTTTTCCGATAATGAACGCCTGATCGGTAAAGACGCCCGGCGCGACTTTCACTGCCGCCACCGCAAGGTTACTTTTCAGCGGCGGCGTGCCGGGCGCACTGGCTTGGGCGTGATTCAGACCGTTACCCTGCAATGCGCCGACGCCAATCAGCGTCCGGTAGGTGAGCGTGACTGTGCCGCTTCCAGGAATGCTGCCGATGGAAAATTTCAACCGATTCCCCTGGCCGCCGAGCGGGTCCGCAATCGTCACGCCATTGATCGCCGCACTGTGGCGCCAGTAGGCAAAGCCCAACGGTAAAATGTCGGCCAGCGTCACCCCCGCCACCGTGTTGCTGGACAAATTCTTGATCTGCACCGAGTACGTGACGACATCGCCAACAGTCGCCTCCGGCGTCGAAACAGTTTTTTCGATGAGCAAGCCCGTGCTGGTGGCCGGCGGCGGATCCAGCGGCACATCCCAGCGCACGGTTCCGAGTGCTGAATTCACGACAAAGTTGCCACCATACGAGGCCGCCGGTCCAATCACCCGGGTCGGCACCAAGGCGCTGGGGGGGACTTGGGATGGGAATTTGTAGCCCTTCGGCGGGCTGACCACGATCTGATAAGTGCTGTCCGGCACCAGCAGAAATTGGAACGTGCCAGCCGGCCCGGTGGTGACCGTCGCGGGATTGGTGGTGACTCCATCGCCGGCAAACACGAGCGCCGGCTGGTTGGGGCCCTTGTGGTTTCCCTGGCCGGTTACGTCGATGAGTGTGACTGTTGCCCCGGCCACGGGCTGGTTATTGCGACTGTCAAATACCACGCCGTTCGGATCGACCATGATCTTGGTGGTGGCCGTCGCGCTGCCCGCGCCACCGCTGATCGTCGCAGTCAAAACATCATCCGGGCGCGTATCAACAATCCCGTTACCGGACGTCCCGGCCCCGGGCGCGAGCGCGGTTGGAACGGAGGGCAAAATTTGGAACAGGCCGGTTCCGGGTCCGGTTTCCGTGGCAGTAAATGTTTCCGAGTCGCCCGTCAATTGGGAGGTAATCGTGATCGTGGCGGTCTCAATGGTCCCGGAGTTATGAATGCAGCTCTGGCACGCCGCTTGGACGTAGATCGGGAACCCGACGCGGTACACCAGCGCCGTCGCGGTATAGGTGTTGTCGTAGTAATAATTAATCTTTGGAAGCGGCGGCGGATTCTGACTGATCGGGAGCGTCACCAGATTGGAATCGCGGGATTGGGCAGCCCCGCCGGCGGCATTCGCGTAGTCGATCTGGGCGAGATTGGCAATACTGCCGGTCGCGTTCGAGTTGACCAGGACCGTGAACGTGAGCGCCGGCGTGGCACCAACGGGCAGGGTCGGATAGCCCACTGCGATGGCATCCACTTGCGTCAAATCCGCCGGCGCGGTCAACGCATACGTCTGGAGCGGGTCACCGCTGCGGTGATACAGCGGCGTGCCGGTACCCGTGCTGTTGAATTGGACGAATGTGGTTTTGAGCGGAACGGCGTCACGAATGATGACCAGTGACGTGACGACGCCGCTCACGACCGCGGGAATGGCGGCGGCGTTGGTGGCTCCGGTATTGCCGGCCACGAGGATAAACTGCACCGGCGCACCCGCCAGGACATTTGTCCCGGGCGTCGACTTGGTCAAAGTTGGGACCGGCAGGAACACATTGACCGTGGTCAGCACCGGCCCGGCACTGTTGTTGCCAAGATTGGAATCAGCGGTTGCACTGCCAGCCACTGCCCAATTGCTGACCACGCCGCTGGCCGGCGCGCGGACTGTCAATCCGAGATTGGCTACCGCCCCGCTCGCCAGATTGCTAACCGTCCAAAAAACATTCGTTAAACTCGCGTTGGTTGTGCCCCCGCTCGTCGCGCTGATAAAGGTCACGTTCGCCGGCAAGCTGTCGGTGACGACGAGGCTAACGGCCGTAGCGGGACCGTTATTGGTCACTGAAATCGCATAGGTAAACTGACTATTCGGATCGGCAGTTGCCGGCCCGGTCTTCGCAACTGCCAAGTCAGCCTGGCCAATCACCGTGGTCAGCACCGGCCCGACGCTGTTGTTACCCAGATTCGAATCGGCGGTCGCACTGCCGGTCACCACCCAATTGCTGATCACGCCGCTGACCGGCGCCTGAACGGTCAGCCCAAAATTGATTGCCGCCCCACTCGCCAGATTGCTGACTGTCCAAAATACATTCGTCAAGCTCGCATTGGTCGTGCCGCCACCGGTCGCGCTGATGAACATCACATTCGCCGGCAAACTGTCAGTCACCACAATGCTGCTCGCCGTGGATGGTCCCAGATTGGTCACCGTGATCGTGTAGCTGAATTGATTGTTCGCGTTCACGCTCGCCGGTCCGGTTTTTCCGACCGCCAGATCCGCCAGGCCAAGCACCGTTGTCAACACCGGCCCAGCGGTGTTGTTGACGAGGTTCGATTCGGCGGTCGAACTGCCCACCACCACCCAGTTGCTGACCCCCCCACCGGCCGGGGCTTGGACGGTCAATCCCAGATTCACCACCGCGCCGCTCGCCAGATTGCTGACTGTCCAAAATACATTCGTCAAGCTCGCATTGGTCGTGCCGCCACCAGTCGCACTGATGAACGTCACATTCGCCGGCAACCTGTCAGTCACCACCACACTCACTGCTGTCGACGGGCCGTTGTTGGTCACCGCGATCGCGTAGCTGAACTGATTGTTGGCGTTCACGCTCGCCGGCCCGGTCTTGCTCACCGCCAGATCCGCTTGGCCAATTACTGTCGTCAGTACCGGCCCGGCGGTGTTGTTGACCAGATTGGTGTCAGCGGTTGCGCTGCCAGCCACCACCCAGTTGCTAATCACGCCGCTGGCCGGCGCGCGGACCGTCAGCCCGAGATTCGCCACCGCCCCGCTCGCAAGATTGCTAATTGCCCAAAAAACGTTCGTCAGGCTGGCGTTGGTCGTCCCGCCACCGGTCGCGCTGATAAAGGTCACGGTCGCCGGCAAACTGTCGGCCACCACCACGCTCATCGCTGGCAACGGCCCGTTGTTGGTTACAGCGATCGTGTAACTGTACTGGCTGTCCGCCCCCACGCTCGCCGGCCCGGTCTTGCTCACCGCCAGGTCCGCTTGATCGGTCACCGCAACGATCACCCGCAGTGACTGGCGGGCGCGAGATTGACCGGTAAAGTCTATAAAACTACCCGTGGCTTGGTTCGTAATCTGGAGATTGGAAGGAATCGCGGCACACAACTGTGCCATTGCCGATGACACCGCGGCAATCACCACGAACAACCAGCTTAATCGACTTCGCTGCATGCTCTTACGACCACGCGATGAAAACGCCCTTACAGCTTTCCCTTTGAAGCTCGCTCAATCCCGATCATGGATTGTTTTAACTCCGTATTCACTACCCTATACACAGAGCAACCGGGGACGCGCGCAATTGCTTGCCACATCCCCGGTGCTGATGTGTAGTCCTTAATTATGGACTAATTTTGATTACGAACGTACAGGTTCCCACATTCCCCGGCACCAACGTGCCAAGACTAAAGGTGAGCGCCCCACCACTCGGGGTGACCGTTTGCACACTCCCACCACCGACAATATAACTGGCTTGGGGTGGATTTTGGTAGGACGTGTAGGGTGGCATCGCGTCATAAACAACCACGCTTTGATTCGTCGTAGTCCCATTGTTTTGAACAATGATCTTGTATTGAATACAGGCCCCGGGCGGAGCCGCGAGTGTGGCATTGGTAAACGCCGACGCCGGGAGGAGCGACCCCGTGCAGTTGAGGTCAATGGCTTGGAGCTTCGTCAACAGCAGGTCACTGGCAATGACTGTCGTTCCGTCATTCGCCGTTGCCGTCGGCGCGCTCGACGTGCCGGTAATGGCCGTCGTGTCAAAGTTGCCCACGGTTGCGCCAGACGGCGAGCTGACCTTGACGAAGACCGTGGTGCACGAACCGGCCGCCACCGTCAGTGCCGAGAGGATCGGCGTATCGTTGGTACTAAATGCGCCACTCCCGTTCGCATCGTTGTACAACACCGCCGACCACGCGCCCAGCGAGTTGCTGGTGGTCAGCGTGACTGCCGTGGCAACATTCCCCTGGTTGCAGACCTGGTGCGTGTAGATCACCACGCCACCCGGCGTGACCTGGCCGTTTTGATTCGGCCCGATGGTAATCGCGTACACCGGGCTGATGTTCTGCTCCGCATGCAGAATATCCTGAGCACCCGAAGTCGGCGACAACGCCTGGAAGAACAGCTCAATGTTGTTTGTGGGCGCCCCGGCCGGAATGGTCACGACGGCATACACCTTGACGCTATTGGTATTCCCGGCGATCGGGCCGGTGTTGGAGATCGGCGTCAGGCTGCTGTTTTCAAAGACCACTGACCAACCCGACGGCAGCGCATTGGTCACCGCAAGGTTGTAGGTATCCAATTGTGGGCCGGTATTGTTAACCCACAGCGTAAACGTCGAGGTCGTGTTCGGCGCGTTGGTGTTGATGACCACCGCGGTGCCTTCAGGCCCATGGCCGGTGCCCGGCGGAGTCCCCGGCAATCCGGTATTCGCGGTCAAGTCCACGGCCGCGACATACAGCGTCGCGACTTCGTCCGTCGCCACGGCTGAAACGCTCGAATTCAGATGGGAGGTGGCCGTCTTTAACGCCGCCCACGCCAAGCCGTTGGTCGTGCCCGCGGGCAAGGTCACCTTCAAGATGATGTTATTGGTGGCCCCGACCGCCATCACGCCGGTATCCGGAACGCTATCGCCATCCGAATCCAGCAGCGGGGTATTGGCGTCGCTCTGGTAGAGTTTAAAACTCGTCCCGCCGGGATAATTGCTGGGATTATAGGTAATTTCAAACGTGTCCGGCCCGGTGCCCGTGTTGATCACCTTGTTGGTGAAGATCACGGTCGCACCCTGGACGACATTGGAGAAGTAAGGGGGGCTGATAATCGAAACCCCGGCAACTTGCGTCACATTGAATCCGACAATGTTGGACGATTGATTGGTTTGGGACCCGCCACCACCGTCGTAATAGGCAAAGGTTGCCTGGTTGTTGATGATGCCGGGGGTGCCATTGGTCACAGCGACCTGGAAGGTGAGGAAGCCGGTGATGCCGATCCCAACGTTGGAGATCGTTGCACTGACCGTGCCAGCGCTGAAGGTATAACCAATCCCGGTCGGATTGCCGCTGCCGTTATCGCTCAGGTGCCCGCCCACGCTCCAGTTGGCGCTGTTGGTGACATACGCCATCCCGGCTGGAATCACGTCCTGAATCCAGATGTTGGTTGCCGTGTTATTGCCGGTGTTGAGGTAGGTCAAAGTGTAGGTGTTCGTGGTCACCGGCGTGCCCGAGGCCACACTTTGCGCCTTGGTCACGCTGATGACGCCCTGATTGCTGACCAGAACTGTTTCGAGGTTGTTGGTTCCCAATGTGGACGTGAACGCACTGGTCGCAGTGACACTCACCTGGGCGTACGTGCCGGGGAGCGCCGTGCCGGGGACGGTGCCCACAATCACGAAGTGGAACACGCCGCCGGACACCAGGGGTCCGGTCCCGTTAATATCCGTCGTACTCGATGGCAACCCGGTCCCACTCGCATCGGGATAGATGTGGATATTGAGCAGATTGAAGTTTGTGACGATCGAACTGATGGCCAAGGCGAAGGTATCCGTACCGTTGCCGAGGTTGGTCAGCGTCTCCGGGAACACCACTTGGGCGCCGACGGAACCGAGTTTGGTTTGCGATTGTTGCAGCAACAGCGCCGCGACCTGTTGCACGGTGGTCAAGACCGCGTTCGAGGTCACCTGCCGCTGGACGCCCGAGGAATCGGTATACGTGGCGGACGCCTGGTTGCCGATCTGCGTGCCGGCCGGCGGAGTCGCAGCGCGGGCAAGGACCGGTGTTAAGACCAGGAGCAGCAGCAGGCCAATGAACCGCATGGCGAAGCCCCTCCCATTTGACTGTTGCCGCCCGCAGAACCGTCGGTTCTCCAAGCCCATTTGGACTTGTTCTTGCTTCATAGTTTACCTTTTATTGGGTTGGTTTGTTCTGCGGACTCAAAATCTTGGCTCGGGCAGAAGCCATAAAACTGGCATCCGTTGCCAGTTCACGAACGTTCCACTGGAGTTTCCGATACTCAGTGGTCGGAACCAGTTCTTCGCGCTCGGTCCCGTCCGCCGACTTGACCTTGCGCTTGAGTGGGATCGATTGAAACGTTTTGCCATCCAAGCTGGCCGTTGCGCCGACCGGCTTGGCGGTGTTCGCGAGATACTCCACTCCTTGGGGAATCGGGAGCGTGGCAATCAAGCCTTTCACGGCGCCGCCCGTGCGATTCGTGTAGACGGCTGTGTACAGCAGGATTTCGTCGGGAGTCGCTTGATCGGCGGGTAAAAATTGCTCTTTGCCCTCGGGCGACACGACAACTTTCTGCACAGTTAAATTGGCACCAACATCTTTTTTTACCTGCGCATAAATCGAGTGGGGCACACCAAAGGTACCGGCAACCGCCAGTCCAACAACCAGCAGCATCCGCGAGCCCAGCCGGACCCAATAACTACAGCAATTCGCATTTTTCATGAACAATTCGTACTTTAATTGAAATTTCACCCACCTCACTAAACGGCTGACCGTAAACATACAAATCGCCTTCTTGGGCAGAAGCCAACAGGGGCTGATGTCGGGTAGAATACTTACATATCTATTTTTGTCAACTGATGTTTAATCTTAAAAACATCTGTTGAAACCGGTAGGCTGCGTGCCGTATAAAACGCCGAAGCCTATGAAACCAACTGATCTGCGCGGAATTTTGCATTATATTCCACAGTTCCGCGACAAAGTGTTCATCATCGCGATCGACGGCGCGGTGGTGGCCGACGACAATTTTCACAATTTGTTGCTGGATATCGCCGTGTTGCGGAGCCTGAGCATTCAAATTGTCATCGTCCACGGCACCGGCCATCAGATCGCCGCACTCGCCCAGGAACTGGGCCGGGCGATCTCGAATTCCGACGGCACCAGCGTGACGGATTCCCCCACCCTGGAGCTGGCACTCTTCGGTGCTAATCGGGTTACCCACGAAATCTTGGAAGGGCTGTCCGCCAATAATTTACGCGCCGCCCAGACCAACGCCATCGAGGCGGTCCCGCTCGGCATCCTCAAAGGCGTGGATCACCAGCACACCGGCAAAGTGCATCAGGTCGATGGCGAAATGCTCCGGCAACTGCTCGATAAAGGCATTGTTCCGGTCATTCCCCCTCTCGGCTTTGATGGCAATGGCCACACCTATCGCCTCAACTCCGACGCAGTCGCCGTCGAAGTCGCGCGGGCGCTCGGAGCCGTCAAGTTGATGCTGATCACCACCCACAACGGCTTGGAAGTGGAGGGCCGGCTCATTTCCCAAATCGCCGTGCCGGAATTGGAGAACCTGCTTAAAACTGCCGAAGATAAATTCCCGGCCGGGATGCTTTCCAAAGCGCAATATGCCCTGCGGGCCGGTCAAGCCGGGATCCCGCGAGTCCACATTATTAACGGCCAGGTCGACGAAGGTCTGCTGGCCGAAGTCTTTTCCAACGAAGGGATTGGGACGCTGATTTATGCCAATGAGTATCAGGGCATCCGGCCGGCCATGCGCAAAGACATCCGCCACATCACCGCGCTGATCAAGCCGGCCGTGGAAGGGGATCAAATCCTGAAACGCACGCGGAGCACCATCGAGAAACACATCAACGAATATTTTGTTTTTGAGATCGATGACAATATCGTGGGCTGCATTGCCGTCACCCCCTACCCGGACGAGAACAAGGCAGAACTGGCCTGCCTCCAGATCAATCCGGCCCACGAACATCGCGGCATAGGCACCAAACTCGCCGCCCGCGCAGAAGTGGTGGCCAAAGAACTGGGCATGAACACGATGTTCTGCCTCTCGACGCAGGCCTTTACATTTTTCCAGCACAAACTCGGCTATCGCGAGGGCGCGGTCGAGGACCTGCCGGCCGCCCGCCGCGAAAAATACGAGCAGAGCGGCCGCAACTCCAAAATTCTGCTCAAGAATCTCACGTAGTAATCGAATGGATACGGTCATCCAGATTGGAGGGCGAGCCTCCCGGCGAGCCGCAGGGACAGCTCGGTCGGAGCCCCACCCGCCAAAATTCATGAATCCGGCCAGCTAACCTCGCGTGGGTGCCAAACCGCCAACGATTCGAAGTGGCTGCTGCGGGTTTGTCGTGGCCCAGGCCGAATACTTCCAGAAGTTTCCCGCCGTCGAAATTGACTCCAGCTTTTACCAGTTGCCACGCCTGGCAACCGCCGCCCGTTGGCGGGCCGCCGCGCCGGCGGGATTCCAGTTTGCCCTGAAGGCCTGGCAGGTCATCACCCACCGCGCCACCAGCCCCACGTATAAGCGGACCCGGCTGGACGATCATGACCGGCAACATTGCGGCCACTTCGGTTTTAATGCCACCATCCGCTGGGCCTGGGATGAAACCTTTGCCGTGGCCCAGGAGCTCCAGGCATTTCTCGTGCTCTTCCAATGTCCCGCCAGTTTCACCCCAACCGCAGAACACATCACCAGCCTGAAGCGTTTTTTTGAGAAGGCCAAGCGCGGCAAATTGCTCTTTGGCTGGGAACCCCGTGGCGCCTGGACGCCCGACCAAATCGCCACGCTCTGCCGCGAACTCGAACTCATCCAGGTTGTGGACCCGTTCAAGAGCCCCCCCACGCCTGCGAAACTACAATACTTCCGGCTGCATGGGTTGACTGGTGCCGCCCACCGATATTCGGACGAAGAACTGACGCGCCTCCGTGATTTCTGCCGGCCCGCACCGGTGAGTTACTGTTTCTTCAACACCACTGGCATGGTCCGTGACGCCGCGCGTTTTGCCGCGCTGGCGCAGCGGTAAACTTAAGTGGCCGGCCTGTGGAGGGCGAGCCTCCCGGCGAGCCGCTCGCTCGGGAACACCTGAACGTTCAACATTCAACCTCTCAACGCTCAACTTCCCCATGGAGGGCGAGCCTCCCGGCGAGCCGTGGGTTCCCTTGGCCAGCGAACGGCTCGCCGGGAGGCTCGCCCTCCAGATCAAATTAGCTGGCACCGCTCACGCCAGATTGCCGGCGAATAATTTCAATGCTTCTGCCGTCGCCGGATCCGGTAAAAAATCTTCCGCCGCATGGCGCATAAAGGGACCGTCCACCGGCATTTGTTTGCACGTCGCCGTGGCCAGCACCCGCCCGGTCGCATCCCGCAATTCCGCGCTCGACTCCCAAACCCGGCGTCGATCGGCCACGAACCTGGCCACCAGGCGCAGGGGTTGGCCAACCGTTACCTTTTGGATAAACCGGACATTTAATTCTGCCGCGAGACAAAAGCGTTTCATCTGACAGGCCGCCGCCCAGAACATCGCTTCATCCAGTGCCGTGGCGATAATTCCACCGTGAACAATGTCACGAAAACCGGCCTGGTGCGGGGTCGGGGTGAAGTCGGCATGCACCGCCCCGCCCACCTGGCGAAACCGCACGCCGAGGCTGTGCGGATTGTCCACACCGCAGACAAAACAGTTTTTCGTGTAGGGCAGTTGCATGATTCCTGATCTCCGGCTAATTATTCAATCTGATTGATTTCTCTTGGTCGGATCGGGCCGGCGGTCCCGCGTTTGCCAGTCGTCGGTCGTCCCAGACGGCGCGGTCGAGACACCGCGCCCTACCCCAGATTTTCCCGGTAGGGCGGGCTGTCCCTAGCCCGCCGTTCGCATCGCAAATTAATCTTACCCGCGAATTTGGCATGTCTATCCCACCCATTTTGCGGCCACCCGGCCCATGATATAAATCAACACCCAGCTCGGGATGGCCCAGATTAAAATGGCCGCCAAGGTCGTCCACTCCCACCGGATCAAGCCGGCTTGCATCGGATAAAATGTAATCAGAAAATAACACGAAAAGCGGGTGTGCCCGAGCAGTTCACACAACGCCTTATCCTTCCGGCGGAAGCCGAGCAGGATCGTAAACACCCCCAAGCCGATGACCGCCGCGGCCACCACCCACGCCAGCACGCGCGCGTCAAACAAGTAGGACAGCTTGCTCACCCGACTCAGGTGCCGCGCCCAATTCAGCCCGGTCCAGAGCATCACAAACCCATTGCCAACCGCGTGACTGAAGCCAATCTTGCTCTTGTAAAGTTCCCCAAGAATCAAGGTCGTGTACACCGGTAAAATCGGCCACGCCGTGCCGAGATG
>Ga0114951_10001590_pt1 | contig 27612 bp, 22 predicted proteins | sample AM7aDNAmetaG_FD_88677 | JGI IMG/M metagenome (GOLD analysis project Ga0114951, IMG submission 88677) | Freshwater microbial communities from Finland to study Microbial Dark Matter (Phase II) - AM7a DNA metaG | ecosystem: Environmental > Aquatic > Freshwater > Lake | place: Finland: Lake Alinen... | reverse complement strand
TCGTGCCGCGCCTCCTTCGCAATGACCATTGATTGATCGCTGCCGAAGGAGAAGCTGGTCCCCGCGGAGAAAGTCGAAGCGCCGGCGAAGTAACGACGCCTCACGCGGAGACGCGGAGAGCGCGGAGACAGGCAAGCGAGGAATCCCATTCCTTATTCGCCGTCTCCGCGCTCTCCGCGTCTCCGCGTGAGCACCCGATGTTGTTCAAATCGCAAATCGCCGTCAATTCGCTTCTTCTTCCGGCTCCTCCAGCGGCGTCGAGGCGTCCCATTCGGCCAGAATCTGCGTAGCGCGCTCGACCTCCAGCTCATCCACCAGCAGCCCGATCCCATGTTGCGAGGCTATGGGGTAGGGCATGCCGGCGCTCAGGTCCGCATCCGTCACCACGCCGCGAATTCCCTCCGCCTCCAGCAGGGATTGCGCCATCCCGGCCTCCCACGTTGTGGAAAACGCCCTCACCCGCACCAGCGCCATGATTTCAGCCCTCCAGAAACACTCTGCCGTTGGCAGCATACCCCGGCGGGGGTCCGGGCGCAAGACCGTTTGACTTTGAAGCCCCTTCGGAATATAATGCCGGTCTTGGTTAAACAGCCCCCGGACGGGGTGAACTCCTCCCGCGGGCACTGCAAGGGCAGTGCATAGAGAGGTTTTGTCGCATTATGAAGACCTACATGGCGAAAAAAGAAGCGATGGCCCACAATTGGGTCCACGTGGACGCAACGGACAAGGTGTTGGGCCGCCTGGCGACGCGGATCGCCATGGTCCTGATGGGCAAGCATCGCCCCACCTATACCCCGCACGTGGAGACCGGCGACTGCGTCGTCGTCACCAACGTGACCAAAATCCGCGTCACGGGCCGCAAGGCGACCCAGAAGCAGTACAAGCACTTCACCGGCTACCCGGGCGGCCTGCGCGAGGTCCCCTACAAGAAAATGATGGAACAGAAGCCGGAAGAGATTCTCAAGCTGGCTGTCCGGCGGATGCTCCCCAAGGGGGCGCTGGGCAACAAAATGCTCTCGCGCCTCAAAATCTACACAGGGACTGAGCACCCGCACCAGGCGCAGACGCCCGCCGACAGCGCCTATCTGGTCGGCGACAAGCGCGGCTGAGCTGAGTCAAACGAGGAGAACCCATGGCTGACGAAACGATCCTGGCAACCGGCCGCCGCAAGAGTTCCGTCGCCCGCGTGCGCGTTCGCCGCGGCGCCGGCGCTGTGAAGATCAACAAGAAAGAGCTGGATGCCTACTTCCCCGTCGAACGCCACCGCAACGCGGTGCTCGCTCCCCTGAAGGCCACCAAGACCCTCGGCAAGTTCGACATCAGCGCCGACGTGATGGGCGGCGGCATGGTCGGGCAGGCCGATGCGGTGATGCTGGGCGTTGCGCGCGCCCTCCTCAAACTCGGCGCCGAGAACGAAGGCCCTCTGCGCGAGGGCGGCTTCCTCACCCGCGACAGCCGCATGAAGGAACGCAAGAAGTACGGCCGCAAGGCGGCCCGGCGCGGGTTCCAGTTCTCCAAGCGCTGAACGATTGGTTCGCCGCGGAGACGCGGAGAACGCCGAGAACAACCCGTCAGGGCGGCGGCAAGTTGCGAAGCGCGCTGCAGGGGGTTGTTCTCTCAGTTTCCGGTCTTCCGTTTTCATCTCTCGCCGTGTTCTGTGCCTCCGTGTAGATCTTTCGGGTCACTTACCGAAAAGAGGTCCGATCCATGGCTGATTATGCTAGCAAGGACATCCGCAACGTTGTCGCGCTGGGCCACGGTGGAACGGGGAAAACCACGCTGCTGGACCAGATGCTCTTCAAAGCCGGCGCCGTCACCCGCGCCGGAAGCGTCGCCGAAAAGAACTCCATCTTCGACTTCGAGGATGAGGAGAAGGAGCGCCAGAGCAGCATCAGCATGGCTATCGCCTTCTGCGACTGGAAGGGCCGCCACCTCAACCTGATCGACGCCCCCGGCTACATGGACTTCACCGGCTCCGCCCTCTGCGCCCTCAAAGCCGCCGACACCGCCCTGATCGCCATCGGCGCCCCCAACGGAATCCAGCTCAACACCCGCAAGATGATGGGCTACGCCCGCGACAACGGCGCGGCGCGCGTGATCCTGGTGAGCAAGATGAACGGCGACAACATCGTCGACTACGACGCCCTCATCGCCAAAATCCAGGAGATATTCGGCGCGCAGTGCCTGCCGGTCAACCTCCCCATCGGCGTCGGGCCCGTGTTCAAGGGAGTCGTCAACGTCCTCCAGCCCCCCGCCCAGATGCCTGCCGGCGTCGAGGGCGACCCGGCCGCCGCCGCCAGCGCCCTGATGGACAAGGTGGTGGAGACCGACGAGAAGCTCATGGAGCGCTTCCTCAACGACGAGAAGCTCTCCCCCGAGGAGATCGCCGGCGCGCTGCGCAAGGCCATCGCCCAGGGGACGCTCATCCCCATCCTGCACGTCGCCGGGAATGACGGCATCGGCGTCCAGGAGCTCATGGACTTCCTGGCCGAGTACACCCCCTCGCCGGTGGACATGCCCCCGGCCAAGGGAGCCGATCCCAAGAGCAAGCAGGAGGTGGTGATCGCCACCGACCCCGCGCAGCCCTTCGTGGCGCGCGTCTTCCGCACCGTCACCGACCCGTTCGTCGGCAAGCTCAGCTACTTCCGCATCCTGCGCGGCTCCCTGGCGCTGGACAACCACGTCGTCAACGTGCGCACCGAGCGCAACGAGCGCGTCGCGCAGATGTTCCGCCCCTTCGCCAAAGAGAACAAGCCCGCCACCAAGGGCATCCCCGGCGACATCCTCGCCGTCAGCAAGATGGAAGATATCCAGATCGGCGACGCGCTGTGCGACCCGCATCACATCCTCACGCTGCCCGCCATCACCTTCCCGACCCCCATGGCCTCGCTGGCCATCGGGCCCAAGACGCGCGGCGACGAGCAGAAGATCTCCGGCAGCGTCCAGAAGCTCGCCGACGAAGACCCGACCTTCAAGGTCCACCGCGACCAGCAGACCGGCGAGTTGATCGTCACCGGCATGAGCCAGTTGCATCTGGACGTCATGCTGCACCGCCTGGAGAAGCGCTTCGGCGTCGGCGTCACCACCAAGCCGCCGCGCATCCCGTACAAGGAAACGGTCACCGCCAACTCCGAGGCCAACTACCGCCACAAGAAGCAAAGCGGCGGCCGCGGCCAGTTCGGCGAAGTGTGGTTCAAGATGGAGCCCCTCCCGCGCGGCACCGGCTTCGAGTTCGTGGATGCCGTGGTCGGCGGGTCCATCCCCAACCAGTTCATCCCCGCCGTCGAGAAGGGCGTCCGCGAGACCCTGCCGCACGGCGTGCTGGCCGGTTACCCGGTCGAGGACGTGCGCGTCATCCTCCACTTCGGCAAGTACCACGACGTGGACAGCTCCGAAGCCGCCTTCAAGCTGGCCGCCTCCATGTGCTTCCACGAAGCGTTCCTGAAGGCCAAGCCCGTGCTGCTCGAGCCGGTGGTCAAAATCGAAATCAGCGTCCCCAGCCAGTTCATGGGGGACATCAGCGGCGACCTGAACAGCCGTCGCGGCCGCATCATCGGCATGGACAGCGAGGGGGACACCCAGATCGTGCGCGCCACCGTCCCGATGTCCGAGGTGATGAACTACTCGACCGAGCTTCGCAGCATGACCGGCGGAACCGGCGGCTACAGCATGGAGTTCAGCCACTACGACGTCGTCCCCGGCCGCGCCGCCGAAGCGGTCATCGCCAAAGCCAAGCGCGAGAAGGAAGAAGCCGCCGCCGCGAAGTGACGGATTCAACGTTCGACATTCGACGTCCAACGTCCAACGTCCAACGTCCAACGTCCAAAGAACGACAAACGAACGGCGCTTGCGTAACGTGGTCGTTGCCGTTACTTGAATGTTGAAAGTTGAACGTCGGATGTTGAACGTTGAATCCGTTTCCCCCGGGAGGTAGAGTGCGCGCACTGAGGTCCTTCTGGCAGTGGATGATGGAGCGCTTGGGGACATCGGAAATTCTCTGCGACTCCTGCCGCTACGACCACCCCAATACCTGCCGCAACTCTCTCCGTCCTAACGCAACGCGCTGCCGGGAGCATAGCCCCCGGTAGGTTAACGGATTCAACGTTCAACATCCGACGTTCAACTTTCAACGTTCAAATAACGGCAACAACCACGTCTGGCGCGCAGCGTTGTTCTTTGGATATTGAAAGTTGGACGTTGAACGTTGGACCAGGTGCGCAGTGCGCACCGCGTTGAACGTTGAATCCGTTCACCCGAAAAAGGCTTTCGCCACGTCGTACAGGTCATCCGGCACCGGCTTGCGGCGCGTCCCCACCTCGATCGGCAGCATCACCACCTTGTTCGCCTGAAGCGCCACCATCTTGCCGAACTCCTCGGCCTGCGCGAGGTCGGCGGCGGCCATTCCCAGGCGCGCGCCCAGCACGCGGTCGAACGCGGTCGGGGAGCCTCCGCGCTGGATATGCCCCAGCACCGTCACGCGCGTCTCGTAGCCGGTGCGTTTCTCGATCTCCTTGGCAAGCACCTGCCCGATGCCCCCCGTCGGCGCGCGACCGAACTCATCCAGCTTGTGATTCGGCACCGCGAGCGCCGCCTCGGCGGCGTGCCCGGCCAGCCGCACCCCCTCGGCCACCACGATAATGCTGAAATCCTTGCCCCGGTCATGCCGCCGCACGATGGTGTCGCAAATCTCCTGGAGGTTCACCGGCTTCTCCGGGATCAGGATAATGTCGGCCCCGCCGGCCAGCCCCGCGTACACGGCGATCCAGCCGGACTGCCGCCCCATCACCTCCACGATCATCACGCGGTCGTGCGACTCCGCCGTCGTGTGGATGCGGTCGATCGCCTCCATCGCGATGTTGACGGTCGAATCGAACCCGAAGGAGTACTCCGTCCCCTCCATATCGTTGTCGATGGTGGTGGGGACGCCGATCACCTTCAGCCCGTTCTCCCGGTGGAGGCGCTCGGCCACGACGAAGGTGTCATCGCCTCCGACGGCAATCACCCCATCGAGTCCGAAGCGGCGGACGTTGCGCATGATCGCCATGGCGCCGTCCGGGGAGGCGAATGGGTTGGTGCGCGAGGTGCGCAGAATGGTTCCGCCGCGCGTGAGGATGCCGCTGACCGACTCCAGCGTCAGGGGGCTGGCCAGCCCGTCCAGCAGCCCGCGCCAGCCGCGCAGAATGCCGAAGCACTCCATCTCGTGCGCGCCGATGGCGCGCCGCACGATGGCGCGAATCGCCGCATTCAGGCCGGGGCAATCCCCTCCGCCGGTGAGAATACCGATGCGCTTGGCCATGGTTGGCCCTTCTATTTTTGGAGCCGGTTCGTCCTGCCGGAGTCTAACAGATTCAACGTTCAACTTTCAACGTTCAAGTAACGGCAACAACCGCGTTCTGCATGCGTGGGTTGTTCGTTGTTGGCCGTTCATTGGATGTTGAAAGTTGAACGTTGGACGTTGAAAGTTGAATCCGTTCCTCACCGGCCCGCATGCTTCCGCAGCATTTTGAGCGCCACCTCCATATCGCGCGGCAGGGGGGCTTCGATTCGCAGCGGGGTCTCGCGTCCCACCGGCAGGAACTCCAGCGCATGCGCGTGCAGGGCGGGGCGCGCGATCAGCGGCTTCTCCTTCTCTCCGGAGGAAAGCTTGTACCGGCGCTTCAGGCTCGACAGCAGCAGTTCCGTCCCCCCGCCGTACAGCCGGTCCGCCAGCACCGGATGGCCGATGTGCGCCAGGTGCAGCCGGATCTGGTGGCGACGGCCGGTTTTCGGCTCGGCCCGCACCAGCGCGTAACCGTTGAACCGCTCGACGACCTCGTAGGCGGTGAGCGACTTCTTCCCCTCGCGTCCCCCTGTGGACATGCGCTCGATGTCCCCCGCCCGCTCCGAGATCACCACATCGATCTCGCCGCGGTCGTCCGCTGGTTCGCCGCAAACGATGGCCAGATACTCCTTGCGGATCGTGCGCTCCTGGAACTGCAGCGCCAGGTGGCGCTCCCCTTCGCGCGACTTCGCCACGATCACCGCGCCGGTCGTCTCGCGGTCCAGCCGGTGCACCGCGCGCGGGCGGTAGCGCGTCCGCAGCGCCGCCTCCGCGCTGGCGGGCGACTTCCGCAGGTGCGCCAGCACGCCGGACTGGAACGGGCAGACGTCGCTGCGCCGCTCGCGCACCACCGTGCAGCCCGCCGGCTTGTTCAGCACTAGCAGATGCTCATCCTCGTAAAGCACCGCCGCGCGCACCACCTCCCCCTTGTACGCTGCGCGCGCCTCCGCAAGGCCGTGCACCTGCACCACCTGGCCGGTGCGCATCACCTCGCGCGAGAAGACCGGCTCCCCCTCCAGCGTCACCTTCCCCTCCACCAGCACCTGGCGCAGGAAGTCCTCCGGGTCCAGAGGCAGGGAATCGGCCAGGAACACGCGCAGCACCTGCCCCGCCGCCGCAGGTGGCACGGTCAGTTCAAGCACATCGGACATGGGAAACCTTCCCGAAAAGAGGACTCGCCCCGCTTCGCAGAGTAATCGGCGGGGCGTTCCCGCGTCAAGCCATGACGCCCAGAAGCACCCCTGAACCCCGCGTGGGAGCCGCCGGGGTGGGTCACAGGCCGCTTGGAGGCTGCGCGCGGCGAAGGCCGTGGCCGGGGGCGATTATCGAGGCCGGGCGGGCATTGGCGGGGCTAATATTCGCCGCATTAGGAAATTTTCGAATTCAGGCTTGACAAGCGCAATTCAGGTGCGTATTATTTCCGCCTCACGCTGCAAATTGGCATGCGCCCCGTATCTCAGGAGAACAGGCCGTGATTACGAGAGATTCAACGCTGAACAAGAAGGTGAAGATGGAACGGTTGTCGCTCATCAAGGAGCGCTACCAGAAGCTGATCGTCCGCCAGCGCCAGGAGATCGAGCGCGAGATGCAGGACGATTTCCGCCATGAAGAAGAGTTCGACCCCGACGTTCCGGTCGAAGCGGTGGCGGAAGAAGTCGAAGAGTAACCGTTGCGGCGCGGCCTCTCCGCGCCGAACCGGCCGCTGTTGAAGAGCGCCCGGCCCGATGCTGCTAATCAGCACCCCCTCAGGGGTATGCGGGCTGGGCGTTTTTTTTAACGCGCCAGGCTTGAAGGAAACCTTGCGAAGGATCAAACGAACCTTCGCAAGGCATGGTTCCCCCGGTCCGTGCGCCGGTCGCTGTAGGGGCAAGGCATGCCTTGCCCGGAATGGAGAGGGACGCATGGGCAAGGCATGCCTTGCCCCTACAGCGCGTCAACTCTTCGCTTCCCTCGTGAACAGCGCCGAGGCGAACTCCCCCAACTCGCGCACCCGCAGCGCCCAGCAGGCCAGCAGGAACGCCGCGGAGGTGGTGGCCAGCGCCGTCGCCAGTTGGATGACCTGCGTCAGTTTGCGGGTCGCCTCGCCGTCGTACAGGCCGCAGCCGCGCGCCGCGAAATAGCCGCAGATGACCGCCAGCAGCGAAGCGGCGGCGATGCGGAGTCCGCTGTAGACCATCCTGCGCCCGCCGAGGAGCCCCATCCGCTTGCGCAGCGCCCAGAGCAGCAGCGCCATGTTCCCCACGCCGCAGATGCTGCTGGAGAGCGCCAGCCCGGCTTCCTGAAGCGGCCAGACGAGGATGAGGTTCAGCACGAGGTTGAGGCCGACCATCGTGGCCGCAATCCGCACGGGGGTGCGCGTGTCCTGCTGCGCGTAGAAGACGCGCGCCAGGACCTGCACCCCGCAGAACGCCCACAACCCCAGCGAGAAGCAGAAGAGCGTCCGCGCGGTGCGGAGGGTGCTGGTGGCGTCGAACTCACCATGCTGGAACAGCACGCGCACGATCGGCTCGGAGAAGACGGTGAACATGGCGACGCAAGGGAGGGAGAGGAAGAACGCCGCGCGGACGGAGACGTTCAGCGACTCGACCATTCCCTGGTGATCCTTCTCGTGCGCGTGGCGCGCAAAGGCGGGAAAGACCGCCGTCGCCAGCGCGATCCCCAGCACCCCCAGCGGGAACTGCATGAGGTGGTTGGCGAAGTTCAGGACGCCGTTGGCGCCGTCGTAGGGGGAACTGGTCAGCGGCACGAGGAACTGCGCGATGAGCTGGTCGACGAAGGTGTTCACCTGGATCGCGCCGAGGCCCAGCACCATCGGCCCCATGAGCACCACCACCTGCCGCAGCCCCGGGTGGGCCAGCTCCCACACCCACTGGAATTGCAGCCGGTCGCGCCAGAGCATCCGGGCCTGCCAGGCGAACTGGAGGAGGCCGCTCAGCAGCGCCGACCACGCCAGCACGGTGATTCCATATCGAGCGAAACAGAGCGCCGCGGCGATCTGGCAGAGGTTCATGAGCGCCGGGGCGAACGCCGGGCGCATGAAGTGGCCCCGCACGTTCAGCGCGGCGGATTGGAGCGCCGTGAGGCAGATGAGCGGCAGGTAGGGCAGGCAGATGGCCAGCAGGATGAAGAAGAGGCGGCCGTTCGGCGGCAGCCGGCCGGAGAAGAGCGCCGCGAGGCAGACCCCCCAGCCGACCAGGCAGAGAACGCCGAGGAACGCCGCGAGGCCGGTCATGACGGCGTTGAGCAGCCGGCGGGGGTCGCCCCCTTCCTTGAGACTCTCGGAGGTGAAGACCGGGATGAACGCGGAGTTGAGCGCGCCTTCGCCGAAGAGGCGGCGGAAGAGGTTGGGGACGGTGAAGGCCATCACGAACATGCTCATGGCCGCGCCGGTGCCGAAGGCGCTGGCCAGCGCCATATCGCGGAACAGACCGGTGATCCGGCTGACGAGCGTTCCCGTGCCGGTGGAGAACATCTTGCGCAGAATGTCGCGCGCCGCGGCCATTGCAACTCCGTGATTACTGAATACCGACTCGGACTGGTTTCACAACTGTAGCGCGGGCTATCCCTTTCGACAAGCTCGCGGCCCCGAGCCCGGCGAGGGGATAGTCCGCGCGGTTCACTTCCATTCAGAAAGCAGCAGACTCTGTGGAAATCATGCTCGGGGCAAAGAGCCATGCGGCAGCGACAAATCAGCGGTCATTGCGAAGGAGGCGCGCCACGGCTGCCGGCGCGTCATATCCGGCCACCGCGCCGACTGCGGCAATCTTCCGGTTTCCGAACCCTCGGCACGCAGGCGCAACCCGGCCTTCGCGCGGGTTGATAAACAGGAAGATCGCCACGTTCGCGCCGACGACCTGCCGCGTGCCAAGGCGTTCCTTCGCGGCGCTCTCTCGCGATGACGACTGATTCAATGCCGAGCCTTTGCTTGCGCAACTGCTGTAAAAGCGCGTTCGCCGGTTCTCTGCGGAGCAAAGCAAGTTCTCAGCAATCAGTTTTCTCTTCCCGGCACGCTTACTTCAGCAGCCGCTCCACCGACCCGCCGATCCCGTACACCTGCGTAATGAGTTCCTCGACTTTCGCGCCGACGGCCTCCGCTGCGGCCTGCTCCCCCTTGCCCGCGGCCAGCGTCTTCTCCCACGCGTGTCGTATCTCGGTGCCGATGTTGATCTTGGCGATGCCGTTCTTGATCCCGGCCAGCACGGAGTCGCGCTGGACGCCGCTGCCGCCGTGAAGCACCAGCGGCACGCCCACGGCGTTGCGCAGCAGGCGGAGATGCTCGATATGCAGCCGCGCGGCCACCTTCGCCTTGTCCTTCGCTGCGCCGCTGATGGCGCCGTGGATGCTCCCGACGGCCACGCTCAACCAGTCCACCCCCGTCTCCTTCACGAAGCGGCGCGCCTCCTCCACGTCGGTGAACCCGCGGCGCGAGGCGAACAGCTCCTCGTACGGGGGCATCGGGCCGGATTCGTGACCCAGCACCGCGCCCAGCTCCGCCTCCACCGCAGCCTTCGGGTGGGACATCTGCACCGCCTTGCGCGTCGCCGCGATGTTCTCCTCCAGCGTCAGCCGCGAGCCGTCGATCATCACCGACTCGTACCCCAGCCCCAGCGCCTCGCGCATGATCGCTTCCCAGTCCACGCGCTGGTTGTCCTGGTCGATCACGGGGGTGTGGTCCAGATGCAGCCCCACCACCTCCGGGTTCGCGCGCCTGCGGTACTCCTCGGCGACGAGCTTGAAGCTCTTCGCGCCGAACATCGTGATATCCGGCAGCGCCACCTCCGTTAGGCCGAACGTGTTCAGCCGCTCCAGCGCCGCCGCCACGGGGGCCATCATCGGCAGGTAGGCGATATTGAACGCGGGCACCAGAATCCCGCGCTCCGCGGCGCGGCGCATCATGACCGACACGTGCGGACGGCGCATGGGGACCTCCTTCAATGACGAAAAGCACAGGGACTCGTAAAGTATAGACTGTGCGGAGAGGGAGTCAACCCAAGGGAATGACGAATGACGAAGCCCGAATGATGAATGACGAAAGAATGACTCAATTTCCCAATCTCCTAATCACCTAATCTCCCAGTCTCCACGTGCCGCGGCCCGCGTGGGCGGGCAACGTTATGAGGAGGTTGGGAAATTGGGAGACTTGGAGATTAGGAGATTGGCGCTTTGGGGATTTGGCGTTTCATTCGTCATTCGGGCGTCGTCATTTTGCTGAGGCACTTGCAAACCGCCGTCAACCCGGCATAATAGGACGACATTCGGGCACTCTGGAGGAGGTTCCCCATGGGCCGCTACGCGCTCGGACTCGACTATGGCACGAACAGTTGCCGCGCCCTGATCGTCGACCTGGACGCCGGCTGCGAACTGGCGGACGCCGTTTTCAACTATCCCTCCGGCACGCTGGGCATCCTGCTCGATCCGCGCGACCCGAACCTCGCGCGCCAGGACCCGCGCGATTACGTCGCCGGGCTCGGCGTCGTGCGCCAGGCCATCGCCAAGGCGCGCAAGGCGCAGCGCGGATTCGACCCGAAGCAGATCGTCGGCATCGGCGTGGACACCACCGGCAGCACCCCCATCCCGGTGGACCGCAGCGGCACGCCGCTGGCCTTCTCCCCGAAGTTCCGCAAGAACCTCGCCGCCATGGCCTGGCTCTGGAAGGACCACACCAGCCACGTCGAGGCCGCGCGGATCACCGACCTGGCGCGCCGCGTCCGCCCGGAGTACCTGGCCAAGTGCGGCGGCACGTACTCCTCCGAGTGGTTCTGGGCCAAGCTGCTTCATCTGCGCAACACCGCCCCGGCGGTCTTCGCCGCGGCGCACAGCTTCGTCGAATGCTGCGACTACATCCCCGCGCTGCTCTGCGGCGAGACGCGACCGGAGAAGATCGCCCGCAGCGTCTGCGCCGCCGGCCACAAGGCCATGTACTGCGCGGAGTGGGGCGGGCTGCCGGACCGGCTCTTTCTGGGCGCGCTGCACCCGGACCTGGCGAAGCTGCGCGAGAGGCTCTACTCCAAGGCGTACTCCGCCGACCGGCGCGCCGGGTCGCTCAGCGCGGCCTGGGCGAAGAAGCTCGGCCTGAAGCCGGGCATCGCCGTGGCGGTCGGCGCGTTCGACGCCCACATGGGGGCGGTTGGCGCGGGGATTCGCGAGGGGCGGCTGGTGAAGATCCTCGGCACCAGCACCTGCGACATGATGGTCATGCCGGACGCGGCTGCGCTGGCGGACATTCCCGGGGTCTGCGGCATCGTGGACGGCTCCATCCTGCCGGGTTTCTACGGGATCGAGGCGGGGCAGTCGGCGGTGGGGGACATCTTCCTCTGGTTCGTCCACCATCTCGTCCCCGACAGCTACGGACGCACGGCGGAGCGCAAATTCCGCGCGCTGGCCGAACGCGCCGCGCGGCAGCGCCCGGGCGAGCATGGCTTGATGGCGCTGGACTGGAACAACGGCAACCGCTGCGTCCTCGTGGACGTTCGCCTCAGCGGCCTGCTGCTGGGGCAGACGCTGCACACCGAGGCGCACGAGATCTACCGCGCGCTGATCGAATCCACCGCCTTCGGCGCGCTGACGATCATCCGCCGCATCGAGGAGTACGGCGTCCCCGTCCGCGAGATCGTCAACTGCGGCGGGCTGGCGGTGAAGAATGAGCTGCTGATGCAGGTCTACGCCGATGTCACCGGCCGCCCGATGAAGCTCGCCGCCGGCGACCAGACCTGCGCGCTCGGCGCGGCGATCTTCGGCGCCGTGGCCGCCGGAGCGAAGCAGGGGGGCTTCGCCACCGTGCAGGAGGCGCAGGGGAAGCTCTCCCGCGTCCGCGAGAAGGTGTACCTGCCCGACCCGCAGCGCCAGGCTGTCTACGCGGAAATGTACGCGCTCTACCGCACGCTGCACGACGCCTTCGGCACGAAGGAGTGGTCCGGTAAGCTGGATCAGGTGATGAAGCAGTTGATCGCGCTGCGCGAGAAGCAGCGGGGGAAGTGACGGCTGCGCGTATATATGATGGTCATTGCGAGACCCGCCCTGAGCGCCGTCGAAGGGCGGGTCGTGGCAATCTTCCAGTTCTCCGTGGTCGTATGATGGCGAGGACGTCCAACGGAAACAAGGAAGATCGCCACGTCGTCGCTGCGCTCCTTCCCTTCGACAACTGCTCAGGGCCGTGAGCCATGTCGAACGGCTCGCGATGACTCGATGGATATGACCCAACGCGGGAGAAATGACGCCATGCTTGAAGAACTGAAAGACCAGGTCTGCCGCGCCAACCGCGACCTGGAGCGCCACGGCTTGATCACGCTGACCTGGGGGAACGCCAGCGGCATCGACCGCGCGGCGGGCCTCGTGGCCATCAAGCCCAGCGGCGTGGGCTACGCCTCGCTCGCCCCGGCGGACATTATTCTCCTGGACCTGGATGGCAAGGTGGCCGAGGGCCGTTTGCGCCCCTCTTCCGATACGCCGACTCACCTGGCGCTCTATCGCGCCTTCGCCGCCATCGGCGGGATCACCCACACCCACAGCCCCTGCGCGACCGCCTTCGCGCAGGCCGCGCGCGCAATCCCCTGCCTCGGCACCACTCATGCCGACCATTTCTACGGCGAGGTCCCGGTCACGCGCTGGCTCACCCCGCAGGAGACCGCAGGGGATTACGAATTGGAGACGGGCCTCGTGATCGTCGAACGCATGCGCGGCCTGGACCCGATGCGCATGCCGGCGGCTCTGGTCGCCGGGCATGGCCCCTTCACCTGGGGGCGCGACCCGCTTGCGGCGGTGCATAACGCCGTGGCGCTCGAAGCCGTCGCCCGCATGGCGCGGGACACCTTCGCCCTCAACCACAGCGCCACGCCGATTCCCGACCATCTCCTCGATAAGCACTTTCAGCGGAAGCATGGGCCGGGCGCGTACTATGGGCAGGCAGGCAAATGACGAGTTACGAGGAATTTCCCAATCTCCCAATCTCCTAATCTCCCAATCACTCGGTGACCCGGATGGCATGGGGAGATTGGGAGATTGGGAAATTGGGTGATTGGGAGACCAGGTAATTGGGATACTCCCGTGATTTCTTGGAGGAGGCCGTCTGATGTATAACCGTACCAAGCACCGCCTCCACGCCATTCTGGAAAACACCACTCCCGGCGACCGCACCGCGCAGCTCTTCAATTTCGGCGTGATGGCCCTGATTGTCCTGAACGTCGCCGCCATTATCCTTGAGACGGTGCAGGGGCTCCACGACCCGTACAAACGCCTCTTCCGCGGCTTCGAGTATTTCTCCATCGCGGCGTTCACCTTCGAGTACGTCGGGCGGCTCTGGAGTTGCAACGCCAACCCGCGCTTCGCCGGGCATCTGATCGGTCGTCTGCGCTACGCCTTCACCCCGATGGCGCTGGTGGACCTCTTCTCCATCCTCCCCTTCTACCTGCCGATGTTCATGACGCTGGACATGCGCTTCCTGCGAATCCTGCGCCTCTTCCGCATCATCCGGGTCTTCAAGCTCGCCCGCTACTCCGACGCGCTGCAGACGATGGGCAGCGTTCTTCGCCGCAAACGTCCGGAACTGATCGTCACCGTCTCCGGCGGGGCGATGGTGCTCATCATCGCCTCCTGCCTCATGTACGACGCCGAGCACAACGCGCAGCCGGAGGTGTTCAGCAGCATCCCGAAGACGATGTGGTGGGCGGTGGTCACCCTCACCACCGTGGGTTACGGCGACATGGTGCCGGTCACGATGATGGGGAGAATCCTCGGCGCGGTCATCGCCATCATGGGGGTGGGGATGATCGCCCTGCCCGCCGGCCTCCTCGGCTCCGGCTTCCTCGAAGAGGTCCAGCACAAGCGCCGGCAGCACAAGACCACCTGCCCGCACTGCGGCAAAGAGATCGAGCCGCAGGGGTGAGGGGGGGGCTATGGAGTGCGGCGGCAGCGCCGCCGCTTTGGCTGCGGGCTGGGCGTTCCGGGCGAAACAGCACGTGGCCTTGGCGGCAATTCTCCCATGCGAGCCAAAGCGCCGCCGCTGGCGGCGCACTCCAAAGCTTCGCCGTGACTTCCCGCCCTTCCTCCGCTATACTGTGTCAGTTTTCGTTCAGAGCGAAGGGCGTTTACGATGAGACTGGAAGTACCTGCGCTGCTCCTGGCCGGGGCGCTGGCCGCAAGCCCGGTCTGGGGGGCTGAAGATACCGCCGCGCGCGTGGAAGCCGCCATTGCCGCCAACCCCGTCAAAGGGGCCAGGGTGGCCGTCTGCGTGCGCCGCCTCTCCGACGGCGTGGAGATCGTCGGCAAGCGCGAGCGCGAGCCGCTCAGCATCGCCTCCAACACCAAACTGGTCACCACCGCCGCCGCGCTCTGGCGGCTCGGGGCCGACTACCAATTCCAAACCCGCCTGGTGGCCGATGGCGCGCTCGAAGGCGGCCTCCTCAAGGGCAACCTCATCCTCATCGGCGGCGGGGACCCGAACATCTCCGGCCGCGCGACCGGCGACTTGTTCCACGTCCCGGCGCTCATGGCGAAGGCGGCCAGGGAGGCGGGCATCGTGACGGTCCAGGGGGACTTGGTGCTGGATGACCGTTTCTTCGACCGCGTCCACCGCGCCCCGACCTGGCCGAATGAGGAATCGCTCTGGTGGTACTCCGCCCCGGTCGGCGCGCTCTCCTTCAACGACAACTGCGCGGATGTCAGCGTCACCGGCGCCGCGACCGCGGGCGCTCCACCCGTCGTGGATGCGCGCCCCCCCTTTATGCGCCTCATCAACCGCTGCGTCACCATCCCCAAGGGGAAGGCGGGCAACATCAGCTTCGCGCGCGACCCCTCCGGCGCGGTGATCGTGGAAGGGACTGTCGAGATCGGCCACACCCGCACGGAGAGCATCACGGTGGAGGAGCCGGCGCTCTTCCTCGGCCAGGCCCTCAGCCATGAACTGGAGAAGGCCGGCGTGACCCTCCAGGGAACCGCGCGCCTCATCCGCGGCGGGGAAGAGATCAGCAAGACGGCGTCGGAGCTCTATGTCTGGCGCTCCGGCCTGAAGGAATCCATTACCATCGCCAACCAGCGCAGCCAGAACTTCTACGCGGAGCAGGTCTTCAAGACCCTCGGCGCATCCGGGGGGCATCCCGGGAGCTTCGAGAGCGGCGCTGCGGCGGTGCGCGCGTTCTGCCGCGCCATCCGCCTGCCCGACGGCGTGGTGACGCTCGTGGACGGCTGCGGCCTCTCGCTGGAGGATAAGGCCACCGCGCAGGCGCTCACCGGACTGCTCGAAGCGATGTACCGCAGCAAGTTGCGCGAGCCCTACATCAACTCGCTGGCCACCAACGCGGAGCCGAAGAGCACGCTGCGCCACCGGCTGGGGGAGCCCTGGATGGCGGGGCGCATCCACGCCAAGACCGGCACCATCGAGAGTCGCGGCATCAGCGCCCTGAGCGGCTACGCTGAGGCGCTCGATGGCGAAGTCTACTGTTTCTCCGTCCTGGTCAACGGCGCGGCCAGTCTGGGCCACGCCTACAGCCTGGAGGATGACGTTTGTCGCGCGCTCGTCCAGTCGCCGCGCAAGGAGAGCGCCAAGCCCGAGACGGAGCCCAAGAAAGAAGGAGCCCGCCCATGAGCTATGTGGTCGTCAAGGCCGCCACGCTGCCGGAGGCCTGGGAACAGGCCGTGTTGCGCTGCTGGGAGGAAGGGGACCGCATCCGCACCGAGTACGACAAGCCCGGCGATCCGGAGAGCCGCGACTGCACCGTCTTCATCGTCGTCGAGCATCCCTTCCAGGAGCCGCGCATCCACAAGGCGTTTCCCGGCTCGCTGGAATACCTCGAGATCTACCGCCAGGAGGTGGTGCAGGGCATCCATGACCACTGGGTCAACCCCAAGGAAGGGAAATGGTCCTACACCTACCATCAGCGGCTCTTCGCCTACGACGTGAATGATGCAAAGGGGGGCAAGAAGATCATCGACCAGTTCGAGTACATCATCGAGCGGCTGGCGGAGAGTCCGCACACGCGCCGCGCGCAGGCGATCACCTGGAAGCCGGACGTGGACCCCACCGTGGACGATCCCGCCTGCCTGCAGCGCATCTGGTTCCGCATCTTCGGCGACGAACTGCGCATGAACGTGCACATGCGCTCCAACGACGCGTACAAGGCGACCTTCATGAACATGTGGGCGTTTGTGGACTTGCAGCGTTTCGTGGCCGAGGAGGTCTCGCGCCGCAGCGGGCGCGCGCTGAAGGTCGGCCCCTATGCCCACATCGTGGACAGCTTCCACATCTACGGCTCGTACTTCAAGGAGTTCGAGGGCTTCCTCAAGTCCGTCCGCACGCGCAGTTTCGACGAGCGCACCTGGGACAGCAGCAGCGAGCTGGTGCAGGGCGCCTTCGACTCCGCCCGCGCGCAGATCGAGCAGGAACGGAAGGCGGGGAAGTAGGGCGGGGTTCACTGCGTTGCGCCCGATTCGTCGAATCCGTCTGATCCGTCGGATGAACGCCGTTTCTCTTTGACACTCCTCTTCCGCCGCGCTATAGTCATGCAGCGTTCGCGTTGCGGCCCCCGTGCGCAGACTCCTATCGGAGAACCGATGATGAGCGAGACCAAGCCCGAGACCAAGCCCGAGACCAAAGACGTGCGTCCTTTGCGCCGGGAACTTCTCTCCCTGGCCCGTCCGCAGTTGAAGATCGTCGCGCTGGTCGCCGTGCCGATGATCCTGGTCTGCCTGCTTTGCACCGCACTGCAGACGCACTTCTTCCTCACCACCTTCGGCTCCTCCTACGGCAAGATCAAGAGCGGCATGGCGCGCGAAATCATCCCCATGGCGCTGTTTGTGGGCGCGATCATCCTGCTGGTCATGGTGCCCCTGTGCATCTGCGTGGCGGTCTGGCTTTCGCACCGTCTGGTGGGGCCGATGCGCCGCCTGGCGCGGGAAATGGACGTCACCGGCGCGGGGCAGTTGCACGGCCCCTTCTTCTTCCGCGACGGGGATGACCTGAGCTTCCTGGGGGTGGCGCTGCAGACCATGCGGGAACGGCTTCGGACGCGGATGACCGCCTGCCGGCTGGCGGAGATGCAGGTGGAAGAGGTCTTCCGGCGCGTCGAGGAGGCCGCGGCCAATCCGGGCACGGGCAAGCTGCCGGGCGCCATCGCGGAGTTGAAGCGCTCCCTCGGCGTGCTCCAGGCGCAGATGGACACCTTCGAACTGGAACCGCCCCCGACTTCCGATGAGACGACGTCGATCCCTAGCGGGAAGGACTCGGCTCCGGACGCTTGAAGATCAGGCAGACCGGGAGCCGGCCCCAGGGCGTCAGCGTGTTCGTCCAGACCGGGTCATGCGTGCGGATGAACTCGCGCTCGCGCTCCGTCCACCATCCCTGACGCGGCACCACCACCAGGTAGTCCCAGTCGCCCCCTTCGAAATCCACCTCCTGGATATCGTGGCGCGCGTCGCCGGTGAACTGGTAGATGCGCCAGACGAAATCCCCCATCGCCACGAACGCCACCTTGCCGGGGTGCGGGACATTCTCGTTCAGGTACGCCAGCGCCCTGGCGTCGAACGTGTCATCCCAGTAGGTCGTCTCGAACCCCAGCCCACGCGCCCCCCACGGTCCGCCCACCAGCGCGTTGTAGTAGCTGAGTTGGTACGGATGGAACAGGACCACCGGGACCAGTATCCCCACCGCCGCGAGCCCCGCCGCCCCTGCGCGAAGCGCCTTCGCTTTGCAGGCCCGCTGGGGCAAGGCATGCCTTGCCCCTACAACGGGGGATGGCTTCTGAGCGGATGGGGCTTCCTGAGCACCCAGCCTCTCCCAAATGAGGAACAACCCCCTTGCCGCCAGCGCTGCGAGGAAGGGGTAAGCCGGGAGCATCAGGCGGATGCCGTCGTACTTCGGCACCCTCGGGGACGCCAGCAGCAGCACCGGGAACAGAAGCGCCCAGAGCAGCAGCGCCTCATGCCCCGAACTGCGGAATGCCTGCCGCAGCCGCTTCAGATGGTCCCATCCCCCCGCCGCCGCGCCGATCAGCACGACCAGAGGCGTTGTCACCAGCATCATCACGAAGGGGTAATGCCACGGGGCGAACCGGTCGCGGTACACTTGGCCCAGGTACTCGACCAGCAGGACCATCCGCTGCGTCCCCTTGTTCGCCAGGTACGCTTTGACCGTGCCCACCGGCTCCACCCAGATGGCCGGCCAGCCCGCGCAGAAAATCAGCGCGCCCATCAGCGCCATCGTCCCCGCGTTGCGCAGTGACTTGCGCCCGTGGAAGATCAACCCCCAGGGGACCAGCAGAAAGGGGAGGAACGCGCCGTTGATCTTGGTCAGCAGCGACAGGCCGAAGAACAGCCCCGCCAGGAGGCTCCATCGCGGGCTTTCGATCCCTTTCTCGAACGCCACCACCGTCAGCGTCCAGAGAAGCAGCGTCATCATCTCCAGGTTGGCGAAATGGCCGTGCGCGAAGAGGCGGGGCATCAGCGCGAACAGGGCGGCCGCCAGCAGCGCCTCCCCCCGGCTGCGCCGCCGCGAGACCCAGAGGAAGATCGTCATCGCCGCCAGCGCGAACAGCGCCCCCGCGCCCAGCCGCGCCGCCGTGATCATGTCCAGCGACCCGCCGAACAGCGTGAAGCTCCCCGCGATCCACAGGCTCCCCAGCGGCGGATGATCCGCGCTGAACCAGGCGCTCATCAGCGCCTCTTTCTGGAATGCCCCCGACCCGATGGACTGGAACCATCCCACCAGATGCGCCGCGCGGCCATAGTAGATGGACTCATCCCACGTCAGCCCCGGATCGCGCGCAGTGAACGCGATGGCCAGCCAGGCGGCCAGGAACACGGCCGCGGCCAGCAGGGCGCGATGATGGTCCTTCGGCATTTGGGTTTCGCCGTCCGTCATTCTCGTCCTCGCTGGCGAGGAAACCGTGTAGCGCGGGCTTCAGCCCGCGACTATAGACTGTCTTTCCGCTTTCCAGACGACCGCGGGCTGAAGCCCGCGCTACACGCTCGCGCGACCGTTCTGGCCTTTCTCCCCCACCTGCGCCAGCGCCACCATCAGCGGGCGCACTCCCTGATAGCGGTCCTCCGGCGACTTCTCCATGCAGCGCAGAATGATCTCCTCCATTCCCTGGGGCAGATCGGGTGCGAGGGAGGAGGGGGGCGGCGGCGGATTGCGCAGATGCTGGCGCATCAGGTCCCCCATGCGGCGCATCATCAGATCGCGGTTGTGCGAATTGTACGGAGTCAGGAACGGCAGCCGGCCGGTGAAGATTTCATACAGCACCACGCCGAAGGAGTAGATGTCGCTCACGGGGTTCAGCGGTTTGGCCTGGAACTGCTCCGGCGACATGTAACTGGGGGTGCCGCTCTTCTCGCGGAAACTCAGCCCGATGGGGGCCATGAACCCCAGGTCCAGCAGCTTGGCCCGGCCGTCGCGCGTCATCAGGACATTGTCCGTGCATAGATCGCGGTGCACGAAGCCGCGTTCATGGATGATCCCCAGCCCCCGCGCGACGGTGCGCGCCGCCTCCAGCCGCCGCTGCTTCAGCAGCGGGTGCTCGCAGGCGATCATATGTTTCGTGTTGAACCCGTCCAGGTACTCCTGCACGATGTAGTAGCAGCGGCCGCGGTCGTTGAACTCCCAGCCGAAGCCGATGGTGCGCACGATGGGGTGCTCCTTCGGATCGGTCCCTGCGGGGGGATTGACCAGCAGCCCCATCTCCCCCTCCATGCGCGTGTGGTAGCGCTTGGCGAGCCGGCGCGCGGTGCGGTTGTAGCCGGGCCGGTACGCCTTGATCGCGAAAGCGGCCTCCTCCCCCAGGCGTGCCTGGTACACGCAGGACTTCTCCCCCTCGTGCATCAGCTTGACCACCTGGTAGTCGCCGAACCGCCTGTTCTGGGCGGAGTCGCCCGCGCTCAGGCCCAGCAGCCGCATGAGGGAAAATGCCATGCTTCTTCCATTCCATTTGAAGGACATGGCAATGATAGGGGAGGAGAGCGGGAAAAGCAACGGAAATACGGGGTACCGTGGCGCAGGAGCCGGCGGAGGGCGGGGACTGAAAATGCTTTATGGAAATCGTATGAGGACGGGAAGTCATGCGACAGCAACCCATGGGTCATTGCGAAGGAGGCGCGCCACAGGGGGGGGCGCGGTCAGTCCAGCCATCGCGCCGACTGCGGCAATCTTCCAGCCTCAGCCCCTTCGGCGCGGATGGACAACCCGGCCTTCGCGCGGGTTGATAGTCAGGAAGATCGCCACGTTCGCGCCGACAACCTCCTGTGCGCAAATATGTTCCTTCGCGGCGCTCCCTCGCGATGACAATCGATTCAGTCGCACGATGCGCCGCCAGGCGATCTTCAGGGTCCCTGCCGGCTCAGTGTTGCATTTCCCGCGGTTTGTGGTAAGCTCTGCCGAACGGGGCGGGCGCGGCCGAAGGGCCGCTTTTTTGGCGTCGCTGGATATGTGGAAACTGCCGTCGACGGAAGGAGTGAAGCAACAAACGGAGCGGCTGCGCGCCGCCGCAACGAACCTGCGGGGCCGCGAGCTGCTGGCGCTGGCGCTCTGGCTGTGCGTGGCGGGGGCGATCTGGCTGCAGCCCATGGCCGCGCGTCGACGGGCGCTGGAGGCGCGCCTGGAGCGCGTCGAGACCCGCCTCGCCGCCGAAGAGGATATCCACGACCAGTACAAGCAGTATTACGAGGCCCTTCAGAGCGACCCCACCGCCATCGAACGCGCCGCGCGCGCCCTCGGCTACGGACGCGCCGGCGAACAGGTCTACCCGCTGACCGACAAGGAGCGCCGCGCCGCGCGCGCTCTGATGGGGCGCGCGGCCAGCGCGCCCGCCTCCGACTGGCTCACCTCCGCGGGAAAGGCGATCGGCTCCGCGCTGATGATCCTCATCGTGGGCGTCGTAGCGGTCCTGTTCTTCACCGGGCTGAAAGTGGAAGACCATCTGGACGGTTGATGGAGGGAATGCGGTGAAACGGCGCAGCACCTACCAGCAGAAGATGATTCACAACTACTACGAGAACCGCGACAACATCATGATGCAGTCGCTCAGCGAGGTGGTCTCCGAGCTGTACCTGTGCAGCAACGACCGGCGGCGCGGGCAGCTCTGGAAGCGCGCGGAGACGGCGATGAAGGCGATGGGAGTCAAGCCGCCCGAGATCGAGCGCATCCTCAAAGCGCACGACCTGACGGCCCTGGCGGGGCTGGTGAGCCAGAAATTCTGACGGCGATCGCTGAATACTGAGCAGGGATTACTGATTTCAGGGTGCCCCGGCGCAGCGCGCCACCCCTTCGCACGGGGCGGTTCAAATCGCAAATCAGAATTCAGCAGAAGCTGTTTTGCTCTGTTGAAACCATCCTGTTCCGTTCGTCAGGCCGCGAAGCGGCCGTCGGACTTTAGCCCACGGCGAGCGAAGCGAGTCGTGGGGGGCGGTGGTGATTAATGCCTGAGCCCCCGAAGGGGGCGACGGAGCCTCCCGCCAAGGTTCCGTCGCCCCCTTCGGGGGCTCTCTTCATTCCCAGGTCGTCTCGTTCCCCACGACTCGCTTCGCTCGCCGTGGGCTACTATCCATCACCCCCTGCGGGGGTTCGCTGGATGATTTCAACTTCCCGAATCCCTCGGCGCGGAGGGACAACCCGGCCTTTGCGCGGGCTGATCAACAGGAAGATCGCCACGCTCGCGCCGGTGGCCCGTTGTGAGCCAACCCGGTTTGTCGCGACGCTCTCTCGCGATGACTATTGATTCAATGCCGAGCCCCTGCCAATACCCCTTTCGGGAGTTCAGAGGACGGTCTCTCTAGAGCATTCTCAGTTCTCAGTTTTCACTCTTCAGTTCTCGCCGTCACTTCCCCTTCTCTTCCGGCAGCATGAACACGCACAGATAATGCGTCAGGTACTTCTCCGCCACGCGCTTCACATCCTCCGCGGTGACGGCCAGCACGCCGTCGGCGTAGCGGGCATAGGCGTCGTAGCCGAGGCCGTACAGTTCGTCGAGTCCCGAGCGCATCGCCTGCTCGGAATTGGTTTGCGCCTCCAGCACGTCCGCCGTCACGCAGACCTGCCGCGCCGCGGCCAGTTCCTTCTCCGGGATCGGCGCCCCGGTCAGGCGGCCGAGTTGATCGAGGACCAGCTTCTTCACCTCCTCCACCTTCTGCGGCTCCGTCCCGGCGTAGATGCCGAAGAACCCCGGCTCGATCCCCGGCCAGTTGTAGGCATGGACCTCGTAGACCAGCCCGCGCCCGCGCAGCGTCTCATGCAGCCAGCCGCGCGGCAGGCTGATGCCGCTGGTCATGGCGTCCAGCACGTCCATCGCGTAGCGGTCCTTCAGGTCGAACAGCGTCATGCCGGGGAAGCCGATGAACACCCCGCCCATGGCGTTGTGGCCGGAGCGCTCGGTGATCGTGACATCCTGCTTCAGCGGCGGCGCGAGCGGCGGCTTCGGCGCGTGGAACGTCCCTTTCGGCCAGTCGCCGAAGAGCTTCTGCGCCATGGCCCTGGCCGCCTCCGGCTCCACGTCGCCGAAAATCGTCAGCACCATGTTGTTCGGCATGCAGGTGGCGCGATGGAGAGCGACCAGGTCGTCGCGGGTAATCCCCTTGAGCGACTCCGGCGTGCCGAGGGTGCTGCCGGCGTACGGAGTCCCGGCGAAGAACTTCGCGCGGAAATCCAGCGTCAGTTCCGTCTGCCATGCGTCGCGCTGGCGCGCGGCGGCGGCCATGAGCATCGGCCGGAGGCGGGCGATCTCCTCCTGCGGGAACGTGGGATTGCGCAGCACGTCCGCGGCCAGTTCCAGCGTGCGCCCCAGGTCCGCCTTGAGGCAGGCGGCGCTCAGGTAGAGGGCATTATTGCCGCTGGAGACGCCGAGCTCCCCTCCCACCTCCTCCATCCTGCGGGCGATCTGTTCCGTGGTCAGGCTGCGCGTGCCGCGCGTGAGCATGCGCGCGGTGAAAAGCGAAAGCCCTCCCTTGCCGGCCGGCTCCGCGCGCAACCCGCCCAGAAAGAAGGCGTTCACGGCCACCGTCGGGTTCGCGGGGTTGCGCTTAATGAGCAGCTTCATCCCGTTGGGCAGCTCGCTGCGGATGATCCGGCCCGCCTCCGTCGCCGCCGCGGGGGCCGCTTCCTGGGCCGCCGCGCCCGGAGGCGTGACGGTGACCACGCAGAGATGCTCGGGATCGAAATACTTCCGCGCGGCGGCGCGAATCTCCTCCGCCGTGGTCTTCTGAATCCGCTCGGAATAGGACTTGCTGAAAGTCGGGTCGTGCGCGCTCAGCAGGTCGCTGGCTGCCGCGCCGGCCTGCGCCTCGGCGGTCTGGCGTCCAAACTCGTACTCGGCGATCTTCTGCCGCTTGGCGCGCGCAAGCTCCTCCTCGCTCACCAACTCCGTCTGCGCGCGGCGGATTTCCGCCAGCGCCGCCTCGCGCGCGGCGGGGACGTTCGCCGGGTCGAGCGTGGCGTAAATGGCGAACTGCCCGGCATCGTAGCCGGGCGTGAAGGACCAGCTCGTCACGGAGGTCACCAGCCTGCGCTGCTCGCGCAGCAGGCGCACCAGCCGCGAACTGTCGCCATTGCTCAGGATGTCGCTCAGCAGGTCCAGCGGGTACAGCGCCGGGTCGGTCAGCGGCACCGTGCGCCACGCCATCATCAGGCGCGCCTGCGAGGCCGGCATCTCGCGAGGCTCCTCGCGCGGCGCGACCTGCGGCGGCTCCTGCGGGTACACCGGCATCGGCACCGGGCGGCGCTCGAACGGCGCGAACGCCTTGCAAATCTTCTCCGTCGCCTCCTTCGCGTTCAAATCGCCCGCGGCGACGAACAGCACGTTGTCCGGGACGAACGTCGCGTGGTAGTACGCCAGCAGGTCCTCGCGCGAGATGTGCCGGAAGGAGTCGCGGAAGCCCAGCACCGGCCAGCGCACCGGGTGCACCTGGAACATCAGCATGTTCATCGTCTCGTGCAGCAGGACGTCCGGGTCGGACCGGCGCGACTCCATCTCGCGCTGGACCACCTCAAGCTCGCGCTGGAACTCCTCGGGCGGGATCGTGCAGTTCATCACCCAGTCGCTGAGCAGCTCCACGCCGGTCTCGAAGAAGCGCGCCGAGGTGCTCATGTAGTAGCACATGTGATCGGTCGAAGTGTACGCGTTGCACTCCGCGCCGATGGCGTCCAGCAGTTCGCGCGACTGCGCCTCCGTGCGCGTGGCCGTGGAGCCGGAGGCGACGAGGTGTTCCAGCAGGTGGCTCATCCCGCGCCCCTGCGTCCCCTCATCCATGCTGCCCGCCTTGATGTATGCGCGCAGCGCGACCACGGGGGACTGGTGGTTCTCGATCACCACCACGGTCACGCCGTTGTCCAGGACGGTCACCACTGGCGCTTCCTGCGCCAGGGCCGTCCACGCCGTCACCAGAATCGCCAACGCCGCCCAGGCCGCGTGTCCCATCTTCCCCCGTAGGGGCAAGGCATGCCTTGCCCCCGCAACGGCCTGTGTCTTCCATGACCGGGCGCAAGCCCCCCGAAGGGTCCATCGCAGGAGCGTTTGGAATGGATTCATCTCATGCCACCTTGTTTCTGAGAGTGCCGATGCCCTGGACCATCACTTCGACGACATCCCCCGGCTGCATCGGCCCGATGCCGGAGGGAGTGCCGGTAGCGACCACGTCGCCGGGCCGCAGCGTCATCACGCGGCTGATAAAACTGAGCATCTCCGCCGTGCGGAAGACGAACTGCGTGGTATTGGAGTGCTGCCGCACCTTGCCGTTCAGGCGCAGCTCGATGTCCAGATGGTCCGGCTCCACCTCGTCGGTGATCCAGGGCCCGATGGGGCAGAACGTGTCGAAGCTCTTCGCGCGCGTCCACTGGCCGTCCTTCGCCTGCAGGTCGCGCGCGGTCACGTCGTTGAGGCAGGTGTATCCCAGCACCGCCTTCATCGCATCCTCCGGCGACGCCTGCCGCAGCGTTCGGCCGATGACGATGGCCAGTTCCGCCTCATAATCCACCTGGCGCGACATCTCCGGACAGCGGATCATCTCCTCCGGCCCGATCACCGCCGTCTCCGGCTTCATGAACAGGCAGGGATCCTGCGGGAGCGGCTTGCCCATCTCCTTCGCGTGGTCGCGATAATTCAGCCCGAGGCAGACCACTTTGGTCGGGACCGTGGGACAGAGCAGCCGCACAGCGCCCAGCGCAAAGCGGCGCCCCGTGGGCGACGCACTGCCGAAATAGGAGCCATCCAACTCGATCAGCTCTTCCCCTTCGATCCGCCCGAACTTCGCCTGGCCGCCCGTCTCGAATCGCGCAAGCTTCATAGTGTCCGCATTCCTTTCTCTTCGCAATAAGTCACAAGCCCGAATGATACCACGCGTTCGCAAGGGATGGAAACGAATCGGGGCGGACCTTGCGAAAGCTCCTTCAGCCGTTCGCAGGGTTGGCCGGCGCGGGGAGCCCCGAGGTGGCGCGGACTATTCCCTCGGCAGGCTTGGGACCGCGAGTGGAGTCGAGCGGCCAGTCCGCGTCGCGGGACGAAGTCCCGCGAATGTGCCCGAAGCGAACGCCCTCGCCGCGCGTGGGTGCGGCCGCCTGTAGGGGCGCAGCATGCTGCGCCCTTCCTCCGGCCGCGCGCGCCGCGTCTGTAAGATTCCCAGTTGCTTCGCCCCCGGGAACATAGGATAGTGGAAGGGACGTGTGCATCAGTCGCAGAGCGTCCGCGATAATGGAAGTTTCGGCTTCAAAGAGAGGAACATCATGCGAAAGTTGGCAGCCCTGGTCATTGCTCTCTTCGTCGCCGGCCCCATCGCGTGGGCGCAGGCCCCCGCGAGCAGCGTCGTTGTCGGCGCCGTGAAAATCGTCGCGCCGGAGTGCGACGGCTTCCAGAAACTTGGCGACGTGCCGCAACTCGCGGCCATCCTCAAGAGCGTCTCGCCGCGCAACAGCATCCAGGTGACGCTCTGCGCGCCGAATGAAATCTGCGACCTCCTCAAGAAGGACGCCGCGACGCCCGTCTCGCGCTACGTCTACATCTTCGCCACCAAGCGGCTCGAAAATGAGGCGCAGACCTCGGAGAAATTCCAGGAGTTGGTGAACAAGGCCAAGGAGCGGCAGCAGACGGAGCTGAAGTCGCTGCCGACCGCCCCCGGCGACGCCACCGTCCCCCCCAAGGAGCTCGACCCCACCGCCGGCATGAAAGCCGGGGACTCGCGCGCCATCCCTCAATTGGTTGAAGGAACGGACTATTTGACCGTTCCCATCTACCTCTGCTGCCCCGTCCCCAATGGCCCCGCGCAGCCCACCTTCCTGGTCACGGCGATGAGCTTCGTCCGAGTCAGGGAGCGGGTGATCTTCATCCACGTCACCTCCTTCTACAAATCGAAAGCGGACCTGGATTGGGTGATGGCCGCCTCCGCCAAGTGGGTCCCGGCGCTCCTCGCCGCCAATGCCGACGCGCCCGTAGCGCTCGTCAACGCCAAAGAGGAATAATAGAGGGACGCTAGAACACCTGCCCGGGCTAAAGCCCAGGCTACACGCGTCCCTCGTGCCTGGAGAAAACCGTGTAGCGCGGGCTTTAGCCCGCGCAGAGCTACACGCGTCCCCCGTGCCTTGAGAAAACCGTGTAGCGTGGGCTTTAGCCCGCGCAGAACTACACACGCCCCCCGTGCCTGGAGAAAACCGTGTAGCGTGGGCTTTAGCCCGCGCAGAACGCAGGCAGAAGCGCTCTCCCTCTTCGTTCTGCACTCTGCACTCTGCATTCTGCCTTCTGCATTCACCCGTTCCTTGACTGTTCTTCCGAGCCTTCGGTAGAATTGCAGGCTGGCTATCCTGCCAGGTACGGTCTTCGCGGACGGCGCCGCCGTTGCACGAATCTAAAAGAGCGGCTCGGGTTGCCGGCGCGCGGCGTCGCACCAACATGAAAGGCGTTTTCTCATGGCTTCATCGGCGTACCGCGTCGGTTTGGACGCGGGGGGTGTATCGGTCAAGGTGGTCGCGCTCGACTCGGAGGACCGCGTGGTCCGGCGGGTTGCGCGTCGCCATCATGGCAACCCCGTCGCCGTCGCCGCCGAGACGCTGCGCGAGTTGGACATCCCCGGCACCGTCGCCGTGGGCATCACCGGCTCCTATGGCGGCCTCATCGCCGGCGGGCTGAACCTCGTTCCCGTGGACGTCGTCAGCGCCGAAATCGAAACCGTCCGCCGCCTCTTCCCCAAAGCGCGCAACATCATCAACGTCGGCGGCAGCTCCGTCACGCTCATCCAGCTCGACCCGTCCGGCCGCTTCCTGGACTACAGCACCAACTCCCTCTGCGCCGCCGGCACCGGCTCTTTCCTCGACCAGCAGGCGGAGCGCCTCG
>Ga0114951_10001588_pt1 | contig 27670 bp, 18 predicted proteins | sample AM7aDNAmetaG_FD_88677 | JGI IMG/M metagenome (GOLD analysis project Ga0114951, IMG submission 88677) | Freshwater microbial communities from Finland to study Microbial Dark Matter (Phase II) - AM7a DNA metaG | ecosystem: Environmental > Aquatic > Freshwater > Lake | place: Finland: Lake Alinen... | reverse complement strand
GGCATAACAGGCTATTCATCATACACCGTGATTCCCGGTGAATGGTACAGACTTGTTATCTCTGCTGACCTTGGCAATCATTATAATTATTACCTCGACGGACAGCTTATTCGGGTAGGAGGTGCTCAGGTTGCTGACGACCGTCTTGCTCTGATGCCTTTGAGTAATGGCAATGATGTCCTGTTTTTTGCAGATGAAAACGGTGAGGACAACAGTATAGATGTGGCACAAATTGCCATCTTCGACACCTGCTTGACAACAAGTCAGATTGCGGGCTTACAGGGATATGGTCATGTTATCAACAATGCGAATATAAAACCTTATCTTGAAACGCCCACACCAACTTCCATTTATATTAACTGGCACAATGTCAATACCGCATCTACAAAGGTTATTTATGGAACAGATTCTCTGACACTTACACAAACAACAACAGGAACCAATATGGACAATGCAGGCAAACGCTGGCATACAGTGAAACTTACAGGACTTACTCCTAATACTACGTATTATTACCGCTGCATCAGCGATACAGACACATCTAATATTTTTCCTTTTCACACACCTGTATTGCCTAATTCTGCAGGCGGGCATATTCGCTTCGGTATTATAGGCGATTCGCAGACCAATTATGTTCAGGGTTCTTTAACAGCTGTTGCCATGCGTGAAAAGTTTATTGAACTTTACGGCACTGACTGGTATAACAAGGTAACCCTTATATTGCATACAGGAGACATAGTTGGCGTCGGCTCTGATATTAATGCATACGAAACAGAATATTTTAATCCCTTTTCCATACTGTCGTGCTCTGTACCATTCATGGTATCAATTGGCAACCATGAAGGAGAAAGCAGTTATTTTTATAATTACCTGCATTACGATGATTTTTCAACTTATCAGTATCCTAATCCATTGTGCGAAAGGTATTATACTTTTAATCTTGGCAATGTGCAGTTCCTGTCTATGAACACGGCAGGCAGTTACGATAATACAGCCCAGAAATTATGGGTTCAACAAAAGCTTGATGAATCAAGTGCAAATGCGGATATAGATTATGTTTTTGCTTATGCACACCGCCCGGGACGCAGTGAGATATGGCCCGACGGTAATGCAGGCTTTGTATATGATAGCATTTACCCTGTTTTTGCTCATTATCCTAAACTTGCCATGCATTCTTTCGGACATTCTCATAACTACGAGCATGGGACATATATTACGAACAACAGTCAGAAACGTGATTTCCGCACCATACTCGGGGGAGGTGCAGCAGGAGATTTAGACCGTTGGGGCATGTATCCCAATCAGGTTGATTTGCGTGATGTTCAGATTTCCTACGATTATCATTGCTATGTGATTGTTGATGTGGATATGGACAATAAATCCTATACTGCCACAATGTACAGCTTAGGAAACCCCGACAAGCCAATGTACAACGTACCCCTCGACACATGGCATAGTGTTATAGGAAGAGCAGCGCCTGCTACACCTGACGCAATGCTCCCAGAAGCATTATGCACTGACACTACGCCTACGCTCATTGCATCGCTTTTCAATGGCGTAGATTCATTGATGAGTTCACAGTTTCAACTTACAGCAACTCCAGGAAACTATAGTTCTCCTTTGGTTGATAAATTGCGCGACTGGACAGACATATACGGTGTAACTGCTGCGCCATACTTAATTCCTGTTGACAAAAATGCAGGCATTGACTTGCGCCGGCTTACAGTGCCATCGGGATTATTGCATGCAGGGAACAGTTACGAATGGCGTGTCCGTTACCGTGACCACAATTGTCGCTGGAGCGAATGGTCACAGTCTGCTTTGATAAATGTTGTTCCCAATGCTAACGACAGTATAGGCTTTATCGCAGATACTACATTCGGAAGTGCCCCGCTTACAGTACATTTCACAGACCTAAGTAATGTTGACGCTACAGCCTGGCTCTGGGACTTCAACAACGACGGCATGTTTGAAAGCAACCTGAGAGATCCTGTGTGGACTTACACATCTGATGGCATATATACTGTCAACCTGATTGTTAGCTATGGAGGTAACTTAGGCAACAAGCTTAAAACAGCATATATTATCGTAGGATCAAACGGTATTAATTCTCTTTCTGAAAACAAACCTGATATTGTTGTATTTCCAAACCCTGCAAATGACATGATAACTATCCAACTGATTGGAATCAAAGACAGGCAACAGGTCCAGATGTATGATGCAATAGGTAGCCTTGTGAATGAATTCCCGGTTACAGAAAGTACAAATCTCGATGTAAAGAATATTTCAGCAGGTTTTTACTATTTAAGGTTGAAAAATATTGCAAAAGCAACAAAACTTATTGTATATTAAACATTGCAATTCATCTTTTTACATTTTACCTAATATTTTCTGTTAACATTATATTTTTTAGTAATTTAGCATAAGAATTCCCAGACTGTTTTGAATTTAACTATAGCTATAAGAAAGATGATTGTGCTATTTAACAAAGTTGGCTATAAAGGATTAACATTGTTAATGTTTTGCTTTCTTTTTTCAACATCTTATGCACAGTTTTACAGTGGTTCTCAACTCACTTTCGGCAAGAACAGGGTACAATATATTGACAGGTTCTGGTCTTATTACCGTTTTGAAAATTTTGACACCTACTTTTATCAGCAAGGCAAGCCCTTGACAATTTTTACAGCTAAATATTTCACTGATAACCGTGTTGCTTTAGAAAAGAAACTTCAAACAAAATGTACCGACAAGATTCAGTTTGTCATTTTTAATAAACTAACCGATTTAAAGCAAAGCAATGTTGGGTTTATAAGTGATGATTATTATAATATCGGGGGTAAAACATATATTGTAGGTTCTAAGGTTTTCTTGTATTTTAATGGAGATTATGTTGATTTTGCGCGTCAGATAAGGGCTGGCTATGCCCATATTTTAATCAATCAGACACTCTATGGTGAATATTTAGTGTCACAGATTAAAAATTCAACCCTTTTAACATTGCCTGACTGGTATCTGCAAGGTTTGATTTCATATATATCTGAGGAGTGGAGTGTGGATATAGATAATTATGTACGCGATGGTATCATGTCTGGCAAATATGATAATTTTTATTCTCTGCCTCCTGTTGAAGCCGCCTATGCCGGTCATTCCTTCTGGCATTTTATAGCTCAGAAGTATGGAGATAATGTTATTCCTAACGTATTGTATATGACGCGTATCAGCAGAAATGTTGAAAATGGTTTTCTTTATGTTCTGGGTATCTCTTACAAGACCCTGATGAAAGACTGGCTAAGCTATTACCAGAATGCTTATGCCAATGAAGAAGAAAATTCAGTTTTACCTACCGATAACAAGGTTGATATAAAGTACAAAAAGAATACTTTTTATTCAAGTGTAAAAGTATCTCCCGACAATACAAAAATAGCCTATACAACGAATAAGATGGGAAGATCTATTGTTTGGCTGTACGATAAACAAACGAAAAAGACAAGAAAACTACTTAAACAAGGTCAGAAATTAGACGAAAAAGTTGACCTTTCATATCCCCTTATGGACTGGCATCCTTCTGGTCAGATACTTACAATTATACGCGAAGAGAAAGGACTCACAGCCCTTTATTTTTATACTCCTGAAGATAAAAAAATGGAAAAACGGTACCTCTTCCATTTCGATAAAGTATTAAGTTTTTCATACGCTCCCAGTGGTAAGAATATGGTCGTTTCTGCAGTCATCAACGGTAAAACTAATATTTACATTTATAATGTATCTGCCAACACTTTTGAAATAATCACCAATGATTCTTTTAACGACTTCGACCCTGTTTTTATCAATAATGAAAAGCAGATATTATTCAGTTCAAACCGTACAAGTGATACGCTTACCTCTGAAAGACCAGATGAGATATTAACCAGTTATGCCCAAAACAGGAATCTATTCCTTTACGACTACGCTACCAAAAGCCATATATTAAGACCTATTACTGAATTTAAGACAGCTCAGGCCATTCAACCACAGGTTATTGACAATAGAAAATTTACTTTACTTTCAGATAAAAATGGCATCTTCAACAGATATATTGCTGTATTCGATAGTGCTGTCACTCATATTGATACAACAGTACATTACAAATACTTTGCGGTTATTAATCCTTTGACAAATTACAAAAGAAGTATCAATGAACAGTATATAAATCACGATAAAACAAGTGTCACTGATCTGGTCTATAATCACAGCCAATATAACATCTTTAATAATGATATTAAAAATTTAGCTATAATAAAAGGTGAGTTACCTAAAACACATTATATCATAAACTTAGAAAGTGAAAAACTGAAAATCGAAAATGAGAAAGTTAAGCTGAAATTAAAAGACACCCTGCTTAATAATAAGATTGAACCTTCAAAAAGAAAACATCTTGTTGTAGTTACAGCTATAGATACGACGTCTGAAAATAAAAATAAAGTTAACATTGACAACTACGTTTTTTCAAATGAAAAACAAAAGCAGGTAAGCAATATCATCAAAGCTGTTGTAGATTCTACAAAAAAGAAGGATACAACGGAGGTTAATTATGTTGGTTTTTATCTGCCAAAGCAAAGAAACTATATGGTTGAATACACTATTGACAATATGCTCAACCAGTTAGATTTCAGCTATCTAAACTCCAGTTATCAGACGTTTAGCGGAGGCAAATATCCGATATATATTAATCCCGGTTTCAATGCACTGTTTAAGTTGGGATTATCTGATTTACTCGAAGACAACAGGCTTGTTGGAGGGGTAAGATTTTCTCTCGATTTTCAACAATCGGAATATCTGTTAAGCTATGAAATGTTGAAAAAGCGATTGGATAAGCAAATCATTTTTTACAGGCAGAAAATTGATGATAACATTTCAGCAACTTCCACACTACGGAATACTTCCTATATGGGATATTATATTCTTAAATGGCCTTTCAATAATGTGTTGAGTATCAAAGGAACAACGACATACCGATACGACCATGGTGTCTATTTGGCAACTGATCTTGAAAACCTGCAAAAGCCGAGTGTCTCTGCCCACTGGGGTGGTTTAAAAGGTGAACTTGTTTTTGATAATACCCGTAACCAAGGTTATAATCTTTATTTTGGAACACGCTATAAAATTTTTGGTGAGTATTATCAGATCCTAACGCAAAAAAAATCCGACTTATACGTTGTGGGAGCTGATTTCAGGCACTATACGCAAATCTATAAAACTTTTATCTGGGCTAACAGGTTTGCAGCCAGTACCTCATTCGGACACCACAAACTTATTTATTATCTGGGCGGTGTAGACACATGGCTATTTCCAAAATTTAACGATTCAATCAACGTAGCCACTGACCAAAACTATGCTTATCAGACACTAGCTACCAATATGCGTGGATTTATTCAGAACATCAGAAATGGAAATAGTTTTGCGTTGTTTAACAGTGAGTTACGTTTTCCTATTGTGAGGTTCTTCTCTAAAAAACCATTAAAATCAGAATTTCTCAACAGTATTCAAATTATTAATTTCCTTGATGTTGGTACTGCATGGAACGGTTTAAGCCCTTACTACAAAGACAATCCTTTCTTTACTCAGGTTTATGAAAGCCCTTATTCTCCTATAAAAATTACTGTTTATACACAGAAAGAACCTATTGTAGAAGGGTTTGGTTTTGGTTTAAGAGCCAGAATGTTTGGCTATTTCTTAAGAGGAGACTACGCCTGGGGTATAGAGGATGGCGTAGTGCGTAAACCTGTCTTTTATTTATCACTTTCACTAGATTTTTAATTTTTTTACAGATGAATATTTTAGACTCCATAAAGCAATATGCAACCCAAAACCATGATGAGGTTATTGCTATGCGAAGGCACTTGCACGCCCATCCTGAACTGTCAAAGAAAGAAAAAGAAACCGCTGGGTTTATCATATCAAAACTTAAAGAGTACAATATCTCTTACACAACTTTTGCAAAACATTATGGTATTGTAGCAGATATTAAAGGAAACAATCCTGATAAAAAAGTTGTCGCTCTCAGAGCCGATATGGACGCGTTGCCTATTAAAGAACGCAACAATGTAGCTTATAAGTCTGAAAATGAAGGCATTATGCATGCCTGTGGACATGACGTACATACATCTTCTTTATTGGGTACAGCCAAAATATTAAACGCTATTAAAAATCAATTTGAAGGTACTGTACGATTGATTTTTCAGCCATCAGAAGAGATGTATCCCGGAGGTGCTTCTATGTTGATAGCGGATAGTGTCCTCAAGAATCCTGATGTAGATGTTATTTTCGGACAGCATGTACTATCCACTCTTGATGCCGGGAAAGTGGGTGTTAAATCAGGGAAATCAATGGCTTCTACCGATGAAATTTTTATTACCGTTAAAGGAAAAGGAGGGCATGGAGCTACTCCCGACCTTAATATTGACCCTGTTGTTATAGCCTCAAATATCATTGTAGCATTGCAACAGATTGTTAGCAGGAAGGCTCCTCCTGAAATACCAACTGTTTTATCTTTCGGTCGTTTTATTGCCGATGGTAAAACGAATATTATTCCTGATGAAGTCTATATTGAAGGCACTCTGAGAACTTTTAACGAAGGTTGGCGCAGCAAAGCCCATGACCTTGTCAGACAAATATGCACTTCAACAGCACAGGCTATGGGTGCCGAAGCATTGGTAAAAATTGTAACCGGCTATCCTTTTTTAGTTAATGATGACTTATTGTCCAAAAGATTTAAAGATTACGCTGTGCAATATCTCGGGAAAGAGAATGTGTTGGATATTGATTTACGTATGACAGCTGAAGATTTTGCTTTTTACTCCCAGAAAGTTCCGGCTTGTTTTTACAGATTGGGTATCAGAAATTTAGAAAAAGGCATCAATTCTAATATTCATACCGCTACTTTTGATATTGATGAGAAAGCCTTGGAAATATCAACAGGACTCATGTGCTGGCTGGCAGTAAAGGAGCTTGGTTAAGAGTCATAGCTTCACTCCAAGTGAAGCCATGACTTATTTAAGGGGAAGTTTTTATGTCCACTTTATAGGAACAACATCCAAACTCATCAATTATCTTATATTTATAATCATACGTAAGTATTACATTCGAGAATTTTAAATACCAATTCATGGTAATGAATTTTCTTGTTGTATCATTTGTTTCAGTATTCGGTTCACCATACTTTTGCACGAGAGATTTTTTAACTTCCCCGAAAAAGACATTTGCCTTTTTATCCTGAATGACACTGAACTCTGCATATTGTTCTACTTTAGATAATTGATATAAAGAATCAAAATAAAGCCAGGTATTCATGCCATCATACTCAAATCGTGTAATTTTATCATAAGCTGCATCAGAGTATGTGTCTTTTATTTCAATTCCTTTTTGTATCAATAGCTTTTCTACTGTGCTCTTTCCCGACTTCCACTCAAGAAACTCCCAACCATTAAATTCATTTGGTTTTTGAACCTGTGCTAAAAGACATTGTCCGGACAGCCCTATCATAAGTATTATAATGATTTTTTTCATCATCATTTACATTAAATTTTTATTTATAAGCAATTTTATTAAAATAAAAGACTTTCCTTCTGGATCTTCCTGAACTTTTATCACTTTTAATTTTCTGATAGCCGTAAGCAATAAAATAGTTATCGTACCAATATTCAATGCCGCTACCATAGCTATCTTTCACCTTATCATCTGCACTGCCTGTGTCAATTTTAACACCTGTTTTACCCTCAATAACCTCATTCCCGGAAACTACTTTTGATTTAAGTTCACCATTAAAAGAATAAACAAGTAATATTTCATTATCCTCTAAAAGAAATTTTACTTTGGGCTTCAGGTCGTAAGTTAAAATATCCATTATCTCAAAACTATTATCCCAGATCAGTTCACCTTTTTCATCAAAACCGGCTATAATAGCATGAGTAAATCTATAACCAACAAAAACCGTATAACATCTTTGATAAGTTGAACCATTAGGATTAAAAACTGTTTCACAATTAGTTTCATATTCAGGATAATAAGCTTCGGCAACCATCACAAACTCATCATTCATCTTTACCAGATTATGAACTAAAAGATTATACTGCAGGTTTAATGGTTTTCCTTTGGCTTCTTTTCTGGCAATTTTCTTCTTTAAACTGTTCTGACTTCTGAAAGTTAGATATTTATAGAAATTGGAAAATTTTGAATACGGATAGGTTTTAATAAATTCCTGTTCTCCGTTTTTAATCTTAGCATAATACATCCCTGTTGAAGTCGTTGTTGTGGTATTTTGCAAATCGAAATAAGATTCTTTAAAACCTTTAGGTCTTTGGGTGTATGTACCAATGACTACCTGTTCATCTTTATCCATACTCATCACTTTGCCCGAGGTAATATCAATATTGTCATCAACTTTCAGGGGAATAATTCCTGTTTTATTACCCTCTTTATCAAATACAAATATGCTAAACTGAACCTTGTCTCTGCTTTGTTTACTCGTAACAAAAACATTCACTGTTGTCGCGTCTTTATCTAAAGCAATACTAGTAACTCTAGAGTTGCCATTGAGGTTGAAAGGGTATTGAGAAATATTTTTTTTCTTAAAATCAGCAATGTATAACAGCGGTTTTAACTTAAAATTCATTGAACCGAAGAGGGCAGGTATATAGAAAAGCACAAGTGTGCCAATTTGCTTAAAAAAAGCTTCTGAAGAAGGAGGGAAAAGTCCGCCACCAAAATAAACCATTGAGTTATTAGCATAAAAATCGTTGATATAAACACGTCCGGGAAAAGTGCCATTTATTATCTGAATATTTTTACTGTTTACATCCAATTCAACAAGCTGAAAATCAGATAGAAACATCTGACCTTTTTGTTTTGCCATCAATAAATAGAGTTTCCCATTTTCTGAATCATAATATTGTTTTCTTAAATATAATCTGTCTTTTATAGAAACACTGGTTACCCATTCTTTTTTAAAATTAGTATTATACTTAGTAAATTCATAATCAACGCCCGCACTATTTACTTTATCAGATTCACCAAACAACAATACCCCATTTTGTCCGATGGGTAAAAGGTAATAATCATCTGAAATACTTGACACTTGTATTTCTACCCTCCCATCCTTGAGCGATTGGGCATAGAGAAAAGATGAAAGAACAGAGCAAAACAAGAAAACTGATAGAATTTTCTTCATAATAATTAAATTATTGTTCAAAATTAAAGAAACTTAAAAAACAGGAAAAAATTATTAATTTTCTAAAAAATTCAAAGATAAGGGAAAATGGGAAAATGAGAAGGTGGAGGAGCCAATTTGTCACCTCCAAAGAAGATAAGATTGGACTTCGTTATGCTCCAATGGCTTTTACAGAAGATGGTGTAGCACAATTATCAACGATTTTAAACAGTGAAAGAGCTGTGTTAGTAAACATCCAGATTATACGTTTGTTCAGCAAAATGCGTAAAATGTTACTTACCCATAAAGACATTCTTTTAAAATTAGACCAACTTGAAAAACAGGTTTCTCAAAACAATGAAGATGTACAATTGATTTTTGAAACATTAAAACAGCTATTAAGCTCACCACAAGAAGAAAGAAAACCGGTAGGTTATAAAATAACCGGCAAAAAATGAAAAGATGATAAGATGAGAATATGGGAAATTGGAAAGGTGGAAGAATGGGACAATGAATTTAAATTCTAAACTCCAAACTCCAAACTTCCCATTGCTAATATTATTTAGCTTTTCCCTTGCTTTTCTCAAATTAATCTTATATATTTGTTTGTTCGAATTAAAATAATGTATGTATTTTTATAAATATTTGAATTTTGATATATGTTTTAACCTACACCGAATCATTGATTTGGTAGAGAGAGAGAGAGACGGGGAAGCGAAGGGGCGAAAAGACGAGGAGGGAGAGCATGTTAATTTTTCAATACACTAATAATAAACTATGTTTTTTGCCTTGCCCTTTTTGGTAGCAATCTAATCTATAATTACTTTCACTAAAATGCCTCCTTTAAACACCTTTGTAATAATTCCTTATGTAAAACTAAAAACCAAAAAACAATGAAAGTAAAAATGTTCTTATACAGACTTATAGCCTTTTTAATAATACAAGCATCTTTTCTTAGTTTAAATGCACAAACTTTAAACCTAGTTCAAAACCCGAGTTTTGAAGATTCATTAGGCTGCCCTGCCGATGTAAATTGTGGAGCAATTTACCAAGTAGTTAATTGGTATAATGTAGATTTCACACCATGTCCAAATACACCTCCTCCATATTATTCAAGCTCACCAGATTATTTTAATCCATGTGGGCAAGGTACCCCTCCTTCACAAAGTCAAAAAACACCAAATAATTGTCTTGGAACTCAATATGGATATAACAACAGTGATTCTTATGCAGGTTTTTATTCTTATCGTTATAATCAAGCTTTTTTACAAAATTACAGAGAATATATTGGAACTGCTTTGCTTGATACTTTAAAACTTAATAAGCAATATATATTAAAAATGTATGTGAGTTTAGCTGATTTTGCTAATTATGCAACAGATGGAATTGGGATGAATTTAAGTTCAAGCCTCATACAAATAAATAATAATGGATATAATTTCCAAGTTTGGGCATGCTTAAGTAATCTGTTTCCTCAATTAATTTCTACAACACCAATTACTGATAAAATATATTGGGTGCCAATTACTACAACAATTACGGCTCAGGGTGGAGAAAAATATTTAACTATAGGATGTTTTAAAGATGATAATAATATTAATGCTGTTTTAGTAGATACACTTCATTTTCCTAATTCTTATTATTACGTTGATCAAGTTTCTATCACTCCAATTAATTTTGCAGGTCCAGATGTTTCTGTATGTCCGGGAAGTTGTACAACGCTTAATGCAAATATTGGCAACTTTAATATTGGGTATCAATGGTCATCAAATCCTGCTGGTTTTACTTCAACATCACCAACCCCAACTGTTTGTCCAACAGTTCAAACAACATATACAGTAACTGCTACTGATGCAAATGGTGGTACAGCAACTGATGCAGTTATAGTTTCAATTAAAGCAGCCCCACCAAAGCCAATTTTTGCAGGGCCTTTTAACACGTGCCATGGTAATACGAATTACTATGTTACTAACTATTCCTCAAACTATACTTATTATTACACTATCGGATTAAATGGCACTCATCATTCTTTTTCTAATGGTGGGTCTTTTTATGTTAACTGGCCAATTTCTGGTGGAGGTGTACTTTATGTTAATGCAACTGATAATACCACAGGTTGTACTACCAGAGACAGCTTAAAAGTTTTTGATTGCTGCGACGTATATAGACAAGGGGTACCTTTACCTCGATATAAGGATACTATTTTCACGACAGCTCCAAGTATCCCTCAATTTGTTATAAATGGTATTTTAACCATCAATGGTAGTTTCAGTTTCAATACAAAAACTATTTATTTAGGTCCAAATGCAAAAATAATTGTCAACCCTTCTCGAACACTTACAATCTCAGCTAGCACTTATTTGCAAGCTGGTTGCGACACTATGTGGGATGGCATCTATCTAAACGATCCAACTTCTGCTTTAAATGTTACAAGCAGTTACATTTTCGATGCTAAAAATGCTATTATTTCTAATGCCTGTGCAACTTATACAATTACAAACAGCACAATGGATAGAAATTACAGAAATATTGTCGTACAATCTTGTTCAGGTATGAATAATAGCACAATTTCAGGCTCTTTATTAACTTGCAATACAACATCTAATCCATTTTTACCGCAATACCCACCTATTGCTGCAACAAGGACATATTCAGGCATTGAGATTAGTAATGTAAGCAGTATAGCTGTAGGAAATACAGCATCTGCTGCAAACAGAAATCATTTTAATAATATGGATTTTGGTATAAAAAATTATGTATCTACTTTAACTGTTAATAACAATACTTTTAGTAATATGACTGCGACAGGTGTACCTTCATTCCCTCCTACCAGTGGCGTAGGTATTATTTCTACTTCCGATAAATCTTATCAAAAAAGTCTTACTATTGGAGGTCCCGCTGGTTCGATTAATACAAACCGTTTCGAGTATTGTTATCAGGGTATATATGCCGACTACTTTCAAAATGTTACTATTCAACGTGATACATTTTTAAGTACAGGGCAATGGAACAGTATTTATTTGTATAACCACCCTGCTAAAACTATAAAAATTTTAAACAATGTCATTACCGACGGATTAGCAGGTATATGGTTTAACGAATGTTCCGGATCAACCACAGATATTAACAGCAACAGCATTTCGAATAACTTTTATGGTATTTTAGCTCAAAACGTAAATCCTGATGGAGTTCTAAAACTTAATATCTATGATAACAGAATTTGGAACAATACTTATGGGAATGGAATATGGGTTACAAATATACAAGGTGTACAAGGTTCTCAAACACAAATTGCATTAATATCTAATAATTATGTTTACATCAACAATCCCGACTTTAACCTTCCATATACTAGTAACGGTATTCTTGTTGAAAACAGTCCATATGCTTTCATTCAAGTTAATTCTGTTTCTAAATCAAGCGGTTCAATTTCTGACTCAACAAGCGCTAAAAAACTTAATGGCATTTATGTACAACTTAGCCCCAACAGTGATATCTGCCAAAATTCTCTCTTGCGTATGGGGTGTGGATTACGGTTTTTTGGTACTATGCCAAACACCAAATTGAAACGCAATGCTATGAGTATTAATTATTATTATGGCATTAGACTTGACAATGCTAATATTGGAAGACAAGGTGATACTACTTATGCGTGGAGAAACAGTTGGGTAACTACAAGCAGCAACTACAGAGTACAAGGCACACCTTCAGTTCTTACTAAATGGAATTACGATGGTCTTTTAAATCCAAATAACCCATATTGCCCTGTACCAAATAGTGTTTCACCTTTTAATTATTTACAATTACTAAACAAAACATCCTTTATTACAACATGTGCCATACCTGTACAATTGCCTCTATCCATGCAGTACAACCCCATTGTAAACAACAATTATGATTATATACTGACACCCGACGAAAACAGGTATTGGGATAAGCAGTATTTTTACAACGATATGCAGAGCAGCCCATCGCTTTTGAGTAGCTTAGCGTTAAGCAATACAAATTATCAGTCATTTTATTACACTATAGATAATAGCAATATAGGTGAGTTTGCCAGAGTTAATGCACTGATGAATACTGAGGACTATGTTAATGCCGAAATACGTAATGCAGCTATAAGTCCAACAAATGATATTGAAAAAAACAGGCAAATAGTGAATCGAATTTATCTTGATACTTGGGCGAAGCATAGATTTGAATTTACCAACGACGAGCGCACAACATTAGAAAACATTGCATTACAATCGCCTTTATTAGAGGGCAATGCTGTATATTCGGCAAGAGTAATGTTGGGTATTACAGTACAAAGTACCAGCACTGTCAAAAGAATGAATCAAAATACAACGAATGCTATAAATAGTGTCGGCTCTATTTACCCTAACCCTGCCAAAGAAATTGCATACTTAGATTATTCTTTTACAGAAGGACAAACAGCATATCTTTACTTTTACAATACGATGGGAACACCCGTAAAATCTTTTATAATAAACAGCCAAAGCAACCGTTTTGAGTTCAGCACTAAAGATTTTAAAACCGGTCTTTATTTTTACATAATAGTACTTAGCAACAACCAATTGCTCGAATCTAATAAACTTATTATTATTAAATAATTTAACATTTATAAGCAACTGGCTTAATAAAGTCAGTTGCTTATTTATATTCGTTTAACATTCAATTTGAATTGTATAAATGAAAAATCTTGTTTGTTTAGTTTTATTATCTTTTGCATTTACTTGTAATGCACAAATAAATCTTGTGCCTAATGGCAACTTTGAATATTTTACTGTATGCGATAGAGCACCGGAAAGTGCCCCACCATGGTACGACCCTACCGGTAATTCATCTGATTATTTAAATGCTTGCGACACTAATATATTTTGGAGCTATTCAGTACCACTTAATATGTATGGCTTTCAAAATGCTCGTTCAGGTAATGCTTATGCTTTATTTGGTGTGTGTATAGACTATTTTAATTTAAGAGAATATATAGCAACATCATTGCTTGAACCTTTACAAAAAGATAAAAAATATTGTTTCGAAATGTACGTTTCTTTAGCTGATATCTCTGAGTATGGTATAAACGATATAGGAGCTTTTTTTTCAAATGGGCCAATAGATACTACAGGACAAGGTTTATATATAGTTAATTTTACGCCACAAATATCTACTAAAACTATTATTGTAGATACTGTTAACTGGGTTTTAGTTGAAGGTACTTTTATAGCTAACGGTGGAGAAGATCATTTAACAATCGGGTGTTTTGTCCCTGATGATAGCGTTGGTTTTATTAGATTTAACGACAATGGTCAGTGTGCAAGCTATTATCTTGATGATGTTTCTCTATATGAATGCGTTGATACTGACGAAACTAAATCTGTATTAATTCCAGATGCTTTTACACCAAATAGCGATGGTAAAAACGATGTTTTTAAAATACATGGACAAAATATAAGAGCTATAACTGGTAAAATTATAAACCGTTGGGGGCAGGAGCTATATAAATGGAGCAATGTAAATGAAGGCTGGGATGGAAAATACAAAGGGAAGGATGTTTCGGAAGGGACATATTTTTATGTAATAAGTGTGGAGTTTGAAGATGGGAGCTTGGAGACGAAGACTGGAAGTATTGAGTTAAGTAGATGAGTTTTAATTATGAATGATGAATTATTAATTATTAATAATAAATGAAAATGAACGAAAACAGGTATTGGGATAAACAGTATTTTTACAATGATATGCAGAGCAGTCCATCGCTTCTGAGCAGCTTATCTTTAAGCAATTCAAACTATCAGTCGTTCTACAACACTATAGATAATAGCAATATAGGTGAGTTTGCCAGGGTTAATACACTGATGAATACAGAGGACTATGTTAATGCCGAAATACGTAATACCGCTATAAGCCCAACAAATGATATAGAGAAAAACAGACAAATAGTGAATCAGATTTATCTTGATACTTGGGCGAAGCATAGATTTGAATTTACCAGCGACGAACACGCAACATTAGAAAATATTGCATTACAATCGCCTTTATTGGAGGGCAATGCCGTATATTCGGCAAGGGTAATGTTAGGTATCACTGCTACAAACAATGTCTCTGTTAATAAAAAGGTTTTAAGTAAAACAAATCCTATTAATAGCGTTGGCTCTATTTATCCTAACCCTACAAAAGATATAGCTTATTTAGATTATTCTTTAACAGAAGGACAAACAGCAGAGCTGTACCTTTATAATACTATGGGAACACCTGTAAAATCTTTTACATTAAACAGCCAAAGCAACCGCTTTGAATTTAGCACCAAAGACTTTAAAACTGGTTTGTATTTTTATAGAATTGTTCTTAGTAATAATCAATTGCTTGAATCTAATAAGTTAATTATCATAAAATAATGCAACTAAAGAAGAAGCTATTTACAAAACAGCTTCTTCTTTTTATTTTTTTATATGATTAAGAATATTTATTTAATAACAATTTTCAATTTATTCCGTCTGGTATGTCATGCTCAAGTAAATTTAGTTCAAAACGGGAGCTTTGAAGAATTTACTGTATGCCCTACAATGGCAGGTCAAATTCAATTAGTAAAACACTGGTGGAGTGCAGGAGGCACACCGGAATATTTTAATGCTTGTTCAAATGGTTCTGTTAATGTTCCAAATACATTAATGGGTTTTCAACATGGAAAAAACAGTGTTGCTTTTGCTGGAATAACTTTGTGGTATCCGTGGTATCTATACCGCGAATATATACAAACAAAATTGAGTAACCCTTTGATAAAGGATAAAATTTATTGTGTAACTTTTTATGTAAACCTTGCAGACATGAGTGCTGTTGCTATTGATAAGATTGGTGCTTGTTTTTCAAATGACACTATAAAAGCACAATTCCCTAATGGGCTTATTGATACAATACCTAGTATTTCAAATTTATCAGGAAATATTATTAAAGATACCGTAAATTGGGTAAAAATATCGGGAGAGTATATAGCAAAAGGCAACGAACAAATATTAACTATTGGAAACTTTTATAATGATGAAAATACAAAAGTGGATACTGTAAATTCAATTCCTGGTGGTTATGCTTACTATTTTATAGATGATGTATCTGTTTATAAATGTGATGATACAATAACTGATAATCTGATAACACTTCCCAACGCTTTTACCCCAAACAGCGATGGCGTAAATGATTATTTTAAAGCACATGAGCAAAATATAAAAACAATAACCGGCAAAATTATAAGCCGCTGGGGACAGGAGCTTTATAAATGGAATGATTTAAACTCAGGATGGGATGGGAAATACAAGGGAAAAGATGTTTCGGAAGGGACTTATTTTTATATTATTATAGTTATCTTTGAAGATGGGAAAATGGAGGAAAAGCGGGGAAGTGTTGAGCTGATTAGATAAAGAGAAGATGAGAAGGTGAGAAAAAGAGGGTATAAGTAAATAATGTAAGGTCAGGCGTAACTTGTTTTATAATATGACATAGGCGACATTTCGACAGATCATACAGGAAGAAACCTCAGCCATCAGTTAAATGCGATAGTAGTCACAATGTGAAAAATAAATTATATTAAAATGAAAACAAAACTTCTCCTTCTTTTATTAGCAATTTGCAAACTGATATCAGCACAGAGTATAACTGCTGATTTTGGCTCTACAACTGTATGTTCTAATGACTCCACTTGCTTTTATGATTCATCCACAAGCAATGGTGCACTAATTACATCGTGGCATTGGAGTTTTGGAGATGGGGCACAATCTGTTTTACAAAATCCTTGTCATACTTATAACCTTTATGGAGCTTATACTGCAAAATTGGTTGTAACAAACAGTAATGGAGATAAAGATTCCGTTGAGCACCCGGTGATTTTATATCCTTCACCGGTTGCTAATTTTAGTTCAACAACAGTTTGCGCTGGAGCTCTAACTTGCTTTACAGATTTGTCAACAATAGTGTCAGGTTCAATTGTTTATTGGTTTTGGGATTTTGGCAATTTTCATTTTTCCTATCAAAAAAATCCTTGTCTTACTTTTATAGCAGCAGGAAATTATAATGTAACACTTATTATACACACTGAGCATCTTTGTAAAGACACTATAACTCTACCTGTTACAGTTAATGATTGCACAGGTATGGACATAATTTCTAAAAATGAGACAACAAAAATATTTCCTAATCCATTTTACACGCAAACGAATATACAGGCTGACAAAGTTTTTAAGAACGCAATCCTGACTGTTTATAACTCATTCGGACAACAAGTAAAACAAATAAAAAATATTTCTGGACAGAAAATCACTTTTTACCGTGACAACTTGCCTGGCGGTATGTATTTTATTCGTTTAACCCAAGGCAATGAAACTGTCTCGTCAAATATTTTAGTAATTTCGGACAAATAAATAGCGGCGTATGATTTAATAAGTAACCTTTAACTCCAAACTCCACACTTTTACACTGCGATGCACTGAGCGCAGCCGAAGTGAGCGGCTTGTGCAGAAAGGTGCCGAAGCGAGACGAAGTGCCAAACTCCACACTCCAAACTCCAAACTCCACACTTCCTTCTCTTCTTAAATAAATTTTCTTTTTGTATCAAATATTTGATTACTTTTGCATTTCTTTTTGCTAACGATTTTTTTATTAACAACAATGATTAAAATAACACTACCAGACGGCTCTGTAAGAGAATATAATGCAGGTGTAACAGCTATGGATGTTGCCCTTAGCATAAGTGAAGGATTGGCACGCAGGGTTCTGTCGGCTAAAGTTGACAACGAAATATGGGATGCAACCAGACCAATAAACAAAGATGTGCATTTAAAACTACTTACATGGGATGATGTTGAAGGAAAATCTACATTCTGGCATTCGTCTGCTCATCTGATGGCTGAAGCAATTGAAAATCTTTACCCCGGTACTAAGTTCGGTATAGGACCTGATATTGAAAACGGTTTTTATTATGATATTGACACTGGCGACAAGATTATTTCTTCAGAAGACTTACCTGCCATTGAAAATAAAATGCTTGACATTGCCAGAGGAAATCAAAAATATGTAAGAGAAGATATCAGTAAAGATAAAGCATTAGAATATTTCAATAAAAAAGAAGAAGTATATAAAATAGAACTTATTAACGATCTGGCCGATGGCACTATAACCCTTTACAAATCAGGTAATTTTGTTGATTTATGCAGAGGTCCCCATTTGCCCGATACAAGCCAGATAAAGGCTATTAAATTATTAAGTGTTGCTGGTGCCTATTGGCGGGGCAATGAAAAAAACAAGCAGCTGACAAGAATCTATGGTATCACTTTCCCAAAGAAAAAAGAACTGGACGATTTTCTTGTTTTCCTGGAAGAGGCAAAGAAGAGAGACCACCGGAAAATTGGCAAAGAACTTCAGCTCTTTACATTTTCTAGCCGTGTGGGGATGGGGTTACCCCTTTGGTTACCCAATGGTGCTGAATTGAGAAACAATTTGGAGATTTTTCTAAAGAAAGCTCAGAAAAAAGCAGGCTATCTGCCGGTGATAACACCACATATAGGATTAAAAGAACTTTATGTTACGTCGGGGCATTATGAAAAATATGGTAAAGACTCTTTCAGACCTATCAGCACGCCTACTGAAGGAGAAGAATTTATGCTTAAACCCATGAACTGTCCTCACCATTGTGAGATATACCGTTCTCAGCCTCATTCATATAAAGATTTACCCGTACGCTATGCTGAATTTGGTACTGTTTACCGTTACGAACAAAGTGGTGAATTGCATGGCTTGACAAGGGTAAGAGGATTTACTCAGGATGATGCCCATCTGTTCTGTCGTCCAGACCAGCTTAAAGATGAATTTAAAGGTGTTATAGATATCGTTTTTTATATTTTTAAAGCTTTGGATTTTAACGATTTCGAAGCCCAGATATCATTACGTGACCCCGATGATAATACCAAGTACATTGGCAGCGATGAAAACTGGGAGAAAGCAGAACGTGCTATTATTGAAGCATGCGAAGAAAAAGGATTGAAAGCCACTGAAGTAAAAGGAGAAGCAGCTTTTTACGGACCAAAGCTCGACTTCATGATAAAAGATGCTTTAGGCAGGAAATGGCAGTTAGGTACTATTCAGGTTGATTATAATCTACCCGAAAGATTTGATTTGGAATACGTGGGCAACGATAATCAAAAACACAGACCTGTGATGATTCACCGTGCTCCTTTCGGCTCAATGGAAAGGTTTGTTGCTGTGCTTATAGAACATTGCTCGGGGAAATTTCCTTTATGGCTTGCTCCTGAACAAGTTAGCATTTTACCTATCAGCGAAAAATTTCTTGATTATTCAAAAAAAGTATTATCTTTGCTGCAAAATTCTGACATACGCGCACAAATTGATGACAGAAGCGAAAAAACAGGTAAAAAGATACGGGACGCCGAGTTGAAAAGAATCCCATACATGTTAATATTAGGCGAAAAAGAAGAGTTATCTTCTTCCGTTTCTGTGAGAAAACAAGGTGTTGGTGATTTAGGAAGCGTGTCTGTTGATGAGTTTATTCAGAATATTAAAAATGAAATAGACAATTTGATTAAATTTTAAAATACTAATAATAATTATCATAAGTTTAACTAAAAATAGGAGAACAAAAATATAGCGACACCAAATAGACCATATCAGGGAAATCAACACCAAAGACGTAATAATGAGCCATTACACAATATAAATGAAAGAATTAAAGCTCCAGTTGTAAGAATAGTTGGCGAAAATATCGAGTCAAATATTTACAATTTGAAAGAAGCGCTGAATATAGCTTATGATATGGGATTAGACTTAGTAGAAATTTCCCCTAGTGCAAATCCACCTGTTTGTAAAGTAATTGATTACAAGAAGTTTCTTTACGAACAAAAGAAAAAACAAAAGGAAATTAAAGCTAAAACAGCCAAAGTAGTAGTAAAAGAAATACGATTTGGACCTAATACAGATGACCATGATTTTAATTTTAAATTAAATCATGCCATCAATTTTCTTAAAGATGGCGCTAAGGTAAAAGCTGATGTTTTTTTCAAAGGAAGAAGCATCATTTATAAAGAACAGGGAGAAATTATTCTTTTGCGTTTCGCTGATGAACTATCTGAGTATGGGAAGGTTGAGATGTTACCTAAAATGGAAGGTAAAAGAATGATAATAATAATATCACCAAAAAAAATAATTAAATAAATTATCTCACAATCAATATAAAAACCGTTCAGTAATGCCAAAAATGAAAACTAAATCCAGTGCGAAAAAAAGATTTTCTATCACCGCATCTGGTAAAATTAAAAGAAAGCATGCTTATAAAAGTCACATTCTGACTAAAAAATCAACAAAAAGAAAACGTAATTTAACTTATTCTGCTGTTGTTCATAGTACAGATGAGAAAAGAATTAAAAGAGTGCTTTGTCGTTAATTAATTAAGTATTAACCATTGTTAAAGCTCCATAAGAACCTATAAAAACGGAAAGGTCGCTTTAACAAAAAAAACAATGAATTATGCCACGTTCAGTAAATGCAGTCGCATCGCGACAAAAAAGGAAAAAACTATTTAAAAAGACCAAAGGGTTCTTTGGCAGGAGAAAAAATGTTTGGACTGTAGCTAAAAATGCCTTCGAAAAAGGACAACAGTATGCATACCGCGACAGAAAAACTAAAAAAAGAAATTTCAGAAGCTTATGGATTAACAGAATTAATGCAGGGGTAAGAGAGTACGGATTATCATATTCTGTTTTCATTGGGAAATTAGCTAAAAATAATATCCTTATCAACAGAAAAGTGTTGGCTGATTTGGCCATGAATAACCCGGAAGCATTCAAAGCTATCGTTGAAAAAGTAAAGTAAATTCGAAAAATATTTCAATTAAAAAAGAGGTTGACTTTTCAGTCAACCTCTTTTTTATTTATATTAGCTTAATAGCTTTCAGGAGTATATCCGTCATTACAGGCAGGCTCTTGTTAAAATTCTCAAAGACAGCTTCCCACGAAACAGACTCAACATCTTCTTTCCAACAATCATAATCAGTCGAAAGTGCTATGGCGGCATAAGGTATATGGGCTTCCTTGGCAAGGATGGTCTCTGTAGCTACCGTCATATTAATAACATCTCCTCCCCACATTCTGAACATCTTTGATTCGGCGCGTGATGAGAACCTTGGCCCTTCAATAGTGATGACAGTTCCTGTTTTATGAAACTTCACGTTTAGAGCAGCAGCAGCTTTAATTAAAATACCACGTAAATATTCATCGAAAGAATCTGCCATAGGCTCATGTTTAGCTTCACCGGGTTCAAATTTTTCAAAAAAAGTATTTTTGCGGTTTTTGGCAAAGTCAATAAACTGGTCAAGAATAACATAGTCGCCCATCATTATTTCTTCTCTGAGACTTCCACAAGCTGTAGTGGCAATGATATGTGTACAACCTGCTTCCTTAAGTGCCATGATATTAGCCCTGTAATTAACCTGCGACGGTGGTATGGTATGTTCCCGCCCATGACGGGCCAATATTACAACTTCTACGTCATCAATAGTTCCACATATTAATGGAGAACTTGCACTTCCATATTCAGAATTAATCGTTATTTCCTTGTAATTTTTAAATAAATTTAATTTGCCAAGACCTGAGCCTCCAATGATGCCTATTTTATTTTTCATTTTATATTTTTTTATTTTTAACAAACATAAAGAAAAATTAAATGTAATTGCATAAAAAAATTATGTAGGTTTGTAAAAATATTTTCCGATTATAAATCCGCCCATGATAGTTGACATTTTTATTCCATGCTTTATAGATCAGGTTTATCCCGAGACAGGAATGAACATGGTAAAAATATTAGAAAAACTAGATGTTGCTGTAAACTACAACACAAATCAGACTTGTTGCGGACAAATGGCTTTCAACAGTGGGTTTTGGGACGAAGCCAAAGCTATTGGAGAAAAATTTATTAGAGACTTCTCAAACGATCGTTATATTGTAGCTCCTTCAGCTTCTTGTGTTGGCATGGTTAAAAATTATTATCCTCTTCTGTTCCATAACACTGCTCTTCATAACGAATATAAAGTCCTTAGAAAAAATATTTTTGAGTTTACAGATTTCCTTGTTAACATATTGAAAGTTACAAATGTAGGTGCCAAATTCGAAAAGGTTGTAACTTATCACGAATCATGTGCTGCCCGTAGAGAATACGGACTTACAGACCAACCGCGTATCTTATTGCGTAATGTACATGGGCTGGAATTAAGGGAGATGAAAGATATAGAGACCTGTTGCGGATTTGGAGGCACATTCTCTATTAAACATGAAGCCATCTCTACAGCAATGGCAGAACAAAAAGTACAAAATGCCATTGATACGGATGCCGAGTACATCATTTCTACTGAAGCTTCATGTCTGATGCATCTGGAAGGCTATATCAACAAATTCAAGAAACCCATAAAAACAATGCACATTGTTGATTTATTAGCTCAGGGGAACTAAAAGACATTTGTTAAGACAAAAGATAAAAGAACAATTTAATAAAATTGTAGCATGTTACCTAAAAAATCAAATCTTCTCTTTGCATTTTTAATATTATTTTTTTTATTTATAGTGCTGCCTTTTGCGCATGCTCAATACACTAAACTCTTAGATTTCTCAGGCGCTGCCAATGGAAGTAATCCTTATGGTTCTCTTATTTCTGACGGTACTTTTCTTTATGGCATGACATATTATGGGGGTTCAAATGATATGGGTGTTATTTTTAAAATAATGCCCGACGGCACAGGATATTCCAAACTGTTAGATTTTGGAGGAACTTTAAATGGAAGTAATCCCATGGGTTCTCTTTTTTCTGACAGTGCCTTTCTGTATGGCATGACACAATATGGTGGGGCAAACAATTCAGGTATAATCTTTAAAATAAAGCCTGATGGCAGTAGTTTTTCAAAGATGTTTGTATTTTCAGGTGTTGTGAACGGAAGCCAACCACAAGGCTCTTTTATTTCTGACGGCACTTTTTTGTATGGAATGACACTTTCCGGAGGGTCAAATAATATGGGTGTAATCTTTAAAATAAAACCCGATGGAACAACGTATTCCAAACTTCTTGATTTTGCAGGTGCCACAAATGGAGCTGCTCCTTATGGCACTCTTGTTTTTGACGGAACATTTTTGTATGGAATGACTCAAAGTGGCGGAGCTAACAATTTGGGTGTAATTTTTAAAATACATACTGATGGAACCGGGTATAGCAAGTTGCTTGATTTATCAACAATAAATGGAAGTAATCCTTATGGCTCTCTTATTATTGATGGCTCCTTTCTTTATGGAATGACCCATGATGGAGGAGCAAACAATCATGGTGTAATTTTTAAAATAAATACCAATGGCAGCGGATATTCGATATTACATGATTTCACAAATGCTACTGATGGATGGTTTCCTGAAAGCTCTTTAATTTCTGATGGTACTTTTTTGTATGGGACAACGTATTCCGGAGGCACAAACACTGATGGCATAATCTTTAGAATAAACCTTAATGGCAGTGGATATAATAAATTGCTTGATTTCTCCGGCGTAGCAAACGGAAGCTCTCCTTATGGTTCTCTTATTATTGAAGGAAACTCACTGTATGGAATGACACTTAGTGGAGGCACAAACCATGACGGGGTCTTATATAAAGTTGATATTGCAACCAATGACATACCTGAAAACATATCAACAACCCATTTTAATGTGTATCCCAATCCTACAAGCAAAAGTATTACAGTCAGCAGTTCGGAAAAAATAAATACCGTAGAGATTTATAATCTTCTTGGAGAAAGAATTTATATGGCATCAAACTTTATTAATCAGACACCAATTGAGATAGGCATTTCTGATTTTCCCAAAGGTATTTATTTGGCAAAAATTTATACCGGAGAGAAAATTTATACAGAGAAATTTGTGAAACAATAACTACTGTTGTCAAATCATCTCAAAAGCCAATCTATAACTGGTACAATTTCAATTGTTTGTCCATTTTCTTCAACATTATTTTTATTGAATCTTGTAATTAGTGTTAATCTATTGCAATTTAAATCAACGGAAGCATTAAGCAAGGCTTTAATCTCTCTCTTTAATGTTTTAGGGCTGTCTAAATCTGAAGACACCTGAATTAATTCTATAACTTTTCTTCCTGAATAAAGCACAAAATCTATTTCATAATTCTTTTTATAATAATAAATCTCAAAGTGCCCTGATAGCCTTCGACGCCTCAATTCCAAAAAAACAACATTTTCTAAAATATACCCAATATTAAGCGAAAAACTCACAGCAAACATGGAAGTAAAAGCAGTATCTATAACATACATTTTTCTGTATCGTAAAGTTTCCTGACTTTTAAAAGAAAATTTAGGTAGAGTTAATACAAGATAAGCCTCCTCCAAATAGCCCACATAGTTTTTTACCGTATGCTCACTGCCCATTCCAAAAATATTTTTGATGCGATTATAGCTTATTTCCCGGGAAAAATTACTTATTATATAATTTGCAATTTCACTAAAAGTCTTTGTTTGCAATATGTTGTATCTATAAAGTATGTCCTTTGTAATAATAGCTTTTAATAAATTACCAATATAATCTTTGGAAAAATGCTCTTTAAATAGCTCTGGAAAACCACCTTGCTCGCAATAACTATCAAATAAATTTTGTTGCAAGCCCTTATCTTTAGTCGTAATGTTTTCTAAAGACATTTTCTTAAAATTTACCACCTCCCGAAAAGAAAAAGGGTAGAGTTCAATTAAGTTGTATCTTCCTGTAAGATGTGTTGCCAACTCATTACTCAGTAATTTTGAGTTGGAACCTGTAAGTATAATTTTTACACCTTGACGTAAAAGCCTGTTTACAAATAAATTCCACCCATCAACATTCTGAATCTCGTCCATAAATAAATGATCAAAGTCCCCATAAATCTTGAAAAGTATTTCCAATAGGGAATTTAACTCGTCAGTTTTAACATTCAAAAAACGTTCATCATCAAAGTTTATATAAGCATATTCCTTTCCTTTTAATGCAAGATGTGCTAATGTTGACTTGCCGCTTCTTCTTACGCCTACAATAATTTGAGCCAATGAACTGTTTAAATGTATCTTATTAATTTCCTGACGCTCAATATATCTACCTAAAGAATATTGCTGCAACTCGGTTTTTTGGTCAATTACAGCCTGCAAATACAACTCATTCATAAATTTATTTTTTTAAATTCCTTAAAATATAATTTAACTGCAAATATAAGAAAAGTAAATGCAAATTGCAAATAAAATATATTTTATTCGCAATGGATTGCACTTATTTTTTAATTTAATCGCAATGGATTGCGTTTATTTTTCATTTTAACCGCACTGGACTGCAGATTACTGATTGCGGATTGTAGACAGCCAACTGCTGCTGCCTACTGTTGGCTGCTACCAACCTAAAAAGCCCTGCTAATCCCTACCATCCAACGATAGTTAAAATAATCGGCATCAATAGCCGGTGGTCTGTTAAGGAATAAAGGCACATCAAATCTTAAAGTCAATGGTTTCATTTTATTGAAGTTACCCCATTTTTTAATAGTCAGCGCCATGCCCACACCTGCGGAGGCTCTTAAGTCGCTCAGGTATAGATTGTCATTAATATCATTAATACTTATCATACCTGCATCAGCAAAAAGGTATGTATTGAGCTTTAAATAATCAGATAGTTTAGGTGCTTTAAAGTCGAAAATACCATCAAACTCAAGTTCTGAATTAACAGAAAGTCCTGAATGACCTTTATAGGCAGCTACTACATTACCGTCCTTATTCTCCTGTGCCACCAGATACCCTGCATAGCCCCTTACATTCAGACCACCACCCGCCTGAAAATGATTTGTATTAGGTCCGAAATTACTCCAACTTGCCGGTACAATACCAACTGACCTTGTAAATTTATTTTCTATTATCTCCTCAGGACTTGCTCCTGCCATATATAACATGGATTCTGAAGGCATCTGCTTTCCTGTAGCCCATTGCATCATCAATCGTGTCCTGAATCTTAACACATCTACTTTTTCATTATTTACGAAAGACATAGTTATTTTTGAGAAATCGTAAGGAGACAACAGAAAAGATGTTGTTGTTTTTAAATCTACCCTGCCATCTCTTTTATAGCTTGAGTAAAGATGTGTATATCCCAATGACAAGGTATTATTAAGTTTAAGTTTATCATTCTTCTCCCAGTCATCAGGAAAAATGAGATAACTTGCATCGGCATTACTGGTGCGGAACAACGATTTTAACTCGGTATAGACGAAATCGCTTTCAGGTTTTAGATTATATTGCAATTTGACAGCATAGTTATTCAGTCCATCGCTATTCATCGCCTTAATAAATATCTTAGCCTTCTTAGAACTTCTGAATAAGGGCGTATTATAATCAAAGTAAAATGAAAATAACTGAGGTTTTACATTTCTAACAGTCTGTAATAACCGTGAATTGAACCAGCCATAGAAATCAAAAACATGATATTGTTTCATAAAATGCCCGTTAAGGTTAATGCCTGGCTGTAATCCATCCACACCATTCCACCATAAATCAGGTCTGTAATAAAACTCATAATTATGGATGTCTTCAATATTATCAACCAAATAATCAAATGAATATTTTATCTGTTTTTTTAAGCTGTTATCTGGTGCATAGACATCGGCAAGCCTTTGTGAAACATCTATTTTGACATTTTTAACACCATGCGGAGAAACAACTCTGGCTGTATAATCTTTATTAAAATCGAGCCACCCATACCATTTTGGTAAGATAATAGCAGACGTTTTCTTTACAAAGTCAGTGTTGGGAATATAAAATTGCAATAAGGAATCTTTTTTATCAATAAGGGTAAAGTCAAGAGGCATTTGCATGCTTCCTAACCTTTTAAAGTGAATTAAATAGGTGCTTTGCGCGGTATCTTTTCTTACCGATTTAACCTTATAATCAATAACTTTTTTGGTTTCAATAAACTGATCGAAAAACCAATTTAAGTCAGTTTTAGTGGTATGAATAAAAGAAGCCCTGAAGTCTTCATCATAAGGATGGCAAAATTTCCACTTCTCAAAATATTCTTTTAAAGCTTTATCAAAAAGATCATCACCCAGAACATACTCCAGATTAAATAACATGGTCGCACATTTATAATATGATTGCCTGTAATCTTCACCATAAGGAGATTTAGTATCAAACATATCCGAATGTGTATTTAATGTAGCGCCATCTGTTCTGATGGCATGACGCAAATATCTCAGATAGACGAACCTGTCATTTAAAGATATTTTCTTTTGAAAGCGGTTTAAATATTTAGAAGCAGATGGACTTTCAACAGGACCTTTTTCATTTAGTTTATCCAAAGCATATACAGTAAGAAATTGCGTAAAGCCTTCATCAAGCATAGCTCTGTAAGTTTCGTTATTGCCAACCATGCCAAAAAACCAGTTGTG
>Ga0114951_10001587_pt1 | contig 27675 bp, 23 predicted proteins | sample AM7aDNAmetaG_FD_88677 | JGI IMG/M metagenome (GOLD analysis project Ga0114951, IMG submission 88677) | Freshwater microbial communities from Finland to study Microbial Dark Matter (Phase II) - AM7a DNA metaG | ecosystem: Environmental > Aquatic > Freshwater > Lake | place: Finland: Lake Alinen... | reverse complement strand
CAACCCCGCGCTTTTCTATTCCCTGTTCCCTGCTCTCTAAAGCTTGTTCATGCTCGCCAGCAATTCCGCGTTCAGAATGGTAGCCCCAGCCGCTCCGCGCACCGTATTGTGCGAGAGCAGCACAAACTTCCAGTCCAGCAGGTTGCACGGCCTCAGCCTTCCAACCGTCACCGCCATGCCGTTCCCGCGATTCCGGTCCAGGCGCGGCTGCGGACGGTCAGGCAACGCTGTCCATTGCACCGGAACAGCAGGAGCAGTGGGCAAATCCCGCCCAGCCAGCGGCTGGAACTCGGCCCACGCCGCCAGAATTTCCTCCTGCGTGGCCTTCTTCCTTAGCTTCAGCGAAACGCACTCCGTATGCCCATCCACCACCGGAACCCGGTTGCAATGGGCGGTCATGCCCGCCGCCAGAGGCGTCACCGCATCCCCAGCCAGCTTGCCCAGCAGCTTCAGCGTCTCGGCTTCCATCTTCTCTTCTTCGCCGCCGATGTAAGGAACCACGTTGTCCAGAATGTCCATCGAAGCCACGCCCGGATAACCCGCGCCGCTCACCGCCTGCATCGTGGTCACAAAAATCTGCTCAATGCCAAAGCGTTCCTCGATCGGCTTCAGCGCCATCACCAGCCCAATCGTCGAGCAGTTCGGATTGGTCACCATGTATCCGCCACCCTGCTGGCGCGACGGCTGGGCCTCGATCAGGTGCAGATGGTCCGCGTTCACCTCCGGAATCACCAGCGGCACATTCGGCGTCATGCGGAAGGCGCTCGAGTTCGACAGCACCGCACAGCCGGCATTGGCGAACTTCGGCTCCATCTCACGCGCAATGCCCGCGTCAATCGAGGCAAAGATCACCTTCGGCGCGCCCTCGGGCTCGGCGTCGGACACCATCATCTTGGCGATCCGCTCCGGCATCGGCGTATCCAGACGCCATTTGGCCGCCTCCCCGTAAGTCTTGCCGCTGGACCGGTCACTGGCCGCAAGCCACGCGACCTCGAACCACGGGTGGTTTTCAAGCAGTTGGATGTAACGTTGGCCGACCATGCCAGTCGCGCCCAGGATGCCAATTGGTTGTTTGTTTTTCATGGTAGTAGACACTTCAGTGTACAGGAGTGCGGCCTAGCGCTTCAGCCAGTACCCCAGCACCGTACCCAGGGTCGTATACCCCCAGTCCTTTTGCTGAGGTGTGAACTGGTTTGAAAAAACAATCCAGATTGCGAGCGCGGTAAGCGCGAGGCTCAGCAGCATGCGCATCATCTGGGGTGCCAGCTTCAGGAAAGCCGTCGTGAAAGATGGGTCAGGCCCCGCGCGCTTCCCGCCCTTCGTCGCGTAAAAGCTTAGGAATCCCAATCGCTCCTGAAAACCCAGCAACGCCGTTCCAAGCAGTTCCCTGACAGCCTCTTCCTCTCCCCCAAGGCTTGCCCTGATTTTTTTGCTGAAGATGGCGCTCAGAGCCAGAACCACAGCGACGCCAAACGTGATTACGGGAATCAGGCCCATATTTCCCTCCGTTTGCAGAAGATCACAGAAATTGTCTCACCGAAATCGGCAACCTGGAACAGGTTTTCATCCAATCTGCACGGGCTCAGCACCTCGCCAGTCGAGACAAGGAAACAGGACACACGACCGGGGTCAGCAGCATCCTGCGCAAACTGAAAATCGCCAGTCGATTCCTGCCCCGCGCTCTCAGCTTTCCTTGCGGTAAAGCAGATCGCGAATCGCCTTCCGCCTGGCCTCGTTCACTTCCGCCTCAGCCTTGCGCTCGTCCGCGCTCAGCTCAGGCTTGGCGCAGGGTTCCATGGCCTCCGGGGCACTGCACTCCGGACAGCGATTTGCGAAACCGGGCTTGTCCGGCTTCAGTTCGAACTCTTCTTCGCAGACCACACAAATTTTGATCGGAAACGACATTTCTTACCATCATAACGCCGCCGATTCCCGAGCCTCTAGCCCATCGCCGCCAGCATTGCGTCAGAAAATTGCGAAGTCCCCGCCGTCCCGCCCACATCCCGCGTCAGCGTCTTCCGCTCCGCATACACGGCTTCCAGCGCCTTCTGCACCTTGTCGGCTGCCGCTTCTTCATCCAGATACCGAAGCATCAGAATCGACGACTGCAACAGTGCCGTTGGATTCGCCACGTCCTTGCCCGCAATGTCCGGTGCCGACCCGTGTACTGCCTCGAAGATGGCGCAGTCCACTCCCAGGTTGGCTCCCGGCGCTAGTCCCAGCCCGCCCACAAGCCCCGCGCACAGGTCGCTCACGATGTCCCCGTAAAGGTTCTCAAGCAGCAGCGTGTCGTATTGGTACGGATTCATCACCAGTTGCATGCACGTGTTGTCAATCAGGTGTTCGGCGTAAAGCACGTCCGGAAACCCCTCGGCCACCTTGCGCGCGCAGGCCAGAAAAAGTCCGTCCGACAGCTTCATGATGTTCGCCTTGTGCACCGAGTGGATCTTTTTGCGCCCGTGCTTGCGCGCATACTCGAACGCAAATTTCGCAATCCGCGTCGAGCCCTTCTCGGTAATCACCTTGATGCTCTCCACAACCCCCGGAACCACCTCGTGCTCCAGGCCCACGTACTCCCCCTCGGTGTTTTCGCGAACAATCACAAGGTCCACGCCAGGCCAGTGCGTCTCCAGTCCGGGCAGGTTGCGGATCGGCCTCAGGTTGGCGAACAGGTCGAACTTCTTGCGCAGCGTCACGTTGATGCTCTTGAACCCGCCGCCAATCGGCGTCGTCACCGGCCCCTTCAACGCCACGCGATTCCGCTCGATCGACGCATACAGCGCCGCGGGAATGTACTCGCCGTAGATTTCGAAAGCTTCGGCCCCGGCCGCATACCGGTCCCATTCGAACTTCACCCCGGTGGCCTCAAGAATTCGCACCACCGCCAGCGTAACCTCCGGCCCAATCCCATCTCCCGGAATCAAAGTAACCTTGTGCGTCTTCGTCTCCGCCATCGCAACTCCCTTTCTCGATCCCCTAGCTGCCAACAATCAGTCGGGTGCCCAAGCAGTCTTACTATTCCCTAGTCCCTATATCTCACTTCTTCCCTTTACTCGCGCGACCACCCAACAACCCTTCCAGTTCTTCCTTGAACTCGCGTACGTCCTTGAAGTCCCTGTACACCGATGCAAACCGTATATACGCCACCGTATCAAGACCCTTCAAGTGGTTCATAATCAGTTCGCCAACCTCGCTCGTTGTCCGCTCCCGCTCCGGCGCATCCACCAGGTAACTCTCCGTGGCGTCCACTATCTTCTCCAGTTGGCTTGAAGAAACTGGCCTCTTCTCACACGCCCTCAGCAGCCCGCTCAATACCTTCTGCCGGTCAAACCGCTCCCGCCGCCCGTCTTTCTTCACCACCATGTAGGGAATCTCGTCGATGCGCTCATAGGTGGTGAACCGCCTGTTGCAGCGCTCGCACTCCCGCCGCCGCCGGATCGAGTCGGCCTCTTTGCTCTCGCGCGAGTCCACCACGCGATCCTGCCCGAAACCACAATAGGGACACTTCATATGATGTGGATTTTAGACGATGCGACTCACGCCTGTTTCCATCCGCCGGAGAACTCAGCAGGCTGAAGGAACACTCAATCTGGAGGGAGGCGGGGGTTTCAACCCCCGCATAAAGCCAGCAAAATGAACGTGGGCTTCAGCCCCGGAGGTATGCTTCTCAGGCTCTTCGCTCCAAACGCCTGCTTTATTCCGCTGCCGGCTCAGCCCCTCAAACGACCGGCACAAGCAGCGCCTTGCCTGCAACCGTGGTCAGCCCATCCAGCATGTCGATAAATGTTGCGGAAATCTCCGGCGCCGCCGCCAGATGCGCCAGCAACTCCGCATTGTTCCACGCCGATTCGCGCGCCGCACACATGCTCCACGCCGCCAGCGTATCTTCCAGCTTCGACATCGGCGGCAGCGCATCGCCCAGCAGCCTCACCTGCAAAGCCTCTTTAGCAGCATCGATCAAACTGTCCAGTGTTGTATTCAGAGCCGTGAAGTCGTCGTAATGCGTAGTGCCGTGTCGCGGCGCAATCCCCGTCGTACCGCACACATCAAGCACTGCCAGCGCGAGGTCATGGTTGATATGCGCGTTCATCCCCGCCAGCGCAAATTGGATGCGCGCTACAGCAGCCTGGCCGCGCACCGCAAACAGCGCCTGCCAGCAACCCGCCGTCGCGCCTCCTGTCAGCGCCGTTTTCAACGCGTCAAAGTAGTAGCGCGCAAACCGCACGTCCAGCGCCGCCATCCACGCGGGATCGGCAAATCCTGCTCCGTCCACCCGCGCCTGTACTGCCCGAGTCACGTCAAGATAAAGTCCGTTAAACCACTTCAGGCCATCGCCAGCGGCGCAGGTAGACTCAATTTTCTCTAGCACCCGCACCACATCCGCAACGTTCTGTGGTGTGCTTTGGACAGCCGTAAATAGCATGGTGTCATAGGGGAACATGGACGGCTATCATAACCCGTGCCGTATGCGGTTGCAAACAGCAACGATCAATTAGCCCAAACAAAACAACGGCCTGGGCGCATTACCCAGGCCGCTGCCGGTGATCTGTGGGTATTGGACTAAGGCCATCGCGCTGCCGCGAGTGCCCGGGATCTTCGCTTCTGCTCTCTTCCTGCGCCGTGTCTGCTTTGTGGAGATACCCGTTAAGCCGGGCTTTCCGGCGACGGCTTGCGTCGCACATGTGGAAATATCGCCATCCTGCTCAACACTGCCGGAAATGGATCTGAAGTGAAGGTGCCGTGGTGCCCCTGCAAAAACCTCTTCGCCGAAGCTAACCTCTGGTCTGGGGCGCGATGCCCTAGGCCTCAGTCACCTCACGTACCAAACATCTCGAACAGTCATTTTGCATTAGCTGGACCTACCTCCTTTCCCGTGTATGCACAAGCTACCCCCAACCTCACCGCCAAGTCAAGGGCTGTTTTGCTCCTTGCCAATTCATTTTGTATCCCATGTCCCTTTTTTGAAATCCCGCCAGGTGAACAAACAATCGCCCATCCAAACCGTCATCCTGCGCATCGCGATTCACCGCACCGATTTACATCCAGAAATGAGCCAACCCGAATTGCCGCATATAGGCTCCGTGCCCCATCCATTAGCCTTCTTCCTGGCGAATGGGTGGGAAGGCATGAACCGCGCCCTCGCAGCTTTTCCTGTTCACTGCCCACTGTCCACTGCCGTTACGCCAGCGCCAGGTTCAGATTGTCGATCGCCTCGTCAATCTCCGCCGTACTCTTGTAACCCACCGTCACCGAATCCACGCCCGCATTCTTGAACGCGAACCGCATCGCCCTCTGCCGGTCCTCGTGATTGAATGTGCCTTCTCCAACCAGCTTCATGCTGATCACGCCCATTCCCTCTTTGCGAACCTGCTTCACATGCGCGACAACCTCATCCACATTGCCCGGATCTCTGCTGTCGTACTGTTCGGCGTCCATGATCGTGCCTTTGTGGTTCATGCGAATCATCGCCACTTGCAGCCAGTCATTGCCCGGCATCAGGCGCAACGCCGGAAGACCATGCACGCTGGCGCCGCGACTCCTGATCGTCTTCTTCTGCTCGGCTTCCAGGATCGCGTCCTGCCACCGCGCCGTATCTTTCACCCACGTCCCCGTGTGCTGGTAGTGCAGCAGCATAATGTCGAAGTAATCCGTGTCCGAGTTCTTGTGCAACTCTGCCAGTTTCGCCGCCGGGTCAATGCCATCGGCCGTCGTCACCTTCGACATCAGCGTGTAACTCTCCCGCGGAATTCCCTTCAGCGCCACCGCCAGCATCTTCTGCGATGCGCCATACCCCTCCGCTGTCTCAAAGAAGCGGATGCCGCGGTCATAGGCATGATGCACAAGCCGCGTTAGCCCCTCCTGCCCAAGTTGCTGTTGGATTTCGCCGCTAAAGCTCCCCGTGCCCAGGGCCAGCCGCGTCACCTTGATGTTTGATCGTCCCAGCGTCACCCAATCGGTCGCCGTCGCGCGTTCCGCATGCAGCAGGTTTCCCGCGCCCGCCAGCGCGCCCGCAGCAACGCCAGCCTTCAGAAAATTTCGTCTTGAAAGATTTGACATAGAACCTCCGTTTGGCAAGGGGATGCCAATTGCCCGAATCCTAACACAGATCATGTATCGCATTCATCGATCATTTATCGCATTCATCCGCGCCGCCGTCAGGCGCAACCTTGCCCTTTACGCCTGGGGAACTTCTGAACAGGTCGGCGTTTTGAAAGGACGTGGCTTTAAAGCCTGCGCTGGGCGAGGTCGAAGTGTGCCGTGAATCCTACAAAACGAACGTGGGATTCACAGGCTGCGAAAAAACTCATACGGAGCCGCGATAAGTGTCAGGGCACGACTTCAGTCGTGCCGCAAGTGGTTGAAAATATATGAGGGCTTTAGCCCCTGAGGGAATGTTCGTTCCAAAGGAATGACCCTCCGGATGCCGTGTGCCCCTGGTCTCGCTATTGAGACCTGGGAAATCAACAGCTGTTCACTGTCCATTGTTCACTTTTCACTCGTACCGCAGCGCCTCAATCGGGTCCAGGTTCGCCGCGCGTATCGCCGGAATCATCCCGCTCACCAGCCCGGTTATAGCGAGAATCACCGTTGCCACAATCACCGAAGTTGGCGAAATCAGCAGTTGTATATCCGCGTCCGACGCATTCTTGGCCAGCGCGCTATAAAAAGGAATGCGCCCCACCAGCGCGGAGATCACGTACGCCAACGAGATTCCGCACACCCCGCCAACCCCTGTTATCGCCATCGCTTCGGCCAGAAACTGCAACAGGATATGGTGTCTCTGCGCGCCCAGCGCCTTCTCTATGCCGATCTCTCGCGTGCGCTGCTGCACCGCCACCAGCATGATGTTCATCAGCCCAATGCCCGCAATCCCCAGCGTCAGCGCGCCCACCAGAGACAGCAGGACCTGGAGTGCGATGGAGACGATGCTGAATTGATGAAGTTGGGATTGCAGGTTGGCCACAAAGATGGCGCGATGGTCGGAGGGACGGAAATGATGGGCTGCGCCGAGCGTATTTCGGAGGTCTTTCTCAATGACTTCGTTATCGCCGCGATAGTTGAACCAGATACCGTCCAGGTACGTTGTGTCCCTGAGATCGCCCATGGTCGAGAACGGTATCCAAATCGAGGTGTTGATGTTGTTTTCGCCTTCGACCATCTTGGGGCGCAGAACTCCTACCACGGTAAACATGATTCCGTTGATACGAATGGACTCTCCAATCGCATAGCCACCAGAGAAGAGCTTGGTTTTGGCTTCACTCCCAATGACGCAGACGTGGGCTCGCTGCCGCTCTTCCTGTCCGTTGTACAGGCGGCCTTCGACCGGGTCGAGGACGAGGATATCCAAGCCTTCAGGGCGCACACCGTTCACCGACCACGTGTAGGAGTGGAGGTCGTTCTGGATAGTTGAGTCCCGAAACATGACGGGGCTGATCGAGGAAATGCCGGGGAGCGAATTCCAGATGCGATCGACATCATCGTACGTCAGGCGCACGCGAACTCCGGCTTTGTCAGCGCCGGCCTGCTCGGAAGTGCGACCGCCGTACACTTCCATGTGGTTGACGCCCCACTGGGCAAAGATGCTCTCGATGGCGCGCGAGAAACCCGCACCATACGCCAGCAGCAACACGACCGTGGCAATGCCCCAGGCCATGCCGATCATGGTGATGGCTGTGCGCCGGCGGTTGTATATCATCGCCTCCCAGGCCTGGCCGAGAATGTCTCTCAACATGAGTCCACCTATGGCTTGCGGCCTGCAGCGATTGGCCGGGGGTTGAAAGTACGGACAAGACTTGTAGCTGCGAACTTCAAGGCCTACTCCTTCCGCAGGGCTTCAATCGGGTCGAGTGCGGCTGCCTTGCTGGCTGGATAGAGGCCGGAGGCAATGCCGCAGAGGGTCAGCGAACCAATGGCCAGAGCGGCAGACCAGGGAACCAGTTGCGGAGGATCGAAGCCGGGAACCTTGCCGGTAAAAAAGTGGTCGAGCACCCACATGAATGCCCCGGAAAGGGCAATTCCAATCAGGCCGCTGATGCCGGTAAGAAAAAGACCCTCCCAAAAGAACTGGGCGAGGATGGCGCTCCGTGTTGCCCCGATGGCTTTCAGGATGCCGATTTCGTGGGTGCGCTCGGTAACCGATACCAGCATGATGTTGATGATGCCAACGGCGCCCAGTCCCAGCGTAACAACACCGACGCCTCCAAGAAAGATGTCCATGGCATTGAAGATGGCGCCGATCATGTGCTCTTCCTGAATCGTATCGAACTCCTCAAAAGCTTCCTTGTTGGATGCGTCGAAGCCGTGATTGCGGGCGATGACGTGACGGGTGGCTGGCCCGGATTCAGAGGTGTCTCCCTTGAGAGCAGGTTGGTACTGAATGGAACTGACAGCATCGCGGGCGATGTTCTGCCCCTTCATCGCAAATAGTTCCTGCATCGTGCTGAGCGGGACGTAGAACTTCTGGTTGTCTGAGTCGTTGTTGCCGCGGGAGATGGAACCGACCTTGCCAATAACGCGGAAAGAGATGTCGTTGATGGTAATGGTCTCGCCAAGAATCGGGCGGCCCGGAAAAAGCAGTTGCGCGGTTTTGAAACCAAGAACCACGACGCGGCGCTGCTCTAGAGCATCGTTGGCGTCGATGAAGCGGCCTTCACTCATGGGAACAAAGCGAACGATGGGATAGTTCGGCTCAACGCCCATCACCTGTCCAGACGCATTGGAGAATGCGCTGACAGCGTAGAGATCCCCGCGGTTAAGCATGGCAGTGACGGTGCGGAACTGGGGGAGGGCGCGGATATCAGCCTCGTCGCGAAGGGTCAGCTGATAAGGGCGCATACCGGTGTGCTGATTCGCAACAGCCGGGATGGTGCCATTGAACATCATGACGACGTCGTTGCCGAGAGTAGAGAGGTTGCGATGCTGCCCACTGCGAAAACCCTCGCCCAGCCCTACCAGCACCAGCAGCGAACCCACCCCCCACGCAATCCCGAACATGGTCAGAAACGTGCGCAGCTTGTTCGCCATCATGGCGCGGTATACCTGGCCGAGCGTGTCTGAAAAACTCTGCATGGCGATTAGACGTCCTGAAAAGGTGCTCTCGGTCAGTATTACGCGCCGGCCCGCCCCACGGTTCCCCACTTTCAGCCCAGCATCTGGAACCATCGGCGGGCAACTTGCGTAGGATGCAATAAGTGACTGCAAGTTGCTGAAGCCGTCTCGTTTCTTATCGCCATCTCATTCATTTAGCTGCGCCGGACAGCGCTCTGGCTCTTTTCACCACCTGGGAGGTTTCTGTGGCTGCATCGCGAAAGAGCAAAAAATTCTGGATCTGGCTGGGCATCGGTGCCTTTTTCGTTGTGGTAATTGCTGGCTTTGGGCTGATGCGTCTCGCCAAGGGAACCACCATTGATCCCAACAAACTCGCCAAAGTCACCCGCGGCGACGTAGCCCAATCCGTCGTGGCCACCGGGAAAATCCATCCCATCACCCAGGTCGAGGTCAAGAGCAAGGCCTCCGGCATCGTGGAAAAGCTCTATGTCGATATCAACAACGAGGTTAAGAAGGGCCAACAGCTCGCCCAGCTCGATCAGGAGGAGATTCAGGCCCAGGTTTCCGCGCAGCGCGCTCAACTCGCCGGGGCTGAGGCCAACGTCTCCACATTGCAGGCCAATATCGATCAGGACAAGGTCAACGCCGCCGCCCCCGATCTGCCCATGTACAAGGCCACGCTCGACCGCAACCTCGAAATGCAAAAAGAAGGCATCGTCAGCCGTCAGGCTCTCGACGACGCCAACAAGGACTACCTCGCCGCGCTCACCCGCCGCGATTCCGCCAAAGCCCAGATCGGCGTCGACTCGGCCAAGCTCAAGCAGGCTCGCGCCCAGGTCATGCAAAGCCAGGCCAGCCTCAAGCAGCTTGAGGAGCAGCTCGGCTACACTACCATCCTTGCTCCCATGGATGGCGTCATCCTCTCCCGCGATGTCGAAATCGGTGACGCCGTCAGTTCCATCCTCATCCTCGGCTCCACCGCCACCCTCGTTATGACAGAAGGCGACACCACCGAGGTTTATGTACAAGGCAAGGTCGACGAGGCAGACATCGCCCACGTCTACATGAACCAGCCCGCGCGCATCAAGGTTGAGAGTTTCCGCGACCGCCTCTTCTACGGCAAGGTCACCAAGATCGCTCCCATGGGCGTCGAAAAGGACAACGTAACCACCTTCGAGGTCCGTGTCTCCATCAACAACCCCGGAGGCGAGCTCAAATCCCAGATGACCGCCAACGCCGAAATTATGCTCGACGAGCACAAGGGCGTCCTCACTGTCCCTGAAAACGCCGTCATGTACGACAACAAGAAGAACGCCTCCGTTGCCGTCCCTGACAAGCACGAGAAAGACGGCACCCGCAAGGTCCCCGTCAAAGTCGGCCTCTCCAACGGCTCCGTAACCGAAATCCTCAGCGGCCTCAAAGAGGGCGATCAGGTAGTGCTGCAGCAGTAAGAGAGCAGTTGTCAGTGGTCAGTGAACAGCCGGGTGCCCCATCCTCGCCACGCTTTTGTGGCTAGGGTGGGGAAGCATGAACCCCAATCTCAAAACTGAACCTCGCGACCAAAGCCCCGTGCCCCATCCATTCCGCGCCTTTTGCGGAATGGGTGGGACAGCAAAACACTCAACCGGGTTGGTCTTTCACTGTCCACTGCCCACTGTCGTCACCAGCTATGCAGCCACTCCTCGTCCCTGCCAATCCTCACCGGAGCATTGAACAGCTCGCTTAGCCGCTTCTCGGTCAGCAGTTCCTCCCGCGCTCCATCCCCCACAATCCGTCCGTCCCGCATCAGAATGATCCGCTCTATCTCGGGCAGAATATCTCCCAGGTGATGCGTCACCAGCACCAGCCCTGTTCCCTCCTGCGCCAGCCTCCTCAGCGTCTCCCGCAGTTCCCTCTGCGCCGCCAGGTCCAGCGCATTCGACGGCTCGTCCAGCAGCAGTTGCTTTGGCCTGTGCACCAGCGCCCGCGCAATCAGAATCCGCCGCCTCTCCCCCGCTGACATCGTGCCCACCATCTGTTTGCTCAGGTGCGTCGCCTCCATGCGCTCTAGCGCCTCGCGGGCCCGCGCTCGCATCTCTGCGGTCACATGCAGATTCGGCCACAGCGTCGACGCAGAAAAGAAACCCGCCGTCACCGCATCCAGCCCGGAAGTCACGGCCGTGCGCTCTCCCGGCAACTCCGCGCCCATCAGCCCGGCGCCAACCACGCCAAAGTGCTGCCTTAACTGTGTAAGGTCCCACCGCTCGCGCCCAAAAATCCGCACCTGCATCCCCGGCCGCACCACCGGATACACCTGGCAAGTCATCGCCAGAATCAGCGTCGACTTCCCGCACCCGTTCGGCCCCAGGATCGCCACGTGCTCCCCGGCGCGAATCGTCAGGTTTACGTCGTGCAACACCACGCGGTCGCCGCGCGCTACGTTCACCACGCGCAGTTCCAAAAATTCAGCTTCTTTTTCGATTGTCTTCGCCCGGCCTTGCTGATCGCTGTCCATCATTGTGTCCGCAGATTCCAGCTTATCCGAATAGATTCGGTGTTTCCGCCTACTCCGTCGTTGACCGGTTCCGGCCTCCGGCCTTACTTTGATACATCAGCGCATCGGCCCGCTGAATCAGATCTTCCGCCGTGTCTCCAGCGTGAACCAAGGCCGCGCCTGCGGAAATCGACGGCAAAACCGTCCGCCCGTCGTCGCTGACGATCACCGTCTGCTCCACCAGAACCACGCATCGGTGCACCAGCATATGCAGGATCTTCCGGTCTACGTTGCCTACGATTGCCACAAACTCGTCGCCACCCCAGCGCCCGACTACATCCGTGGGTCGCAGCGCTCCCAACAAGGTCTTCGACACTTCCTGCATGGCGCGATCCCCGCAGCTGTGACCGAATGTGTCGTTGATTTCCTTGAATCCATCGATATCGAACATCACTACCCCAAACGGGTCTTTGTGCTCATCGAACTCGCTCAGAGCCGTACGCAGTGACATCTCCAGAAATCGCCGGTTCGGCAACTGCGTAATATGGTCCAGAAACGCCATCCGCTTCATGGCATTGGCCTTGCGCTCCGCTTCGTAGTGCGCGGAGGCGTCGCTGAAGATCTCCACGGCGCCAATGATCGTCCCGTCCGCGCCGCGCATCGGCTGCACACGCACATCCACCGGAACCCGCCGCCCCTGCTTATGGCGCAGAAACACATGGGCCTCATGCAGGTGGCCGTCGTCTATGCTTGCCGACAGAGGGCAAGCCTCCTGGCATAAGTGGGTACCCAGCGCATCGACGTGGCAGAGTATGTCGTCCTGGCAGTGACGACCAAGAATCTCTTCGGCCGTATAGCCGGTGAGCCGCGTCGCGCCTTCATTCCAGTAGAGGATGCGGCGCTCGCGGTCGACAAAGTACACGCCATCGCCCATGTGATCCAAAAGCTCTTTGTAGAAGGCTGGATCGGTAGGGGCGGTCGCATGCTGCTCTTCAGGTTTCATCTGGGGCCTTTTCCGCTCCATTCATTATTTCATCCAGACGAATTTCCTGCACTTCATCCGCGCCTGGCAAAGAACAAGCCCGGAGCCGGCCGTGCTCACCGCTCGGCCAGAACGTCGATTATTTCCTCGTTCACCTGCTAGATTAGATGGGGTTGAGCCAAATACCAACATGAGCGACCTCTCCAGATTCATCATTCCCCGCGGATTCCGCTTCGGCGCCACCAAGGCCGGCCTCAAAGCCAGTGGCCGCCCGGACTTCGCCCTTATCGTCGCCGACGCCCCGGCCAGCGCCGCCGCCGCCTTCACTGCCAACCGTGTCACCGCCGCGCCCCTCATCGTGGACAAGCTCCACCTCAGCGCCACTGCCGGAAAGGTGCGCGTTGTCGCCATCAACGCCGGCAATGCAAACTGCGCCGCCGGGCAGCCCGGACTCGATGCCGCCTACGCCACGTGCGACGCCGCCGCCAAAATCTTCGACTGCGCTCCCCAGCAGGTTTTCCCCTCCTCTACCGGCGTCATCGGCGTCCCTCTCCCTGCCGAAAAACTCATCGACGTCATGCCCTCCCTGGCAGAAGCGCTCGGGGCCGAATCCGACCATTTCCTCGAGGTCGCCCAGGCCATCCTCACCACCGACACCCTTGAAAAAACCGCCTTCGCCCGGCTTGAAGTCGCCGGCCCCTCCGGCGAACCCCTGGAGATCCGCATCGCCGCCCTGGGCAAGGGCTCCGGCATGATTCATCCCCAACTCGTGCCTCACGCCACCATGCTCGTCTACATCCTCACTGACGCGGCCATCGAACCCGCCGTCCTGTTGAGCTATCTCACGCCCGCCGTCGAAGTCAGCTTCAACCGCATCTCCGTCGATGGAGACACCTCCACCAACGACACCGTCCTGCTGCTTGCCTCAGGAGCCAGCGGCGCCGCCATCGGCCCCGGCAATTCGGCCTTCGCCGTCGCTCTCACTCAGGTCTGCGCATCCCTCGCCCATCAGGTCGTTGCTGACGGTGAAGGCATCACGCACGTCGTCGAACTCCGCATTGAAGGCGCAGCCTCTGACGCCGACGCCCTTCGCGTCGCCAAGGCCATCGCCCACTCGCCCCTGGTCAAAACCGCCTGGGCCGGATGCGATCCCAACTGGGGCCGCCTCGCTGCCGCCATCGGATATTCCGGCGCTCAAGTTGATCCCGACCGCATCGACATTACCTTCGGCGATCAGCCCATCTGCCGCAACGGCGGACGCGCCCCTGAATTCGACGAGGCCACGGCCCACACCTATATCGCCCAGACTGAGTTTTCCATCACCATCCAGCTCCATCAGGGCCAGGGCACTTGCATCTTTTGGACCACCGACCTCACCACCCAATACATTCACATCAACGCCGACTACTCCACCTAGCCTCCACCCCGTCCGTCAAACACAAGCACTGGGTGCCCCATCCTTGCCACGCTCTTGTTCTTGTGGCTAGGGTGGGATAGCACAACCTCAAGCCATCACCACCACCAGGTGCCCGCTCTCCGTTTACAATCGCAACAACCCCTTGAGGCCTCTCTACCCGATGATGATCGCCAGCAGGAAAGTCGCCAGCCCCGCCGCAGTTTCACCCATTCAGAACGGATTCTCGCTCATCTCCAACGAGAAGTTGCTCCAGCTCTACGCCACCATGCTCAAGTGCCGCTTGGTCGAGCAGCGCCTGCGCGGCCTCGCTAAAAAGAACAAATTGGAGAAGCCTGCTGACATCCCAGGCCAGGAAGCGGCCATCGTCGGCATCACCATTGATCTGCTCCCCGGCGACACCCTCGCCCCCTCCCACGGCGCCCTCGTTCCCTGCTTCGCCAAAGGCCTGCCTCTCCGTTCGGTCCTGGCCTCGCTCTTTCCCCGCCCCGCCGGTTCCAGGTCCCCCTTTGGCGTCCGCCACCTTCTCTCTCCTGCCCTCAGCAATGCTGCCCAAATCAACAAAATCGTCAGCGTGGCCATAGCCAACAAAACCCGCAAAAACGGCAAGATCGCCGTAGCTTTTTGCGGCGATCTGTCTACTTCTCCCAGCCTCTTGCATCAGTCCATGAAGCTCGCCGCCGCGCGAAAGCTGCCCATCCTCTTTGTCGGCCATTCCGGTCATGATGCCGACGCCGCCTCGCACAACGGAATTGCCCCCAGCCTTCCCATCGCCACCGTGGACTCCAATGACGTAGTGGCCGTCTACCGCGTCGCCACCGAGGCCGTTACCCATGCCCGCCGTGGCAGCGGTCCCACCCTCATCGAGTGCAAGCCCTGGTGTCTTCCCAGCCAGCCCCTGCAGACGGAAGATCCTCTCCTCAACATGGAGAAATACCTCACCCGCAAGGGCCTCTTCACCTCAAAGCTCTATTCCGAAACCACCACGGGATTCAAGCGCGAACTGAACGCCGCCACAAAGCTCATCCCAGGCCGCTGAACTCGTGCAACCCAACCCCGGCCCGTTTCTTCCCCGTTCCCAGCCGGGCAATCCCGCCGCCGGAACACCAAGTTGTTGAATCATCAGTCCAAATCACATCGGGAAACATCCCCGGGGTTTGTTCCACTACACGCCTTTTCTGGCACCGGATGGAACCGTGCAAATGATAGAGTGAGGGGTATGAACGTGAGCAGACGAGTGTCCATGACTCCTGTTTTCCAATGCGCAACCGTATTGGCGGGACTTCTCCTTGTCACTGCCTGTGCGCTAGCGGCTGAACAGCCCGCTTCGCCTGAAGCCGCGGGACAATTGGGCCGCGATCCCAGCCGCCCTGCCTCCGTCTGCGCGCCATCCACCCTGGGCTCGCCCTACATCCCCGTCGACAGTTGGGTTTACCCCGCCGTCCTGCGCCTCTATTCTTTGGGCTTTGTCGACAATGTCTTTCTGGGAATGCGGCCCTGGACCCGCGCCAGCCTCAGCCACATGCTTGAAGAAGTCGGCGCGCGCATCGAGGATGCGAATTCAGGACCAGCTATGGAAGAAGCGCAGGACCTCTACGAGGCGCTCAACCACGAGTTGCACTACGACGTGCAGGGCCCCTGCCGGGCCCATGAGGGCAACACCCGCATCGAGTCGGTTTACACCATCGCGCGCGGCATCAGCGGCCCCCCTCTGCGGGACAGCTTCCACCTCGGCTCCACCGTCATCAACGACTACGGCCGCCCCTATTCCAACGGATTCAATAACTACTCCGGCTTCAGCGGCTACGCCTCCGCCGGACGGTTCCTCGTCTATGCGCGCGGCGAGTTCCATGCCGCGCCTTCGGCCACAGGCTATTCGCAATCACTGGCCCAAACCCTCTCTGCGGTCGACGCTACAACTTTCCTCAACCTCTCCACCAACACCCCGTACAACCAGGCCACCATCCCCATGGGGCCCATCGCCGCCACCACCAATTTCCGGTTCATCGAGGCTTATGCCTCCGCCCAGGTTCTCAACCACGTCATCTCCTTCGGCAAGCAGGACGACTGGCTTGGACCCGGCCTCGGTGGCGGCATGGCCTACTCCAACAACGCTGAAAACATCTACTCGTTCCGCATCAACCGCACCGAGCCGTTGTCCATCCCCTTGCTTTCCCGCCTCACCGGCCCCTTCCGCTACGAGTTCCTCGTCGGCGCGCTCCGCGGGCATACCTTTATGCCCAACCCCGCCTATGTGGCCAAGCCATCCTCCAGCGTCGCCAACGTAATCAATGCCGGCGATCCCTGGGTCCATCTGGAAAAAATCAGCTTCCGGCCCACCGAGAACCTCGAATTTGGCTTCGAGCGCACTGCTATCTGGGGCGGGAAGGGCCACGGTCCCATCACCGTCAAGAGTTTCCTCCGCAGCTTCTTCAGCGTCACATCCCCATCAACCGCGGATAAATTCGGCCGTAATGATCCCGGCGCGCGTTTCGGCGCGTTCGACGCCTCCTACCGCCTGCCTTTCGTCCGAAACTGGTTCACCTTCTACGTCGACTCCGAAGTGCACGACGATGTATCCCCCATCGATGCTCCTCGCCGCGCCGCCATCCGTCCCGGCCTCTACCTCTCCCATCTACCCGGCGTCTCCAAGCTCGACCTGCGCGTCGAAGCCGCCATGACCGACCCCTCCATCTCCAATAGCCAGAGCGGCCGGTTCATGTACTGGGAAGGCCTGCAGAGGCAGGGCTACACCAACCAAGGCCAGATCTTCGGCGACTGGATCGGACGCGAGGCCAAGGGCGGGCAAGGCTGGATGACCTATCACCTAAGCGGCAATGAGTGGTTCCAGGTTGGCCTGCGCAATCAAAAAGCAGCCAAGGACTTCATCCCTGGCTCAACTACCCCGATCACTCCCGGCGGTACCACCTACATCAACGGCGGAACCACTCTCAACGACATCAACTTCCAGCTGGTCAAGCGCATCGGCCGCGACTTCGAGGTCAACGGCAACTTCAGCTACGAAAAGTGGAAAGCCCCCATCTACATGCCCGGCCAGCAGTCTGTCTCCACCACCACCATTCAGGTCACTTGGTTCCCCGAGCGGAAGGTCAGTTTCTAGAGTTTTCCCGAAGCGGCACGGCCCCTTCCTTCGGCGCTATAATTCATCTTCCATTCAGGAGGATAAGAATCATGCGCTGGAATCGAAGAGACTTTTTGTGCGCGGCAGCGGCCGCTGCCGTAGCTGGCCGTACAACCTCACTCCGCGCCATGGCAGGCAACGCGGACCGGATGAATTCCTTCCGCGAAGCCAAGTTCGGCATGTTCATCCACTGGGGCCCGTACTCCTTGGCAGGGGTTGAAGCCTCCTGGCCCATCCTCCGCCCCAACGGCGAAATCTCTGAGGCCGACTACCGCGCCCTGCCTGCGCGTTTCAACCCCGTCAAGTTCGATCCGCACGCCTGGATTCAGATCGCCAAGTCGGCCGGCCAGCGCTACATGGTGTTCACCACCAAGCACCATGACGGCTTTTGCATGTTCGACTCGAAATACACCAGCTACAAAATCACCCGAACTCCCTACGGCAAAGACATCGTCAAAATGCTCGCCGACGCCTGCCATGCTGACAAGATGCCGCTCGGCTTTTACTATTCCCCGCCAGACATGAACCACCCCGGCTTCCGCGACACATCCAAACTGTCCGCTACAAATTATCGCGGCGAGCCGGAGCGCCCCGAGTGGCCGCTGTATCTCGACTACATGGCCCTCCAACTCGACGAACTGCTCACCAAATATGGCCCCGTCGCCGAGATGTGGTTTGATTCCGTCGACATGAGAGTACAGGGCGAATACGACGGGCAGCGCTTCCTTGACCAGATCCGCCACCTGCAACCGGAGATGGTGGTGAACAACCGCCTCGGCGTTCCCGCCGACTTTACCACCCCCGAGCAGTTCATCCCCAAGGCCATTCCCACCCGTGGCATTCGCATGGACAGCCCCGATCACAGCGATGCCGACAAGATGGCCGTGGGCGTGCCCAGCGCGGCCAACTTCCAGCCGTGGGAGACCTGCATGACCATCAACAACACCTGGGCTTACCGGCCTCAGGATCGCAAGTTCAAGTCCACTGACACCCTGATCCGCAGCCTGATTGAGGTCATCAGCCGTGGCGGCAACTTCCTGCTCGATGTCGGCCCTCAACCCGACGGCCTTATCCAGCCCGAGTTCGTCGAACGCCTCCAATCCCTCGGCGAATGGACAAAGCGCAACGCCGCCGCCATCTACGGCAGTACCTACGGCCCCGTGCAGGACGAATCCGCCTACCGCACAACAGCGCACGGCGCCAGCACCTTCGTCTTCCTTATGGATCAGTCCGCGCACGAAGTCGTCGTCAGCTTGCCAGGCAAGCCGGTAAAGCAGGCAAAACTCCTTGCCACCGGAAAGCCCCTGACCTTCACCCCAACCGACAAAGGCATTCGCATTCCATTGGATAAGAGCGTTTGGGAGAACGGCGTTCCAGTCCTGGAGTTGCGCTAACGCCGCTAAAATGCCCATGGACTGACACCGCCGGGTGCCGGGTGCCCCACCCTTGAATCGCCCTTCGATTCAAGGGTGGGATAGCATGAACCCCAGCACTGAACGGTTATACAGAGAATGCTCTCTCCGCGCGACAAAGCACCAATGACTCCATGACCCATATAAAGGGGACTTATCCACCGCAAAGGTATTTCGCAGGCTGTGAAACCGCTCGGATTGCTCACCCTTCCCCCTCATTTCAATTGCCAAGTTATAGGTGACTATGTTATAATTAATAACGGGGCTTCATAACATGCGCCTCGCGTTCTCCTCTGTGCGACCGCACTTATGTCTAAAGGTGAAGAGTTATGACCGAGTTACTCTATGCTGCGACAGACAACGGCCAATTGCTGCCGATTATCGACATTACCAACCCCGCTTTTGCCATCAACATCTCCCCGGCAGAATTGGATTCTGCATCCGGACAGTTCGTGCGAGAGCAGGAGCAACGGCAGATGACGCCCGAAATGCGCGAGGCCCTTGCACGATCCGTCTTCGGAAGCGCGCTGATGAAAGCTGCGGGGAGTTATCTGCCCGGAATCGTCACCTATCGAATGAAGCTCGGACCCGATAACCTTGGCGGCGACGCCCATCCAATTGACCGAAGTATTGCATCCTCCTTCCCAGCATTTACAGCTAGGTTGCGGCTTCAGGATATGGCCCGCCTCCTTGCGGATGGAATCGCGCGAACACTCACCTTAGGCGATAGCCGGCCGCTTTGCCTCATGAATATCGCTGGCGGTCCCGCGGCAGATAGCTGGAATGCACTTCTCCTTCTTCGACGTCAGTATCCCGACTTACTGGCCGACCGCAAAATCCTGCTCGCCGTGCTCGACATCGACGAGAGCGGTCCCCAATTTGGCGCGCAGGCAGTGGCCGCCCTCTGCGCAGCGGGAGCGCCGTTGTGCGGACTCAATATCCACTTCCGCTCCATCCGCTATGACTGGTCGCGTGCGGATGCTCTTGCTGAAGTGTCGGCAGGTTTCCGCGCGGTCGATGCGGCCTGCGCCCTCTCTTCGGAGGGAGGATTGTTCGAATACGCGTCGGACCATGAGATTCTGGCAAACCTGAAGACTATGCACCTGGCAACGGCAGACGACGCTTTTATTGTGGGATCAGTCACCCGCGCATCGGGGGCAGCAAGCGCTGCAAACAGCCCGCCCGTCGCCACGCGCCCGCACAGCTTCGAGGGCTTTCAATCTCTCGCCTGTGAGTGTGGCTGGGCAGTCGAAGCATCGATCGAACGGCCATTCAGCTTCCACGTCCGCCTCGCGAAACGCCCGAGATGATCGCCAAGCCTACAAACCCGAGCGACTCGCAATGAAATTCCGTGCCCCATCCTTTCCGTTTGTTTCTACGGAAAGGGTGGGACAGCAACAATCGAATCCCGAGCTCTTCCATCCACTGAAGCCCGTTTGCAGTCATGCACGGGGCATCGCCTCCCGCCAGAAACGACAAAAATACATCCAATTTTCAAGTTGCTGCATTTAAATCACTTATGAGCCATCTTGAGTGCAGATAATTACCGCCTGCCGGCGCACAATTGAAGTATGAACTCCAAAACAGGGTGCAGCGGGCGAACCAGTCATGACCAAAACAGTCGAGGCCCCCAATCTGTCATGGATCTGCACGGTCTGCACCCCCCTCCCTCCTCCCTCCTCCCACCCCCCCTCCCCGCTTGTATCCTGTGAAGCCCTGAAACTCAGTTCCCCGGTTTCAACAGCTTGACCTGAGGAATCAGGCGTATTGTGCAATTGCAAAAATATAATCACAATAATGACGTGGCAGGAATCCGGTTCGAGTGGGACGAGGCGAAAAATGCCTCCAACCAGCGCAAGCACGGTGTCAGCTTTGAGGAAGCCAGTCAGGTATTTCTGGACCCGCTCTACATGTCTTTGAAGGAACGCATTGAGGATGGGGAGCAACGTTGGCAGACTTGTGGAGAGGTCGACGGCTGGCTGCTGATGATGGTGGCGCATACCGTTCAGGAGGAAGACGCGCAAGGCAAAACTACGTAAGTGATTCGCATTATTTCGGCACGATATGCATCGCGAAAGGAGAGACAACGCTATGAAGACGAAAACGGTTAGTTACACTCTGGAAACGCTGCCTGCCCTGACGGAAGCGCAGCGAGCGAATTTGCGGGCTTTGGCGGCACGGCCGGACAGCGAGATCGACTTTAGCGACATCCCCGAGTTGACCGATGAGCAATGGAAGGCGGCTGAGCGCGGTCGCTTCTACCGTCCTGTGAAGCGGCAGATCACGGCACGCGTCGACGCCGATGTGCTGGAGTGGCTAAAGGCGCAGGGCAAGGGATATCAGTCAAGGATCAACGCGATTCTGCGGCGGGAGATGCTGGCCGCGCTCGGTCGGCGACTGTGAAGTAGGTAGTTCGAGATGACAATCCCAAGCAAAGGCGGACCTTGGGCTTCCAGCCCGGCCACCTTCCGCTGGAACATCATCATTGGAACTCATTGAAGAAGCCAGGTTCAATTTCATAGGCAGTAATAGGCTTCAGTCCGAGTTCCAAACTTTGGAGTAAGTCCACAAGCTTCTCGCCATCAATTAGCTCGATTGGTGGAACGCCATCGCGAGTTGCTTCGCGGCGAGCTTCAGTAGTAAAAGTGCCGGTAGTGAGAATGATCCCTTTATCTGCACAGCCTGCCATCGCTCCCCTAAAATCGCGAACATGCGTCGGAGAAACAGACTTCGAATATCGCTTGCACTGAAAAAGCACCTTGAACGAAAGTAGTGGATTGATCTGTAGTGTCCCATACCCGTCAATTCCGCCATCTCCACTCTGCCCAGTTACGACGACCTTTGTGAAGCCAGCTTCACGCAGTAGTCGCTGAGATAGGCGCTCGAAGCCTGATGCTGGCAGGGACTGCATTAAGTCAATCACCTGCTCTCGGTAATTCTTGGGATGACTGATGGCTTCTTCAACGGGCTCCTCAGCAATAGGTTCTTGGACCTTCGGCTTCGTATTGCCCTGCTCTTGAAAAATGCGGGACCATTTCTGGAAGATATCTCTTGCCTGCTCCATATTAAGAGACGTCTTGCGCCCCTTTTCGGTAAGGCTCCAGACTCCCCGCTTCGATGAGTCTAGTAGCTCCGATCGAACGAGGTAGAAGCGTGCCCAGGCGACCTGATTCTTGAAACGAGGTTGCCCTGATGGCAAAAGACTATTTTGCTCTTTGTCGGTAACGCCAAGTGCATCAGCAATCTGTTCGACCACTTCGTCAGGTGTTCCCGAACCTCCCAGTTTACGCAGTGCGTCCAAGAGCGGTCCAAAAAAGCGCACGAACTGTGGGCCCTCTGCAGTTCTATTCTTCGCCATCGTAAAACCTCGAACCTAGTAACTGGGCGGTCACGATTTCAAAGTTGTGACCGAGGAGAGCATGATTTACGCCGTGGCCGCGCTTGCTACTGCCTGCAAGCCGCGCGCTTCGATTTCGAATTCGCGCATCTTGTACTTCTGTATCTTGCCTGAAAGCGTTGCTGGAAACGCATCAACAAAGCGGATGTGCTCGGGGATTTTGTAGTACGCGATCTGTCCCTGGCAGAAGCCGCGAACCTCCGCTTCAGTGGCTTCCACGCCGGGGCGCAGACGCACCCACGCCACAACGATTTCACCCAGCCGCGCGTTGGGGATGCCAACCACTTGCGCCTCATCCACCTTGGGGTGGGTGTAGAGAAACTCTTCTACCTCGCGCGGGTAGATGTTTTCGCCGCCGCGAATAATCACGTCGCGGGAGCGGCCGGTGAGGTGGATGCATCCGTCCTCGCGCATCACGCCCAGGTCGCCGGTATGCAGCCAGCCGTCTTCCCTGATGACCTGCGCCGTGCCTTCCGGGTCGCCGTCGTAGCCCTTCATCAACGCGTAGCCGTGAACGCACACCTCGCCCTGTTCTCCGAAGGGCAGCGTTTCGCCGGTCACGGTGGACACAATCCTGATGCCGGTCTGCGGCATGGCGCGGCCCACTGTCTTGACGCGTATCTCGATGGTGTCGGCGGCGTCGCTCATGGTGACTACGGGCGAGGTCTCGGTTTGTCCGTAGGCAATCACCAGTTCGCCGCAGTGCATCTCGCCCAGTACGCGCTTCATCAGCTCCACGGGGCAGGGCGCGCCGCTCATCATGCCGGTGCGCAGGCTGGTCAGGTCGTAGCTGGCAAAGTCGGGCAGTGCCATCTCGGCCACATACATGGCCGGCACTCCGTAAACGCTGGTCGCGCGCTCGTCGTGCACAGCCTTGAGCGTGGCGCGCGGATCGAAGGTCCAGTTTGGCAGGATGAGCGCGGCACCCGTATTCACCGCCGTCATGGTCCCGATGACGCAGCCGTAGCAGTGGAACAGCGGCACCGGAACGACAATCTTGTCCTGCTCCGTATAGTGGAATCCCTGGGCCAGAAACTGTCCGTTGTTCACGATGTTGTGATGGGTCAGCATGACGCCCTTGGGCAGTCCGGTGGTCCCGCTGGTGTACTGGATGTTGGCTACGTCGTCGATGGCCACATGCTGGGGCAGCTCTCCCGCGGCATCGAGAAGCGCCGGCCACTCCGGCGAGTCGAAGTAGATGGTGTGCTTGAGCTCAATGTCGAGACCGTGCCGGGCGCGGCCGAGGATTTCTTCGTAGTCCGCATGCCGGTCCTTGTGCCACAGGAACAGAGCCTTCATCCGCGAGCGGGTGAGGGTGAATCCCAACTCGTGGGAGCGGTACGCCGGGTTCACATTCACCAGCGAGGCTCCCGCACGGGCGCATCCCATGTGCATCATCAGCCACTCGATGCAGTTGGTGGACCAGAGGCCCACGCGGTCGCCGCGCCGGATGCCCAAGGACCACAATCCCCTCGCCACGCGGTCGGCCGCCTCGCTTAACTCGGCCCAGGTGAGGCGCTTGCCCTGGTGACAGCTTGCCACCGCAAGGCGGTCGCCGAAGCGGTTGGCCGTGCGGTGCAACAGGTCGCCGATCGTTAACTCCAGCAAGGGCCTGCTCGGTCCCTGGGTGTCGCTTAATCTACAAAGCTTCTCTTCAACTGGCATGGGTTAGCCCTTATGGAAACAACGAACGGAGTGTACGCCCCAAGCCCTGCCTCGAAGTGTGATCCAGACCACAAACCAGCAGGAATACACCCTTGCAGCCGGTAGATGGAATGTGGGGCTCAGTTCTCTCTTGATACCGCCACTCAGTGTGCGGCGTTGCCCGCCGCCTCAGCTTCCATTCCCGTCAGGATCGCCCGCATCTGCTCGAACTCGGGCATGCCGGAGATAGGCTTCAGGCGCGGGTCGGCGAGCATCTGGAAGAACCAGGGACAGCGCGTTTCCGCCGCGGATTGCAGGGACGAGAGCGCCGAAGCGTAGTCGCCCAGAGCCACCCAGACTGAGGGCGTGAAGGAGCCCAGCACAAAACGCTCACGGCTCAGCCATTGCAGCCGCTCCAGGATCGTATGCGCCTCATCCTTGCGCTCCGAGCAGGCCAGTGCATAGGCGTGCACCGCCGTGGCCAGATCAAAGTAGGGCAGCCGCTGTGCCAGATCGTGTGCAAGCACGGTGCCCTGCGCCGCCTCCCCATTGAAAGCCAGAATTAGGGATCCGTACAGGTTGGCGCCGCCGTGTTCAGGGAACAAAGTCAGTGTCTTGCGGACCTGCTCCATGCTGGCGTCGGCTTCTCCGGCCAGGTGCAGGGCCCAGGCCAGCCGGGCATGCAACCAGGGCGCGTAGGGATCAATGCGAATGGCCGCTTGCAGCACCTCGATGGCTTCGCCAAAGCGGTGGCGGCTCAGCGCGAACATGGTCCGGGTGCGCGTAATCCAGGGATCGTGGGGCAGATGGGCCGATAGAGAAAATGACCGGATGGCCGCGGGCAGATCGTGGTCCACATGGAAGCTGACCCAACCCAGCGCCGGCAGAATCGTCTCTGCCTGAACGGCAACGTCCGGTATCGCATTGGTCGTCCTGCGCACGATTTCCGAAGCCACGGCCGGAGACATGAATCCGTAAAATGTCTGCGCTACACAGAGATTTACAAGGTCGACACGCGCACCGATCAGCGACGGATCGAGTTCGGTGGCTCGCAACAGGTGCTGCAAACCGTCCTGCATGCGGTGCCGCTGCAGCGTCTGCCATTCATGATGGGCGCGCTGGTAAATCTCGTGGGCCTCGCGCTGCTGCGAGCTGTTCTCCGCCTCCGGCTCGGCGGCAGCGGAAATGGACAGTCCACCGGAGTTAAGGCGGAAGACCAGGCGACTGAAAAGCTCGGCTTCCAGTCCGGAGATCCGGCTTCGCTCCACCAGCACATCTTCCACCCATATCTGTGTGCCGTCCACAACCCGGATCATCTCAGCGCGTAGCCGGAAGTGGGCGGGCAGGGAGCGCAAGGTTCCGGTCAACACCATGTCTGTATGCAGCTTTTCGCCTACCTGCTGTGCGGTCAGGTCGCACCGGGCGAGTGTAAAAACTGAATCCTGCGCCAGCACCGCAACCATCGCGGGACGCGCGCTGCTGAACCGCGCCATGGTCTCTTCGGCGATCGCCGAGCCGAGATGCTCGGGCACCCCCCACTCGGTGGTGAAAGGCAATATCGCAAGCCGTGGCAATGTTTCCTTCGGCGCGCCCCCGTTGCGATGCACATCTGCCGAAAACCGGTAGCCACGCTTGTAGACAGTCTGGATGCACTCTTCCGGCTCCAGGCACGCCCGCAACGCCGACACGCACTTGGGAACGCTGTCCGCGCTCACGTGCACACCGCCCCAGAGCGCCTGTCGCAGTTGCAATGGAGTGACGATCTGTCCGGCATGCGCCAGCAGCACACGTAGCGCCGCCAGTTCTTTCGGTGGCAGGTGAACCGGCACACTTCCGCGTAAAAGCGTGCCATCGGTTTCAAGCCGAAAGCCGCAGAACGTGAATCCCGGATGTTCACTCCGGCGATCGACGCCTGTCGCCGGAGACCCCGGCTCTTCTGAGCCGGACAATACTGATGAAAGCTGTTTATAGCTATCCAACGCAGCTCCTCAGAGTCCATATAAGCCCTCTAGCCAACAATGTGCCACTCCATTTATCGGGAGGAGCATTCGCCGACAGAGGTACTAAACCTGCTTGTTGGACAATCCGGGGAACGAATTATGCAGCAGGCCCCACCAAATTCTGTGTTTTGATTAACCACAGCTATTTTTGTAAGTTGATTATCCACTTCCCCGAGGCTTTGCACAGCAAATATTTCCCGCTTTTTGTACTTGAAGTAATTCTAATGTGGTTACCTGATATCTTATTGGTAAATATACAGACCATAGCTAACTGTAACAATATATTTGCGTTAAGTGGAAAATTGATGTAAATTTCGCTTTCTCTGTGAAGGGCGATGAAGCAAGACTGAGGCCGGATGAGAGCATTTGGCCGAATTCCTCAATGCAGAAAAACTTCCAAAATATTTCAGAACTCTGAAGGCCGCCCGCTGCAAAGATATTCGCAGCGCATTTTCAAATCAGCTCTGAATGGGGTCTGCATGTCCAAGACTGTCTCGTACGCCCAGTGGTCCCTGGAACCCTACTGCATCGGCTTGAAACTTCGTTCACTGCGCACGCAAAAGCGTCTTACGCTTTCACGGCTCGCGGCTGAAACCGGTCTCTCGACGGCGCTTCTTTCCAAGCTTGAAACCGACCGCATGATTCCCACGCTTCCTACCCTTGCCACCATCAGTCGCGTTTATGGCGTCGGCATGAGCTACTTTTTTGCCGAGCCTGCGCGTCATACCCTCTCCATCACGCGTAAGGCCCACTTTGAAAGCAGCGGCCGCGGCCCTGAATTGGTCAAAGTGACCCCTTTGAATGCGGCTGGCGACAACCCGCGGCTGGTGGCGCAGATGATCGAGTTCCCCCCCGGCACGACCGCAGCCGCCACCGAGAACTTTCAGGAGACCAATGGCCTCGTCTACGTGCTTGAAGGCAGGCTGCAGTTGGAAGCAGGCGGTATGTGTGAAGTGCTGGAGCCCGGCGATTGCGCTTACATGGAAAGTGAGATGCCGCTGGCCTGGAGCGCCGCGGACAAGCATCGTTGCCGGGTCCTGGCCGTATTGCCGGGCGAGCCGAGTTCTGAAGCTTGAGCGGCGCCCCGGAGCGAGTTTCAGCATGCAGCTTTGCAGCAGGGCGACCTGATCCGCGGCAAGCGCCGCATGGGTTGTGCCCGGAAGGAGCAATTCGTCTTTGATAACTCGCGGGACGTGGCTACAGGATCGCGCCGCCTGGCCTATACTGATCCCAATCATTCAGGTAAACAATCATGCGCAAGAACAATGCTCCGCTGTCCTCATCCGCAGGCGTATCGCGCCGCAGTTTCATCCGCACCACCGCCGCCTTGCCGCTCTTGAGCGCCCTCCACCTTGACGCGCTGACCGGGCCCCGCGATGGCCGCTCTCCGGTCTTCCGTGTCGATCACTGCCCGGTGCATGACGGCCAATTGCGCCATGTCGGCGTGGATGCGCTGCTGCATCAGCTTTCGATGCATGGGAACAAATTCTACAAGTCGCGCAAAGCGACGGCGCTCTCCGGCCCCGGCGGGCTGATCGCCCCCGAGGACGTGGTCATTCTGAAGGTGAATGCCCAGTGGAAGGCACGCGGCGGCACCAATACCGACCTGCTGTGCGGCCTCATCCACCGCATTCTGCTGCATCCGGATGGATTCAAAGGCGAGGTTGTCATCTTCGAGAACGGCCAGAATCGCCCCGCCACCTTCGATGGCATGCACAACGACACGAATTTTTCAGAATACAAGCCGTTCCCGGAACTCGTCGGCAAGGTCATCGTCAACGCAGAGCAGCAGGGCGTGACCACCATCGACCATCTTGTCGCAACCGTTTTCGCGGGCAAGCCTGTCAGTTCTTTCCTGATGGACCCGCATACCGGCACCATGATCGCCGACGACGACCACACCACCAACGGCTACCGCCGCATCGGCTCGCCGGGTACTCCCTGCATCTCTTACCCCTGCTTTACCACCGCTCGCGGCAATCGTATCGAGCTGAAAGAAGGCCGCTGGACCGGCTCGGCCTACGCGCAGAATCTAAAGCTCATCAACTGCGCTGTTCTCAAGGATCATAGCGGCGATATCGGCATGACCGGGGCCCTCAAGATTGTGTACGGCACACTCTCAATGAAGGACGGCACTACGGCCCGGCGCCACTATCAGGACCT
>Ga0114951_10001586_pt1 | contig 27678 bp, 29 predicted proteins | sample AM7aDNAmetaG_FD_88677 | JGI IMG/M metagenome (GOLD analysis project Ga0114951, IMG submission 88677) | Freshwater microbial communities from Finland to study Microbial Dark Matter (Phase II) - AM7a DNA metaG | ecosystem: Environmental > Aquatic > Freshwater > Lake | place: Finland: Lake Alinen... | reverse complement strand
CCAATTCGCTTACTTTTGGAACCAATTCGCCAAAAATCGCATCGGCCTTCTGGTCTATCCCGCCCGGCTGCGATTTTAAGTTGTCGCTATAAACCTCGTTCCTCTCGGCCGGCTTTGGACCCGTTGGTTCAATCGGCTTATCGTTGCCGGAGTTGGGAATAAAACCGGGATTCGCAATCACTTCAGGCACCGGCTGGACCTTGAACGGCAAAATCGCTTCCGGCTGTTGCGGATTCATAGCCGGTTTAAGCGTAATCACTTTTTCTTCCGGTTTTTTTATTTCGGCCGGAGCTTGCGCCACGGGGTCGGCCGTCTTGACTTCCGGAACCGGAACGGAAATTTTCTGCCCTCCAGTGAAGCTGAAAGCATCGTCGATAAAAGATTGCTGCCAACCGGCGTTTACCAGAGCATTTTTCACTTCTTCCCGGGACACGCCGCTTTTCAACTGCTGGTTGATATAATCCAATAATTTTTGATCAGGCATAGATTTTGAAATTTATAAATCGCTAAAACACAATCTCTTCATTTATTATATCATCAACCTTAAGCTTTTATAACAGCAGGCAATCCCCAAGCGCTTATTCTTGAATGTTTGCGTAAAATGTGTTATGCGATCTAGCGGAGGAATGAACTTGGCTTGGCTAACGGTATTATGGAACGGAACTTTTTTCCTCTTCTTTTGGGGATTGTTCTGGGCGCTTGTCTATGCCTCAAATAAGAATTGCAATGAAGAAAAACACGGCTGGGCAAAAATTTATATGGCTTTGGCCATTGTTGATATTTTCGGACTGATATTGGTTATTCTGGATAGGGGCTCGGCGGCACTGGTCGGAATAAGCCTCGGCCAAACCGTAGCACTAGCGCTCTTCGTACTTACCGGAGTTTTCGTTATATGCGCTATCGAAAACGACGCCGAATTATCTTTGGCACAAAAATTACAAGATCCAGCCGTCTCATAACATGCCTTCCGCATGTTTTTTTATTTGAGAAATTTAAAAAACCAACACTTTTAGGAATGTTGGTTTTTCTGGAAGCAAAAAGGAATTAATAATTAATGTTCTTGTCCCCGTCGTTGAATTTTTCGTCGATATGGCAGCCGTTGCAAAACGGCTTGTTTGCGGATTTTCCGCACCGGCAAAGCGTCACCCGGTTTCTTTTCTCGTAATTTAGGCCGTCAGCCGATTCGATCTCGATACCGCCCTTAACCCATACGGGACCGCTTACTTTTTTTTCCGGATCCTCGATCAATCCGATCTCTGGCTCCAACTCCGGTTCGATGGCCTGGCCGGAATTTTTTTCGCGCGCTACCAGCCGGCCCGCCGGACAAAGACTTGCCTCCCGAGTCGCCTTCTGTTTGCTTTTTGGGTCGTCGGACCGTTCCGTGTTTTCCCACACGTCGCCCGACTGGTCATGACAAAAACGCGCCCGCGCGCAAAGTTCGGGCAGATCGTCCAAATCAAGCCCCGGACCGATTATTTTTTCGCATTGATCGGAAAAAATTCCGCGATCAGCCGTTTCCTTTCCGTCAAATTCCGATTTTACGTGGCTACCGTCGCAAAACGGCTTGTTTTTTGACGCGCCGCACCGGCATAAAGAATATTGCTCCGGACAAGAATATTTCTCGCTCTTTTTCCATCCGACGGAATCGCCATTTTCATCGCTTACGATAATTTCTTTGGCTAGCGGCAGATTACCGCTCACAATATAGGGACCATTTTTTATAATCGTGATTTTTCTTTTTTTGTTTTCCATAATTTTCATAGTCGATCATCTATCTTGTTTTTATTGTATACATCCGGGCCCGCCAAGGTCAAGCTCTCGGAAAATCCGCGGTGTCTCCGGGGAAATTCAACCTTCCTCGGGCGGAGAATGTAATTGGCGATAAAAAAACCATACTAAGGTATGGTTTAATCGGGACTGGTATAATCGCCGTTAGGATTAATGTCTTTCTGGCTGTATTCTTTTTCGTCAATCATGGTCGCGCTCAAGAAGATCAGCACTTCCTTAATGGTATCGAGTATCCGGCCGTGAGCGGAAAAACTGCGGTTTGAGAATAATACCTGCACGCTTTCCCTTAAGACCTTACCTGAACCGTAAATCCAGGTCCCGGTTTCAAATCCCCTTGCTTTCACCTCGAACGGCGCGAAATACAAAAGATCCTCATGTGGTTTAACCGGCCAGAACGAACAGGATACGGAACTCAATCCGAGGAAATAATCTCCGGTATTATTGTTACAATCGCGAAGGCCGACAAACACGCCGTTCTTCAATTCCCGGACCTGCCATTTACTTGAACCAGTGGCCATTTCCACAATTTCGGACCCTTCTTTTCCCTGCTCTTTAACTATTTCTTTATATAACGCCCTTACCACGTCGCTGGGTTCCATTTTATTCCTCCTTTGATTTTAGGTACTGGGCAAAGGCTAAAACATATTGCCTCACGCGTCAAGCTTTAAAAAAACCTTGAGTGGATAACCTCCCTTGTTGGTGAACGATTGTTCACCTATAATTAATTTATCTAATCAAGCAACAATATGCCAAAAGACGCCAAAACATCAATCAGGAAATTTTACCAAACCAACAAGCGGATGCCGACGTATTCCGAGATCATGAAAATGCTTTGCTTTAAATCAAAGAACGCTGTTTTCAAGCTGGTGAAAAAATTGGCAGCCGGAGGCTTCCTGGAAAAAGATGAGAGCGGAAAGCTTATACCCGCAAGACTGTACGAACAAACCCGGATCCTCGGCTCCATCCAAGCCGGATTCCCCACCCCGGCCGAAGAAGAACTGGTCGACACCATTTCTTTGGACGAATACCTTATCTCAAACAAAGACGCAACCTTCATTTTAAAAGTAAGCGGCGACTCGATGATCGACGCCGGGATCCTTGAAGGCGACCTGGTGATCGTCGACCGCTCGATCACTCCCAAAAACGGCGATATCGTGATTGCCGAAGTGGACAACGACTGGACGATCAAATACCTGGTAAAAACCAAAACCCAGATCTATTTAAAACCCGGAAACAAATTATATAAACCGATCTATCCGGAAAACGAACTGAAGATCGCCGCGGTGGTAAAAGCCGTAATAAGAAAATACTGATTGAAAATTAACTCCCAATATGTCCATAAAACCAGCGCCAATTTGTTTAGCCGAGTTCCCCCGCGCCATCCTCCACATCGACGCTGACTGCTTTTTTGCTTCCTGCGAAATGGCGCTTAATCCCAAATTAAAGGGCCTGCCGGTAATAACCGGCCGGGAACGCGGCATCGCCTCCTCTATGAGCTATGAAGCCAAAGCCGCGGGGGTCACCCGCGGAATGCGTTTATCCGATATCAAAAAAGTCTGCCCTAACGCCATCATTCTGCCGTCGGATTACGAAACCTATTCCCTATTTTCGGTGCGAATGTTTGATATCGTGCGCCGCTACACGCCCGAAGTCGAGGAATACAGCATCGACGAATGCTTTGCCGATCTCACCGGCTTGCAGCGCCCGCTGAATATGGATTACGCTGCCATAGCCGGAAAGATCAAGGACGATCTCGATACCGAGCTTGGCATGACCTTTTCCGTGGGACTGGCACCCACCAAAGTGCTGGCCAAAGTCGGCTCGAAATGGAAAAAACCATCGGGGCTGACGATCATACCGGGCTATAATATCCATCTTTATCTCGCAAAACTTAAGGTGGAAAAAATCTGGGGCGTAGGGCCGGCAACCGCCGCCTATTTAAACAAATGCGGAGTGAACACCGCCTATGATTTCGCGACGCGCGGCAAAGAATGGGTCCTGGCCCGCCTCACCAAACCCCATTACGAGATCTGGCGGGAACTGCGCGGCGATACCGTTTATCCCGTATCAACCGAACAAAAAAACGACTATCGGTCCATCAGTAAAACCCGGACTTTCACGCCGGCCTCGCTTGACCTTGACCTTGTTTTTTCCCAATTGTCGAAAAACATCGAAAACGCCTGCATTAAAGCGCGCCGCCACGGTCTTTGCTCCAAAAAGTTCGCCTTTTTTTTGAAAACCCAGGATTTCCGTTATTCCGGAGCCGAGGTTAAACTGGACCGGCCGGTAAACATTCCTCACGAAATTATCGGTTTGGCCAAACAATATTTTTTTGAGATATCTAAACCCAAAACCCTTTACCGGGCCACCGGGATCACCTTGCTCGACCTTTCCCGGGAAACCGGCGGCCAACTCGACCTTTTTAAAAAAGCGGCCAAGGCGAAAAAATTCTCCAAAATTTACGAAAAAGTTGACGCGCTTTCGGAAAAATTCGGCAAACATACGGTATTTCTGGGCTCCAGTATGCGCGCGATGGCAAGCCTCCAGCATGAAGGCGATCGCGGCGACGCCGCCCGACGCAAAAAAAATCTGTTCGCCGGGGAAACCCAAAGAAAACGGATCGGCCTGCCGATGTTAAGATCGGTTAATTAACGAAAAAATGATACAATTAAATATATACTTTCGAATGGAGTTCCCCGCCTCCTGCGGGGCCAGAGGAAGTATCCTCGAAGAGTACTTCCGGAGTACCTAAGTCCTCCTTTCTGCTCCGTGGAAGCAGGAAACCGCAGGGTTCCTTTCTTCCCGCAGGGTGCGGGAAAGTAGCCTCTGGCTACATTTTATGTTCTTAGGGTTTGCCGCGGTCGATAAAATAATAAGAATTTCGAGGATAATCTATAAAAAACAATAACGTTATGGATGATCACATTCAAAGCGAAGCTAGCGGAAAATCCATTTCGGCCGCTAAGATCGCTGTTTATACAAGTATAGCCGCTCTGGTATTCGACGCCCTGGCCGCTATCGCCGTTTTCTTGGATGCCAATCCAAGAAGCACCTCGCTTCTGGATTCTTACAGCAGCATCTTTTTCACATTGCTTGGCTGGCTTGTCCCGCTAGCCGGACTGGTTTTGGGGATCGTCGGAAAAAAAGAAGACTCCAAAACCGCGTCAAAAGCCATAATCTTCTCGATTGCGAGCCTGCTATTTTTCGGAGCCGCCTACATCTTTATGCCCAAAATTATGCTCCCTTAGCTCTAACCATAACCAACAACAAGCTTTGTTTCGCAAAAACGCCGCTTAAACGCGGCGTTTTTCGAATAAAAAAGCGCGTTTTTGCGCGCTCTACCTCGAACGTATCAGACTATTCTTTATGGCTTCAAAAAGTTTTCCCGTTATCATTAGGCCGCGGGATTCAAGCTCTTCAATTTGGGCAAGATCCGCCCAGTAAATGGCCTTAACGCCGCCGCCCGGCCGGGGTACGCCCTGTAGGATCCGGGAATCGTATACATAGCCGTGCAAGCAATTTCCGCGCACGCGGACGTGAAAATTATTGATCTCCCCGTTAATCGCTATAACGACATTAATTTCCTCTTTCGCTTCGCGAACAGCGCAAGCTGCCGGAGGCTCGCCGTTTTCGCACCGTCCGCCCGGAACGCTGTAAAGCCCGCCGTTCGTCGCGGCATCGCCTTCCAGTATCAATAAAATCCGGTTGTTCTCGATAATCAGGTTGGACGCGGTTCTGATCGCCGCAGATTTCTCCGTTTAAAAGCCTCCTTCTAAAAAGGTGCTGATATTTTATTAGCATTTAACGGATAAAAACAAAAGCAGCTGTTTTCAGCTGCCTCGATACAACGCTCAAACAAGAAATTTAAATACCAAGCCGACGAACACCAGAAAAATTCCCAAGACCACGCCTATTATGGTCAGGCCATAGCCCAGTATAATATTCTGAGCGCCGCCTTTCAGGCTTTGCTTGCCCTCGAAGGAAGCTCTTCCTTGTTTGTAAAAATTCAGTACCCAAGCTATTAGGGAACTGAAAATCATTATCAGCCCCAATACAATTACCAATACCGATGTTTCCATTCCTCTTCACCAACCGCGCGACCAATCGCGCTTTTCACTTTAGATTATAATCCTTATTGATAATTTTGTCAATAGCAAAAAAGGAAAATGTTTTTGACAATTAATAAATTTTACATTATTGTATAGAAACTAGGAGGTTCGTTTAAAATGAAAAAAATCATTATCTACCTAAACACACTTTGTTGCGATCCGCATGAGATCGCTTGCATAGCCGCTAAATTAAAAGAAGAAGGTTGTGAAGTTGAAACCAGCGATACGCTCTCTTTTGGAGCCGCCTCGTTGGTCAAACATGCAACGCCGTTCAAGGCCGAAGCATCCATAGTCGCGGAACTATTGAAAAACCTGGGCTGGGATACCCCTGTCAAAGAGGAACCGATGATCAATGGCGGCAACCACGGCATCATCGTATTCCTGGTGGATACGACGGGTCTAGCGAAGTTTTGGGTCGCGGAAGCCCGGCGGAACGTCGAGGAACTGGAAGAAGCGGCAAGAAAAATGCAACAGATGCGCCAAATGTCGGTCCAGGAAATAATCGACAAAAAAGCCTATGATGTGTTTAACGATTTCAATACGCACAACGAAAGCGCCTGGGAAGCCCTGGGAATGCTGCTAAAAATCGCCAGCCTGCACCTGACGCAACCGTTAACAAGCCAAAGTATGGGAGATGACCCCGCCGTCATTGAAAGTTTACATGCAATGCGGGATCTTTCGACCCGCATTATGATCACACTTGATGTTCGGGAAATGATCCATGACATGGCATTGAGTTTAGTCCAAAACCGCCTGGCTAACCAAAGATCATCAAACAGACCATAAAAGGACGCAACCGAATTGCGCCCTTTTTTAATAGAACAATATGGCCAATAAAATCAAGGCTGGAATAAGGTTTCGTTTAAAGGTTTAACGATATTCACGCCGGGAAACTGCTTGGCCGTAGCTTCGATCTGAAACCACAGAATTCCCACCCGGCAAGCTCCTCCGCCGGTTTTATTGTTCGGATCGGAAAAGTCCAGCGTAAGCACATCGTTTTTTTGCGACGCCCCCTTCAAAACAAAACCCGACAAAGGATATTCGGTAGTGAGGCCCTGTTGTTTTTCCGCCGCCGTCAAACCACCTTGGATCAGTAATTTGATCGCATCCTGGATCGGAGTGATACTTGCCGGAAGCTGCCTTTTGACCGGAACCAGCCCTTTTCGCGAACAAAGGACGTTGCCTGACGCGTCTTTATCGAGACTCGGATTATAATAATAAAGATTGATTTCCTTTTTCTGGCTTGGCTCTTGTTCAACCAATGTCAAAATCGAAACCAAAACCATATCACCGGCCCGGCGACCGGAAATTTCTACCCGCTGTCCCGCCTGAAATTTGCCGGTATCGCAAACCACCGTATCCGTCCCGCTTTTACAGCGGCTTTCATCGCTGAAGACCAGGACGGCCTCAAGACCCGGTTTTCCCGGCTCTTCGTATGATAAATACCAGGTACCTTCCCCTAAATTAGGCTGGATGAGATTTCCGGTTTTGATAAAATCATCCGGAGCCGCAGGCAGTAAAACAACCGGTATTCGGAATTCCCCGTCATTTTCGGGCAAACCGGACGGGTTATCTTTTTTGAATACGATTTCCGCATTTTTCTTTTCGATAACTTTAAAATCAATCGAAGCGTCGAAGGTCACAAAATCACTCGTCATCCAGTCGCCCACGGCTTGCGCGCGACCTTCGGCAATGGTATTACCCGATAAATCTTCGATCTTGACCGGAAAAACCGCCTCAAAAAACCAGGAACCGCGCGCCTGGCCCGATATGGCCAGCGGGCTATTAACCTCCTGGCCGGATACGGGAGAATCTATTTTAATGGTAGGAGAAGCGACCGGAATCGGCTCGTCGATCGGAACGTCATTATTCGACCGCGAAGTAAACAACACTATTCCAAGAACGATTAAAGCCACCAAGGACAATATTATGGTTGTTATATTCGAAAAACCGCCGGACTTTGTTTTCATAAAATTTTTTTATCTGAATAAACTTTACAATAAATCCGTTCTATTTTCCAGATACTCTTAAACATCAACGATAAATCGCGTCAAAAAAAACTGCCGGACGGCAGTTTAACTATTCATTCCAGCCGATTACTTCGTAGATAATGGCCAGCTTGCTGACAAAATTTTTCTTGTCTTCTAAAACAAATTTGGTTCCCGTTCCCGATAGGCTTCTTCCCTTACGCTCGATTCGGCCCTGAAGGTCGGCGAGCGCGTAAAGCAATGGCCTGACCTCTCGACGATTGCCGGATCGTTGGATCACTTTTTCCCTGGCTTCCAAAATCTTTATCAGTAAACCGGCAATCCAGGAACCATCGTTGTCCGAAGCTTCCAGCGTTTCCATCAGACGATCGACTTTGTTTCGCTGTTCCAGGTCGCCGGCCAAAACAGCCAAGCCGCGCGAGAACAAAAACCAGTTGATTTCCGTCTGAAAATCCCGGGCTAAAGCATTTGCCTCCGAACAGCGACGCTCGAAATTGGGGTCATAACTGAACTGGATCACTTGATCCTCGCCGATATTGCCCTCCCGAACAATAAAAAGCTTTCCGTTGGTTTCTTCGCCGTAAAAACTGGATCCGATACGGAGTTCGGCGTAAGTCGAACTGCGGTTCAGAACCTCGTTTATCATCTCGACCGTTCGATTGAGAACCACGTTATCGTCGGCAAAATAATGCCGTTCCCGCGAAGTCCCGCCGATGAGCTGATCGTAAATGAATAAAATCTCCCGGAGCGTACCCGCATCAAGCTGCGATAGTTTTATCCCAAGCATTAATTTCACACCTCTTTAAATAGCTGGCAATAAAATACAATATTTTTTTGATTTAATCAAGAGTTTTTGTAACATTACTATTTTTAAATGGCGGAGTTTATAAAAACAAAAGGCAATTAATTGCCTTTGATGTCATTCCTGTTTTGGCGAAACGACCGATAGCCGAAAATCACGATAACCGCAAATACGGTTGCGTATACCGAGAAAAATATTTTGATGTAAAATATATCGATATGGGCTACCAAAGCAAACAGGTCCCAATGGTCGTGCTCAAGCGGCCAAACAATATCCACGATACGCATTCCGAAAGTAAGCATCGCGACTCCGTAAAAAATCGCAAAACCCGACAACAAATAACGAATCCATCTATTATCCGGCAGGTATCTCGCAACCACCAAGACAATAGCATACGAAACAAACGATATCATCAAGCCAGCCAAGCAAATGCCAAGCGAAGACCATAATACCATGTCTTAATCATCCCTAAGAACTGCTGGGATTATACGATAAACATCGTACATGTAAAGACCGCATTTTTTCCCTTATCGGTTGATTACCCAACGTTCCTGTCGGCAAACAATCCATATAATCCAACCGCGAGTGCCAAACTATCGATTCTCTATTTTTCAAAAGTATTATCTTTATACAAAAATCCCGCCCGGAACAAAACGGCGCCGGATGTTATTAAAAAAGAGGCCGGTGAAGGCCTCTGTCTTTTTGATATTGATTTTATTATTAGTGCAGCGGCGTCATCCGGATCACTTCGTCCAAAGATGTCGCTCCATTCAACGCGAGGGAAATCGCGACATCCTTTAGCGTTCTCATCCCATTCCTTTTGGCTTGAAGCTCCAGATCCGTAAAAGCCGCGCCCTCGATGATCATTCTCTGCAAATCTTCATTGACGAACATAACCTCGAATATGCCGGTCCTCCCCTTATAGCCGGTTCCGTCGCACTCGCTGCAACCCTTCCCTTGGACGAATTTTGATTGGTAGTCCTTGGGAATCCGGCAAAACTGAACGATCTTATCGGACGGCACGATCTTTTCCCGGCAATTCGGACAGACGTTCCTGATCAAGCGCTGGGTGATCACCACCCGCAATGCCGCCGCGACCATCGATGGCGGTATGCCCAGTTCGATGAACCTAATGATGGCACCGACCGAATTGGTCGTATGGATCGAGGCCAAGAAAAGAATACCGGTAAGCGCGGCCCTGATCGAAATTTCCGCCGTCTCGTCATCGCGGATCTCACCCACCATCACGACATTGGCGTCCTGGCGCAAAATGGAACGCAAGCCTTGGGAAAAATCAAAACCGAGCTCCGGATGAATCTGGGATTGGCGAACGCCATTCAGGCGAAGTTCCACGGGATCCTCCAAGGTAACTATATTCCTTTGCGATGAGGCCAAAGCATTCAAAATAGTATAAAGCGTCGTGGTTTTGCCGCTTCCCCCCGGACCGGTCACCAACACCATTCCCTCCGATTGCCTCAGGACGAATTGCAATTTTTCCAGATCGTAGGGTTCGATCCCAAGCTTATCGAGTTTGTCAAAGATAAGATCCTTTCTGTTTTGAATACGCAAAACCGCCGCTTCTCCGAAAACGGTCGGAAAGATCGAAAGACGGATATCCACCGATTCGGTCGGTGCCAGAGTTTGGGGTCTAAAAACAATATGACCGTCTTGGGGACGCCGGGATTCGGCGATATTAAGACCCGACATGACCTTGAGACATGAAATCACTTGGTTTAAATAAGTAAGATGCAGCTGATCGATCACGCGCAAGATACCGTCAATCCGGAAACGTACATTGAGGCGGAACTGCTCCGGCTCAATATGTATATCCGAAGCCCCCATGCTCACGGCCTTGGTGATGGTCACTTGAAGCCAGTCCTGCGGAGCTACTTCGGTGTAATCTGTTTCCTTATCTTTTGCCATAAAATTAAACTAGTTGCCGCAAATTTGCGACGCCGATAAAAGAATTAGCGCTAACATTTATTATACCGCCATTTTAAATAAATAAAAGAAGAAGATTTCTTCGGTTTTTCCCCCGCGGCTAAAGAAAATGAGAATACTTCCGGTAGAATATCCTTTTCATGACCTCAACGATCACAAGGTAAACCGCCACGATCAAAACGATCGCGGCTATCATCCCCAAAGATAGCGGTTCGAAATGGAAATATCTGCCCAAGGGGGTTATCGGGATCAGCCAGCCGACCGCCACGCATACAACGGTGCTCGCCAGCAGGAATTTACTGGGCCAGCTTTGGAGAAAAGGAATCTGCTTGGTTCTGATGACATGGATCACCAACACTTGGGTAGCCAGGGATTCCATGAACCATCCGGTCTGAAACAGGCCTTCCGACGCCCCGAAAATCCTGAATAAAAGAAAAAAGGTTAAAAAATCGAACACCGAACTTATCGGCCCGAAAAAATACATGAATTTTTTTATGAACATCAGGTTCCATCGTCGCGGCTTTTGAACCCATTCTATATCTACCTTGTCCAAGGGTATGGCAACCTGGGAAAGATCGTAAAGAAAATTATTCAGCAGGATCTGGATCGGAAGCATCGGAAGGAACGGCAAAAAAATAACCGCTCCGGCCGCGGAGAACATATTTCCGAAGTTCGAACTCAATCCCATCATAATGTACTTCATGGTATTCCCAAACACTTTCCGTCCTTCCATTACCCCTTCCTTTAAGACGCTCAAGTCTTTTTTGGTCAGAACGATGTCGGCCGCCTCTTTGGCGACGTCAACGGCATTGTTCACCGAAATCCCCACATCCGCCCCTTTCAGCGATGGCGCGTCGTTAATGCCGTCCCCAAGATAACCAACGACCCGGCCCCTTGCCCGCAACGCCCTGATTACCCGATTTTTCTGGATGGGAGTGCACCGCGGAAAAATCGTAATTCCCTCGACCCTTGCCTGCAGGGATTGATCCATTAATTTGTCGATCTCGGAACCCAAAAGCACCCCCTTCACGTTTAGCCCTACTTCTCGGCAAATCTTTTGGGTGACCAGCTCGTTGTCGCCCGTAATGATCTTTACCTCGATGCCGATCGCCTCCAAATCCCTTAAAGCTTCCTTGATCCCCGCCTTAGGCGGATCAAGAAACGCGACGAACCCTAAAAGTTCCAAACTTGATTCATCGCTTTTGCAATAAGTGTTTTTCGTTTTTTTCAATATCCTGATCGCCACGGCTAAAACCCTGTGCCCTTCTTCGCTTAATGAATCGTATTGCCGTTTGGCCATCTCTTTTGCCCGCGGTCCAAAGGCCAGACGTTTCTTTCCCGATCGATAATTGGCGCAATGTTTAAAAATAGATTCCGGACTGCCTTTAGCGACCATAAACCTCCCTTCCTTTCCTTCCAATACCACACTCATTATCCGGCGGTCGAAATCGAACGGTAATTCATCGATCTTTTTATATTCATCGACCGGAAATTTCTTAAAATTCAAAAGCGCTTTATCCAGGGGATTTTCGATCCCGGACTCATAAAAACTATTTAAATAAGCGTAAAACAATACCTCCGGGGAAGTGTTTCCCTGGATATCGGTGTGTTTGATAAGTTCGATCTTGTTTTCGGTAAGGGTACCGGTCTTATCCGTACATAAAACATCCATGCTGCCAAAATTCGGAATAGCGCCCAGCTTTTTTACGATCACCCCTTTCTTTGACATTCTGATCGAACCGCGCGCCATCGTTACCGACATTATCATCGGCAAAAGCTCAGGCGTCAGCCCTACCGCTATGGCGATACCAAACAAAAAAGACTGGATGATGTTGAAATTGCCATTCGCGCCACCCATCCCGAAATTCTTCAGCGTATTAAAAAAGAAGATGAACAGGACAAGATAAAAAACTATTTTAGCCACAAAAACCCCGAACTTGGCCACGCCAACCTCAAACTCGCTTTTCTCTGAAACTTTATCCAAGCTATCGGCGATCTTTCCGTACTCCGTGTCTTTCCCGATCCTGACCACCACGGCCTTAGCCGAACCGCTGATCACGCTGGTCCCGAAAAAAAGGATATTTCCGCGCTCGTTGCCCGAACTAGCCAGATCGCTTTTTTCGCAAGGAAACGATTCCCCGGTAAGCGCCGACTGGTCAACGAACAAGTCCTTGGACTCTATTATTCTCGCATCGGCCGGGACCAGGTCGCCGGCATTAAGCGCCACGATATCGCCAGCACACACGTCGATTACGTTTATCTCTTTTTCTTTTCCTCCGCGCTTGACCGTGGCCGTCGTTTTGACCTTGTCTTTCAGTTTTTTGGCGGCCCGGTTGGCGCTGTGCTCTTCGACAAAGTCGAGAGCAACACTGGAAATAACCATCAGAAAAATGATGACCGCGTTAGCCTTTTCGCGCAAAAAAAACGAAACGATCGCGGCAGCCAGCAAGATAATAACCAGCGGATTTTTGAAATATGAAAAAAATTCCAAAACGATATTGGTTTTTTTCCCTTCCGCCACGACATTCTGCCCGAATTTTTCCAACCGGTTTTTCGCTTCGGCATCGGACAAGCCGTTCCTTGTCGTATCTAATTTTTTTAAAACGTCTTCGATCGCGGCTTCGGAATAGTATTTTTCTTCACTCGGATTAATGATATTCATCGGATTGGTATGAGAATTTTTCTGTTATTTTAGTTTATCAAAAAAAACCGGAGCTGGGAATTAAATCCGCTCCGGACGCGCCAAATTTTGACTTAGAAAAAAGAACAAAAAAAATTCACCAGTCCACTTCGGAAAATTCGATAAACCTGGTGGTTAATTCGGATCTGGCGATCTTAACAACGTCCGCCCTATCCAAGATTGCCGATTCTTTTCCGTCGCAAACCAGCCTTGCTATTCCTCCGCCGCCGAAATCGGACAATTATACCATCTGATCGCTTGAGATCACAAAGGTATTCTTGTCGTCTATATCGGTTGAGTTCATGATCTTGACCACGAAATTTCTTTCGTCGGTCAAAATCGGACCGCCCAAGGACCGGTTATAAGCGGTAGAACCGGTTTTAGTCGCGACCAAACCGCCGTCGGCCCGGCGCGCGAATGGCTCTTGATTTTTGATCGCTACATTGAATGTGATCGTTCTTACCGTGGTTCTTTCGATATAAACGTCGTTTAAGGCTTGGCCGACGACAAACAGCTCTCCATCTCTTAAACATTCCATCTTGAGGCGGTTTCGTTCGGTAACGAAATAATTTCCGACCCCAAGATTTTCCAAGCACTCGCCGACTTTTAACGGATCGATCCTGGTCAAAAAACCCAGCTTTCCGAAATCAACCCCCGCCAGCGGTATTTGAAGATTCGCTTCCGCCAGGCCATTGGCGGTGTGGACAAAAAAACCGTCTCCGCCGAATGCCAGGACCGCGTCAAGATTTTCCGCCTTAAGATTTCCTACCGCCTCAATATCCATTTCGCGGCATAATTCGGTCGCTTCTTCCGCCGCTTTCCGCGCCCGCGGTTTTTCCGGATGGGCCAAAATCGCCAATTTCCTCACCTGTCTCATTTTATCCTCCTTTTAACGAGCTTTGCGATCAAAGACTTTTATTTATAACATTTCCTGATTTTTTTGTCAAAAAGAATAATTTGACATACTTAAAATATATGATACAAAATGAGCAGTTTTTTAGAAAAATCACCGGGAGGAAAAATGAAATTCCAAACGTTCAGTATTGTCGTAGGTGGACCAGATTGCAACGGCGACTGCCCTTTCTGCGTTTTCGAAATGACCCCATCGTTAAAACTGCCTGTGTTGAAAGCCGAAAATATCGATAAAAGGAATCTTGAAATTGCCTGCGAAATGGCCAGAATGAGCCGGGTGACGACCGTTTTGTTTACGGGCAAAGGAGAACCGACTTTATATCCCGAATTGATAACCGCCTATCTAAAACCGATTAAAGAAATAGGTTATCGATCCCGGTCCGCGAATTGCAAACAAACGGCATTATCCTTTATCAAAGAAAAAAGCAGCCCATGGGCGGGCCAGATTCCTGTTGAACCTGGTCCATGGCGCAATCGTTTACGATTTATGGGGACAGAATTTCTGCCTTACCAATTGCCTCACTTCAAGTACCAATCCCGACGAGATCCGACAACTTATCTTCTCGGGCAAGAATATTTATTACGGCTGGGAAAGCCTGGCGACAAAATTATTTTAAAGGCGGACTTCGCCTTTTTTTGTTTAACCGCCGCGCCAATCCCCGATTGAACAAAAAAACAGCCAAGTTGGCTGCTGAATCGTCATTCCATAAGAACAACGTTAAATTGCTCATCGCAAGGCAGGGGGTCCATTAAAGCAAACTTGAAAAATTGGCCGTATTGGTTAACCAATTCCGCCCAGGAAAGCGGTAGCGTATAACCCATAAAAAAACCGGCTTTTACCATATACTCGCTTGCCTTTTCTTCCGTGGTAAAAACCAAGATCATCCGCGCCTCATTCCCAAAAACCCCCTTTTGGTCAACCATCGTAATGATGATCACTTTCTCCGAAGGAGCGGGAATAATATTAATGACCACGTCCGAAGAAGACCACTGGCGCATTAGCGCGATCTGATATTTTTCCGGAACCTTGCCTAATTCCTTGGTAATGGCCTCCGCGTCCAGATCATACCAGACACAACGCCCGGAAAATACTTTGACCATAACCATGGTTTCCCAGACATTCTCCATCAAAGAAATTGTTTGGCCACCTTCAATCTCAACGCCACAAGCCAGATAATGATCCCTCTTCAACATCGGAATCGCTATCGAATCCACGGGCATCGCGACCAACTTAAGGGGAACGATTTTCCTCACATCTTTTTCCAATCCAAGCACAAACACTCTTAAACCTCCTTTTAATGTTCTTTTAAGAATATATAATAAATTTTAAAATTGTCAACAACAATTCACCTAGCCGATCAACGACTAAAGGGCCATCAATGCAATTACCTTTAAGTCAGTAGAGTCAAGATTCAACCCCCGACCGCCAATCTTTACGCGCATCCTGATTAAAAAACATCCCGATATTCCGCGGATTATCGGGATGTTTTTCTATACGAGTAAAAGTAATAATTTAGATCTTCTGTTTGATTTCCAACCGCTCCAGTCCGTGATCCTCGAACTCTTTGCTCCATTCTTCGATGCTCCGGCATAGCCCGGCGGCCCGTTCTTCGTCGCTCATTTTTCCGATCTTGTTTTCGCCGTAAGCCCGCGTGAAATCACGGCTGCCGAAACGATCGGAAATTTCATTCCAAAAAACTTCCTCGTCGTATTCATCGCTAAGAATTTCCACGTCGGTTTTTTCCTCAAATTCGCGCGATGGAAGATATTTTTCTTGATCAAACGAATCGTGATCCATATATTTTTCCAATCCGAATTTTGGCGCCAGGGAAAAAATGTAATCCAAGATTTGCTCGTAGTCTTTCTTGAAATCTTTGGTATCCATCCGGGCGGCGTTGGCCATCCAATTTCCAAGATATACCGCCTTCATTAAAGAAAAAAATTGTTCTTTGGTAAATTCAACCGTCAGTTTGTTGTTTTTATCCATATTTTTAATATTAAATCCGTTATTTACATGAATTCTAAACCAGGCCTTTGTCCTTTAAACTTGAGAATCCGGCGGCCGTAACAATAACGTGGTCAAGCAACTCTATACCTAAAATTTTTCCGGCTTCCGTCAGCCGCTTCGTACTCGTTATATCGTCATCGGACGGTTCCGTATCCCCGCTTGGATGATTATGGGCGACAATCACGCTGGCCGCGCGAAGAACAATAGCCGGTTCAAACACTTCGCGCGGATGCACCAGGCTGGCGTTAAGCGTACCAATGGAGATTATTTGCCGCTCGATCAGCTTGCTTCGCGTATCCAAGTAAAACGCCACAAAATGTTCTTTTTTTGAATTACGGATATCGCCGCATAATTTCCACGCATCCGAGGGCGAAAGAATTTCCGCTTTTTGTTCCGAATTGATCCGCTTGCCGAATTCCAAGGCCGCGATCACCTGCATTGCTTTTGCCTTGCCCAACCCCTTCTCTTTCAATAGATTTTCCAAGCCAACCTTAACCGGCCCGGTCCTTTCGATCATCTTTACGATCCTTTTCGCCAGCTCGACCACGTTCAACCCCTTGATCCCCGAGCCCAGCAACACCGCCAAAAGTTCCGGATCCGTCAATTTATCCGGGCCATATTTCTCCAACTTCTCCCTGGGCCGGTCAATAATCGCCAAATCCTTGATTTTCATATTTTTTGCCGAATTTTTCACCGCGACAACAACGCCATCGCCGGTTTTTAATTGGATTTACCCCAAATTACCATTTTTTCCGCTAAAATCAACCCTCCCCGCCCCCTATTTGCCTTAAAACGCTCCGACGGTCTGACCTTCGGAGCGTTTCCCGTTTTTTTATTGGCTAAAATTTAGTCGCCCAAACGAAAACGCGCGCCTCCGCCTTGTCCGCCGCCGCCTTGGTTATTTTGTCCCGCGGGTACGTTTTTTTGCGGAGCGTTTTGCAGTTGATTTTGCTTTGGAATAACCGGGAGTTCCGGCCGGATCTCGATCGATTGGGCCGTAACGCTTCCATCGGTGTTCGCGGTGCCGATTACCACTACGATTTTACCGGCAATCAAATCGTTTGTAGTGGCCTCGGAAATTTTTGAATATTTGGTGTTTGAATCCAGCGCGATGCTCTTTTCGGTGCCATCGCTTATTTTTACCGTAATACCTTTATCCACGGTCGCCGTTATTTGTCCGTAAGTAAAGTCCATTTTTCCGGTTCCCGCTCCGCCCCGGCCGCCATTCGCATTCTTTACGTCCGAATTGGTATTTTGGCCATTTGGCGCGCCCGGCGCGGAATTTTTATTCAACACCGTTCCCGACTGCACGGATACCGCAGTTATACCGCCGCCATCACCCTTGTTCCCGATTACGGTTACTTCGTCACCCACAACCAAGTCTCCCGCGGTAATATCGGAATATAAAACCACTTTTGTCGTATTGGAATAAAATACAATCTTTGACCCGCCTTCCGGCAATTTCAGCGTTAAATTATCCGCTCCCTTGCCGGATATTTCTCCGGCGACCATTCCGCCGGCGCGCCGCATTCCCGCGCCTTTTTGCCCGGAGTTTGGGCCACCCTGATTTTGCCATTGGCCGTTTTGCGGTCCGGCAGCCGTCTTTTTCCCTTGCACGTACCGATAGCCCGCGTAAGCGACTCCCGACACAAGCAGCGCGGAAATAATGATGAGCGGTACTATTTTTTTCATGTTCATTTTATTGATTATTATTTATTTTAATTTAATTTATTTTTTTAACTTATTATCGATCGATTATCACTCATACCTTAAAGCGTCGATCGGATTCAGCTTGGCCGCCCGCCAAGCCGGATAATAGCCAAAAATAATGCCGATGGCTCCCGAAACGCCAATGGCCAGGAAAACCGACGGTATCGAAACCGTAGTGGTGATGCCGGCGAACCGCGTCATGGCCAGCGATGCCAGCCAGCCCAGTATTATTCCGATCACGCCGCCAATAAACGTCAGGGCTACGGCCTCCGACAGGAATTGCACGGTAATGTCTTTTTTCTTGGCTCCGATGGCTTTACGTAAACCGATTTCGCGCGTCCTCTCGGTAACGGTGGTAAGCATCATGTTCATAATGCCGATACCGCCCACGACCAAGGAAATACCCGCGATGGCGCCCAGCAAAAGCGTTAGCGTCTGCGTAACCGTGGACATGCTGGAAACAATGTCGGCCTGGTTCATGATCGAAAAATCCGCTTTTGTCGGGTCCGTTATTCCATGCCGGCTTAAAAGCAAAGCGCTTACTTGGTTCTGCAATTCCGTCATGGATTTCTCGTCAACGGCCTGAATGCTCATTGTGCTCAGATAATCATTTCCCGTTAAAAATTTTTGCGCCGTGGAAATCGGTATAAAGATCATATCGTCCTGGTTGGAAAAGCCACTGCCCCCTTTTTCCTTGGTCATGCCGATCACCTTGAATTCGATTTTGTTGATTTTTATCGTTTTTCCGAGCGGATCGACCCCTTCTCCGAAAAGATCGACGCGTACCGTCGGCCCGATGACCGCCACCTTGGCCGAATTGTTCACGTTTTGATCCGAAATAAAGACCCCGCTCGCAACCGAAACGTTCCTTACGATCGAATAAGCCGTAGTCGTTCCTACAACCTGGGTATTCGTGTTCGTTCCTTTAGCCGTTATCTGGTAACGAGAAGATGCTTCAGGAGCTACGTTTCCGACCAGGCTTATCTGTTGTTTCACCGCTTCCGCGTCAGCCAGTGTGAGGGTTTGCGACGACCCCCGGCCGGAACTTACCTGGGATCCGATTCCGCGCTGAGTTCCCGGTTGGACCATGATCAAATTCGATCCCAGCGATTCGATACTGGAAGTAATGGAGCTCTGCACTCCCTGGCCGATCGAAACCATGGCGATCACCGAACCTATCCCGATGACAATACCAAGGATCGTAAGACCCGACCGGGCCTTATTGGCCATCAAAGCCAGATATGTTTCTTGTATTATGTCTGTGAAAAACATGAATTTAGGGACGGCTTACCGATCCGGCTTTCCGCCGGCTGTTTTTTTTATCTTCGACTATCTCTCCGTCGCGAATCGTAATAATGCGATTAGTGTATTCCGCGACCTCCCGTTCGTGGGTGATCAAAATGATCGTCCGATTTTGTTTTTCGTTAAGGTCCTGGAAAGTGCCCAGCACTATTTCCCCGGTCTTTGAGTCAAGATTTCCCGTTGGCTCATCGGCCAAGATCAAAGAAGGATTGTTGACCAAAGCGCGCGCGATCGCCACCCTCTGCATTTGTCCGCCGGAAAGTTGGTTCGAGAAATGGTTGTAATGCTGTTTTTCCAATCCCGAGTGAATAAGCGCCGCGACCGCAATCTTTTCTCTTTCTTTTGATTTTACGCCCGCGTAAACCAGCGGCAACATCACGTTCCGTAAAACCGTGGTCCGCTTCAGCAAATTGAAAGACTGGAAAACAAACCCGATCTTGTTTTTCCTGATATCCGCCAATTCATCATCGTTCAATTTGGACACGTCATGGCCATCCAGATAATATTCCCCGCTTGTCGGAGCGTCCAGCAGGCCTAAAATGTTCATCAAGGTCGATTTGCCCGAACCCGACGGACCCATAATGGCGACGAACTCACCTTCCTCGATCTTAAAAGACACCCCTTTTAAAATGGTGGTCGATATCGATCCGGTACTATATGTTTTGACGATATTCTTACAGTCAATCATTGATTTATTCTATTTCTACCGACCCGGGGCCCTCGTGCCGCCAAACGGATTGAATCCGCTGGTCGTAGCAGCGGCTTTGGAGGCAGTGGCCGCAGTGGAACTGACGACAACGGTATCATCTTCATTCAAACCACTGGTGATCTCGGTTAATTCATCGTTAGCCAGTCCCGTTTCTACGGATTTCCGCGAAGGAATACCGGAACCGCTCATTACCTCGACATAATAAGCGCCGCTATTATCCGTTTTTACCGCGGCATTGGGAACCGTCAAAACATCGTGTTTGGCAGCGGTGATTATCGAAGCCGTAACACTCATCCCCGGTTTGACCCGGTCATCTTGCGTATCAAAACCGATCTTAGTCCCGTAAGACACCACTCCTTGGGAAACCGCTCCAACCGTATCGATCTCGGAAACTTTTCCCGTGAGGGTCAAACCGTCAATGGCATCGAAAGTCAGGGTGACCAGTTGGCCGGTCTTGATTTTGGCGACATCGACTTCGTTCAAGGAAATCCCGGCTATCTGGCTGTTTGTAATCAGAGTCACCACGACTCCGCCGGACACAACCGAATCCGCCGATGTAACGCCTACGCTTGAAACCGTTCCGTCGAAAGGCGCGGTTATGATGCAAGCCGCTAATTTTTCTTTCGCGTCGGATAACGCGGCTGCTTTTTGGTCAACGGCTATTTTTTGAGCCCTGATATCAAGCTCGTCGGCGCCGGCTTCAGTGTTTTTTAAAGAAAGTGTTTTTTCAATGATCGTCCGATCCGAACCAACGATCGTATCTTTGTCATCTTTGATCGTATTCTTATCGGAAAGAAGCGCGGCCAAATGGCTGTTAATCTTGCTTGAATACGATGCCAGGCTGACAAGCTGGTTATCGGCGAACGTCTGAGGGACCACGTTGTTTTCCGCGGCCTTATCCTCGTAAAACTGGACCAGATTGGTAACGTTCTTTATCGCGTCGGCCATCTGCTTGGTCGTATCGTAAGTTTCGTTCAAAAGCGATTCGATTGTGGCCACATCGGAAGAACGATTGATTTTTTTATAATCATCCGTGTTTTGATCGTAGGCCACGCGCGCCTTGGCGTAAGCGGTATTGGCATCGCGCAGATAACCGCTGGCCGCGGAGTATTGGCTTACCGAATTATAGTAATACTCCAGATAGTTGGCGCTGGACTGAACAACCGTGGAATCGGACCCTTGGACGATATTCTGAAGGCCGATCATGATAGCGGGCAGGTCGAGAAAAGCGCCTCCGACATCATTGAACGCGTCATCGTATGATTTGGCCAGCGAATCTTTGGCATTCGATTTTGTATCCTGGGCCTCGGTCAGGGAATTCTGGGCCTGCATTAAAGTTAGCTCATCGACCGGTTTCAATAATTTTTCAAGGTTAAGCTGGGCCGTTTCCAATGCGATCTCCGCGTCCTTGACGGCTTGCGTGGCATCCGAACTATCGATTTTTACCAGCACGTCGCCTTGTTTTACCGCTTGTCCGGATGAAACATTAACCAAGGCTACGTCGCCGGCCGTCTTCGCCTTAAGATCGATCTTGTTGGAAGCTGAAATCTGCCCGGTTCCGGAAACAGACTGGATGACCGTTCCGATTTGGGCCGTTGCCGTCGTGTAGCTGACCGCTGTTTTTTGCGGATTAAGAGCTTTGTACGAATAATAACCGCCAACCGCTAATGCAACGATCAGTAAAACGGAAATTTTTTTATGAGCAAAGATCTTTTTGATGGGATTTAACATATTTTATGATTTTCTGATTTTTGTTCGCTTAAGACCGGCCGCGAATTCTTTGTTTTATTATATAACGTCAATGCGGATTTTTAAAAAAGAAAAGGGCCTTCGGAGCTTGCGGCATCTTGGCCGTTTGGCGAATAAGCCGCAAGCTCCCTCGACCCGTCAGACCAAAGCTCTTAATTCCTCCTGTTTCGACCTAAGTTCCTTGGCCTTACGCTTAATTACTACAATTTAAAATTTCTAAAATTTCATTCCCGGCTTTTACTCGGCTCCTTGATATAAAACCGGCGGCGGACCGGACTGGTCCATCAAAAAAGGCTCCATTTCCTCGATCCGGCGGACCCCTAAAGCATCGATGATATTGTCATGGAGGGGTCCGAAAACGACCACAACGTTTTTCACCGAATAATCGGAGCCATATGGCAACCTGGTTTTTTTGGAAACAACCACGCGTAAATTCTCTTGGCTGCGGTCTTGCAATCTAAAACCGTCTTCCGTAAATTCTATGATCATGCCGATATGAATGTCGTTGGACCGGGGGCGATCCATGTCGCGATACACGCCACCGCAACACAAAGGCCCGTTGCCTTGATCATATTCGATCAAATGCTTATGGATCGGCGTCTTGGCTACGGCAAAACCCCCGATCAGAACAATCAAGATAATAGCGATCGCCGAATAAAGCAACGGCCATCTATAAGCGAAGGAATAGCGACGGACAAGCACTTCTAAAATAATCACGAAAAGCGCGGTAAGCAGAATCAAAAGCCAAGGAAGTGAAATCAGAAACACCACAATCGCGTGAAAGCCAAAAGCGGGAATGAACCAGGCCCCGGTTCTCAAAAGCATGAAAAAAATAAAACTGGCCAAGTAAAGCGCGAAAAGCGCCAAAACGATCGAACCGATTATGGCCAGAGCCGCCCGCAGGATAAAATGCCATTTTGGCCGCATTTTGATCATGCCGCTCTGCACCGCTTGCATCACGGTTGCGTTGATCGATGAGTTGTTGTTTTGGTTATTCATAGGTAGGATCGGTTTCTTTGACCTTTTTTTTGAGAATGGCCTTGCCGCGGGCCAATCTCACCCCGACCGTCGAAGCCGGGATATGGAGGATGTCGGAGATCTCTTTATAATTAAGGTTTTCGAAATAATAGAGCACCAGCGGTTCCCGATATTTGACGTTAATTTTATCAAGACACTTATCCAGCATCGAGCGAAGGCTGTTGTTTATCGCTTCGCCATCGGCGCTATCGCGCGCGGCCGGGTGCGGAAAAAGCAGATCGAAATCGAAAAATAGGATCTTCTCCGTCTTTTTTTTCTTTATCGCGTTAATAAATTCATTGTGCGCGATTCGGTAGATCCAGGGGGAAAATCTCTTTCCGGCATCAAAGCTTTTGATATTGATATAGGCTTTAATGAAGACTTCCTGGACGATATCGTCGGCATCGTCTTTGAAGAGGAATTTCCGGGCATAGCGCTTGATCTTCTTTTCATAGCGCTCGATAAGAATATCGAATGAACTCATGTCCCCCGCCTGGACTCGCGCTACAACATCTTCATCGTTGGCTTCTTCCATAATTGATAGGTGTGATCAAAATTACTACAAAATCAGCAAGCCTTTTCTTTCAAAAAGCTCATCCTCCACTTTGACATTTTTGCCGGATATTGTCGATATTTCGGCCCGCTCCCACCTTGACACCCCGAAGCTACGCGCGGACGGTAATTACCCGACTTCTATGAGTACCCGCTTCTCAAACCTTGATCTTATACCGCCAACGCTCTTCGAACTAACGCAAAAGCCGCTCTATGGGCGGCTTTTACTTACCTGCTTACTTTCTCGCTTGTTGACCGGCCGCTCAACGAATCTCGTAAGTGATACTTACCGATACTTCCGTCTTATTCTGGCCGATTTGGATCGATGGGGCCCCCGCGCCAGCCGACACGGTATCCATTGCCTTGGCCGAAAGCGAATAAACCGGAGTTGGTATATTGTTTCCCTCGTTGTAACCCGTAATCCTCACCAATCTCACTCCAAGCTGGTTGGCAAGTTGGCTGGCCTGCGCCTTAGCCTTGGCTATCGCTTTCACCCTCGCTTGCGCGACCAGGGAATCCTGATCATCGATCGTGAATTGCAAATCTCCGGTTTGGTTGGCGCCCGCCGCCGTTGCTCCTTCGATTATGGCGCCGATCTTCGAAAGATCCCTGATCTTGACCTGCAGAGACTGGTCAACCTCATAACCGGTAAGAACGCGGTTGGATTGAGGACAAGACGCGGTCGTGCATAAGCCTTGTACGTAATCGTAGGTCGGAGAGATATTGAACGACGCCGTCGTCATATCCTTATCTTCGACCCCCTGCCCCTTAACGGAAACAATTACCGCATTCATCTTTTTCGTATTGTCGGCCATGGCTTCCGAAACTGTCTTTGCGTTGCTGATCACCGAAAAGGTCATTTGGGCCAGATCGGGATTTGAGTTAACGTCTCCCACCCCCGTAGCGGTGATCACGTTCATGTTTTGAACTTCCTGGCCGATATATTGACCGGCCTTGATGTCATTCTGGATCCGCACGGCAAAGAAAATGATCACTATGATCAGCAGAAGACAAAGGATCAATAAACTTGAGGTCATCAATAACTCGTATTTTGATTTGATTTCTATTTTTTCCATATTTTTTTGTCAGATGTTTTTCGACCTTTTCATGTTCTCAAAAAATCGGTTGGACCGCATTCGGAAATAATCAACCACTATATTTAATTTAGCAGATTCCGGCCTTCTTTCAAAATCGGATTCCCGATAAAAAAAAGGAACAATGGCCATCAAAAAAAAGTATATGAACGATTGATGGTCCCGGCTAATTATGGTATTTTTAAGTAAAGGACGTTTGAACCGCTTAGCTGGTTATTTCCCCTAACCCCAAATGAAAAAGAATCCGTGGCCAATATTGCTGATCCTTGGCATCGTTCTGATCGCGGCGGCTGCCGGTTTTTTTTATTTATTTTTTATCAAAAACCCGGAACAAACACCATCGAATTCCGTCATTAACGGAAATTCCAAAACCAAAAAAGAACCAACAGCCAAAACCGCGCCCGAAAATACCAGTGGTTATTCGGTTTCCGCGATATCCAGCGGGATAGACGATTCGGGAGCACGGATCACCTTAAAATTCACGCCGAATGGATCCGCCCAAAATACCATACCAGCTTACCGGATCGACGAATTTACCGACCAGGCAAAATCAGTCATCGCTTTTGATGGCGTGAACACCATTAAAAAAGAATTCGATTATGAGGATGTCGCGAACAATCCCCTGATCGATTCCATTAATTATTATATTGATAACAATAAATTAATCGTGGAACTCTTCCGGAAAGGAGCCTATCTTCCCGTGGAAATATCAAAAGACGGACCTTATGCCGTCATTCTTCTCAAAGCCGGGGACGATAATTATCCTAAAATCTCAAACCAGCGCCCCGCCGACAACTCGGCCGCCTTTCCCGCTCTCCGCACGATCAGCTTCCAAGCCGAACTGAAAAGCCCGCTTAAAAAAGCGATTGTCTATTATCAAGGGAACTTTGTTGACGCAAGCGCGACATCAACCATTCCCGATGTTTACCAATTCGAATTTAATGAAATAGTCGAGACCGACCGGGAATACCAGATCAAAGCTATAATCACCGACTCGGACGACCGGACCATGATCGGAACCTGGATGTTTCGGGGCGAAGTGCCGGTCCAGGGAATTTTGGGCCGCGACCGTTTTAAATACCTTGGCTGGTGGGGAGAGATCAATTCCAACGGCATCGCCGTCAGAACCGGTCCGGATGCCGGATCCAAAAAAATCGGAACGTTTTCTTCCATAAACCGGGTCAAAGTTTTAAAAGAAGTTTTTGGCGAAATGATCGGCGAAAACAATTTATGGTACGAGATCGATGGAGGAAAGTATCCGCATTCCTATGTTTTTTCCGAATATGTCACTCCCATGGTCCAGCCCCAGCCTCCCGCCGAATTCAACATCCCGGAAACCGTGAAAACCGGCGAGAAATGGATCGATGTCGATCTGGAAAAAAAGATTCTCACCTTATTCGATTATGACTTACCGATCTTTGCCACCTACATATCGCCGGGACGCGCTGAAAACCCGACCGAAAAAGGCACGTTCAGCGTCTGGTATAAGCTCACCAAAGCGGAAATGCAAGGCGGACCACCTCTTCACAGTTACCGCTATGATTTGAAAGACATCCCCTGGACAATGTTTTACAATTACGATTACGCGATCCACGGCACCTACTGGCATGACAATTTCGGAACGCCCCAAAGCGCCGGTTGCACCAATATGACCCAAGGCGACGCGCAATACATCTTTGAGAATACCTTGCCCGTGATTCCTGAAGGAAAGATCGGAGGTTTTTCGAAAGATCTCGGAGAAGGCACAGTTGTCCACAACCATTAGCTCAAAGCTGCCCCAAAAAATAAATCCTGACTTTTGATCAGGATTTTTTTGGTTTGAGCACGAATTTTTTTCTGGAATCCGCGGAAAACCCGGTTTCTATCGAATATTCCTGGCCCAAGAATATGGCCATAAGCGCCTTTTTCTTGTCAGCCTGGGTCATCACTATCGTCTGCTTAAAGCCGCAAGCACAAATAACTTCAAGGTAAATGTTTTCACTTTGAATAGGCAAAAACTTTACCTTCGCTTCCTGGCCGCAATTCTCGTGATCAACGCTGACCCCGTCCGGTCCGGCACTTTCCATGCCCTTGTATCTAAACGTTTCTGTCGGTATTACCATTCTCCGGTCTCCTTTATTTCCGAATGCTAATTATTATACTTTATTTTCTTAATTTGTCAAGATTGCCGTAAAAAAACCCGGCCTTTAAGTCGGGTTTATGAATACTATGCATTTTTTATCGATCAGTCCGATTCCCAATATCGCTTCTTCCTGCTGACCGCTTGTTACCAGAGCAAGTTCACGTCTCATTTCCCGGTTCGTCAGTATGGTCTGGTCGAAGCTGCAATCCCGGCAGTTGATCACCAGATTTTTCATATCTTCGGGGCCGCAGGGCAAATCCTGGTATTTGGCTCCGGCTTTTCCGCCACAAGCTTCGTGTATCAGCTCAAGCGAAACTGAACCCGGTTCCACAATGAAGGTTGCCTTGACCGGGCACGATAGCTCCGTGTCTGGACCGGCATCGCGCGGGTAGAATGCTTCGATTTTCCCAACCTCGACATCCATACGCAGTTTCTCCTGAAGCCGTTTTCCGATCCGTTTTGCTTTTCTAACATTGCTGTCCCTTACAAGCAAAAAGGATTCGGAATGGGTCAAATCGCTCATCGAGACACAAAAACTTAAAGGACCGCTGATGACGCTGGTCAATTCGTACCCCTTGTTCATTCCGGCAACAGCCTCTCTGATTCTCTTTTTTAATTGATCGATCATTTCGGGTGGGCATCCGACGATCGTTACGTTTGTCACGATTAATACCTCCTTTTGGCGGTGTTTTGTGCTGTTCATAATATACGGGAAAATTCCCGGTTGTCAAACAAAAATCCCCTGTTTACCACAAGGGATTATTTAAAAACTTCTGGTCGCTCCTCTCCCCGACCGAAATGACCGAAACCGGAACATCCAAACCTTCTTCCGATTCAAGGAAGGATATATAATTCCTGGCCTCCTTGGGCAGTTTCCCGAATTCCCTGACGTGGGATATCGGTAATTTCCAACCCGGAAATATCCGATACTTTATCGGTTCGCATTCGAATAAAATCCTGGCCAATCCCGTTTTGTCTTCCCCGGTTTTTCCGGGCTTGAACGCTTCCAAGCGCGCACCGCCGGTACACGGAGTCCATTCGAAAAACCGATCAACCAGCCCCAGCTGTTTGCCGCAATAATGATAGGCCGTACAAACTTTCACTTTCCGGAAAGCGGACAATCGGTCCAGGTTCGTCAGAGCCAGAGAATCAATACCGTTATTGGCGGTAAGGCCATAACGCGCTGCGGGCAGAT
>Ga0114951_10001582_pt1 | contig 27707 bp, 35 predicted proteins | sample AM7aDNAmetaG_FD_88677 | JGI IMG/M metagenome (GOLD analysis project Ga0114951, IMG submission 88677) | Freshwater microbial communities from Finland to study Microbial Dark Matter (Phase II) - AM7a DNA metaG | ecosystem: Environmental > Aquatic > Freshwater > Lake | place: Finland: Lake Alinen... | reverse complement strand
GTACGGTACTCTTGCAAACGCTGGAATGCCGCCTGGATAATGTCATTTACCGCATGGGATTTGCCATCACGCGTGCCCAGGGCCGCCAGATCGCCAATCACGGCCTGGCGCGGGTCAATGGCCGCAAGGTGGATGTGCCGTCTTTTCATGTGAAGGCCGGCGATGTGATCACTTTTAATGACAAGGAATCCGTTCGCAAATATGTTCTTAAGAATATTGAAATGAACGAAGGCTGGTCTGTCCCGTCGTGGCTTCAGGCGGATAATACGAAACTGGAAGGCAAGGTCGTCCGCATTCCTGCGCGCGAGGAGATCGTTGTCCCGGTGAACGAACAGCTCATCATTGAGTTGTATTCGAAATAATAGTTTCAGTCCAAAGGAGGATAGAACTCATGGGTGTTAAATGGCGTGATTTTCAGATGCCCAAGCGTCTTGAATGTGACGAAGCGACGTACAATGACCGTTACGGAAAGTTCATCGCCGAACCTTTTGAGCGCGGCTATGGAGTGACGCTGGGTAACTCGCTGCGGCGCATTCTTCTTTCCTCGATCGAAGGCAGTGCTGTGACATCCATTCATATCGACGGGGTGGAGCATGAGTTTTCCACCGTTCCTGGTGTGCTTGAAACGGTCAGCGACATCATCCTGAATATCAAGGAACTTGTGGTGCGTTCGCACTCCAAGGTTCCCAAAAGCATTTATATCAAGACCTCGAAGAAGGGTGAGATCAAGGCCAGGGATATCATTTGCGACGAGACCATTGAGATCCTGAATCCCGATCACCATGTGTGCACCATCACCCAGGATATCAATTTCAACCTGGAGATGGAAGTCTGCCGCGGCCGCGGTTATGTGCCGGCGGAACTGAACAAGAAAGACGCGGCGCCCCTGGGCACCATCGCTGTGGATTCCATTTTTACGCCCATCGAGAAGGTTAATTTCTTTTCTGAAAATACCCGCGTGGGCCAGCGTACGGATTATGATCGCCTGATCCTCGAGATATGGACCAACGGCGGCATCAATCCCAAGGAAGCGCTTCTTTACGCGGCTAATATTCTCCAGCGCCACCTGGATGTTTTTGTCAGTTATGGCCAGCTGCCGGAGGAAGAGGAAGAGGAAGAGGAGATTTCCGTCGAGGAACAGGCGCTCTATGACAAGCTGCGCCTTCCGATTTCGGAACTCGAGCTCTCGGTCCGCAGTTCCAATTGTCTCAAGGAAGCCAATATCAAGAGTCTTTCGGAACTCGTCCGCAAGACGGAGGAAGAACTGCTTGATTTCCGGAATTTCGGCAAGAAGTCCCTGACCGAAATCGGTGATGTCCTCAAGGCGCATGGCTTGAGCCTGGGCATGAAGATTGACATGAAAAAGTTAAGAAAGAAGAGTGAATAAATGAGACACGGTGTAGCAGGAAAAAAATTCGGCCGCAACCAGAAGTTGCGTGAAGCAACGGTCCGTGACCTCGTCAAGGCTGTCCTGATCAATTTTACGATCCGTACGACACGCGTGAAGGCCGGGGAAGCGCTCAAGCTGGTTGACAAGATGATCACCCTGGGCAAGAAAAACACCCTGGCTACCAAACGCCGTGCGTTCGCGATCCTCTGCGACCATGCGCTTGTCAGTGACCTCTTTACCAGGATAGCGCCGCTTTTTGCCAACCGCCACGGCGGGTATACGCGGATCATCAAGCTTTCCATCAACCGCCAGGGCGATAACGCAGAGATGGTCATCCTGGAATTGACGGAGAAGCCTGCTGTTGCCGAGGCTGTTGACGCCGCCAAGGCCCAGAAGGCCGCCAAGCCCTCCAAGCCCGGCGACAAGAAGGCCGAGGATGCCGTTATTGTATCTGACAAGAAGCCCAAGGCTGAAAAGCCGGCCGCTTCTTCCCGCAAGTCTGCGGACAAGCAGGAACCTAAAGAGAAAAAGCCCGCGGCAAAGAAGGCTTGATATGGTCAGGATCAACTCCCGCATCGCGCAGGTTACGGGATCCACAACACTTGCGATCACGGCCCGGGCTAATGAGTTGAAGGCCCAGGGCGTGGATGTCGTGAGTTTTGCGGCGGGAGAGCCTGATTTTGATACGCCGGATTATATCAAAGAGGCGGCGCTCCAGGCGATCAAGAACGGGTTCACCAAGTATACGCCCTCAAGCGGTACCGAAGAGCTTCGTGCCGCGATCTGCGACAAGTTAAAGCGGGATAACGCCCTTGACTACAAGCCCGCAGAGATCGTTGTGGGCTGCGGGGCCAAGCACGCGATATTCAACGCGGTCATGGTACTCTGTGACGCCGGTGACGAGGTCCTGATCCCCGCGCCGTACTGGGTTAGTTATCCGGAGATGGTCAAGGTTGCCGGTGCAACCCCCAAATACATTCAGACGACACCGGCCTCCGGTTTCAGGATCACGCCTGTCCAGCTCCAGGCCGCCATCACGCCGCGCACAAAACTTCTTATCCTTAATTCGCCTTCTAATCCTACAGGGTCCGTCTATTCACGCGCCGAGCTTGAAGCCATTGCGGATATTTGTCTCAAGAACGGGCTCTACGTGATCTCCGACGAGATCTACGAAAAACTGCTTTATACCGATGCCCCCTTTACATCTATTGCCGCGCTGGGCAAGGGGATTCAGGCCTTGACCATCACTGTCAACGGGATGTCCAAGGCCTATGCGATGACCGGATGGCGCATCGGTTATGCCGCAGGCCCTTCCGCGATCATGGGGCACATGAAGAACCTTCAGGACCATTCGACATCCAACCCGTGCTCTATCAGCCAGAAAGCCGCGCTGGCCGCCCTGCGTGCGCCTGAGGATGGCATCCGCGCGATGCGCGACGAATTTCTGGTGCGCAGGAATTTAATGATGTCCCTGGTTGACGGGATACCCGGTGTCAGTTATATTAAGCCAGACGGTGCTTTCTACCTTTTTTGTGATTTCTCGAAGTTTGGCCCATGCGCCGAGGTTGCCAAGAGGATCCTGAACGAGGTCAATGTGGCGGTCATCCCCGGCGACGGGTTCGGTGCGGAAGGGTATCTCCGCCTTACCTTCTGCACTTCCCAGGAACGTATCCGCGAAGGTGTCCGCCGTATCAAGGAATGGATCGCCAGATCCATATAATCTGCCCATGGCTATTGAGCTGAGGGAACTTCTTCTCGCTTCGATCTCCCAGAACGCGTCTGACCTTCATCTGACCAATGCCATGCCGCCGGTCTTGCGTATCGACGGGGACCTGCTGGCCCTTCCGTATGATGTTTTTAATGAAGACAGCCTTAAGAAAATGATCTACGGCATCCTGACCGATACGCAGAAGGTTCAGTTCGAGGAACAGAAGGAACTTGATTTTTCTCTGGCGATGACGGGCCTGGATCGTTTCCGTGTCAACGTGCATCAGCAGCGCGGATCTGTGGAGGCGGCTTTTCGCCGCATCCCGCTTTTCATACCGACAGTCGATGATCTTCAACTGCCGCCGGTCATCGGTACCCTGGCCCGCAAGACCAACGGGCTTGTGCTGGTGACAGGGCCCACCGGCATGGGAAAATCCACTACCCTGGCCGCGATGGTGCAGCTTATCAACACGGAAAAGCGCTGCCTTGTCATGTCCATCGAGGACCCCATAGAATTTTTGCATACCAATAAGAAAGCCATCATCAAGCAGCGTGAGGTTTACAAGGATACGCATTCTTTTTCCGAAGCGCTCAAGCGGTGCCTGCGCCAGGATCCCGATGTGATCGTGGTGGGCGAGATGCGTGACCTTGAGACGATATCAACGGTCCTGACGGCCGCCGAGACAGGACACCTGGTCCTGGCGACACTTCATACGCCCGACGCACCGCAGACCATCGAGCGTATCATCGACGTATTCCCTCCCTATCAGCAGCAGCAGGTCCGCCAGCAACTCGCTTCGTGCCTGCAGGGGGTCGTTTCGCAGCGCCTCATGCCGCGCTCCTCGGGTAAAGGACGCGCCCTGGGGCTGGAGATCATGGTGGCCACGCCCGCCATCCGCAACATGATCCGCGAAGAGGCGGTGGAACAGATCCCTACCGCTATGCAGACAGGCGCTCAGTTCGGCATGAAAACCATGGATCGTTCTCTTAAAGAACTTGTCGAGGCCGGGCATATCAGCCTGGATATCGCACTGACGAACGCCAAGAATGTTGAAGAGCTTCGCCAATTCCTCAAATTCCCCAGATAAGGAAAGGGTTGTTATGCCTTACCGTGTGACACTGCTCCCCGGTGACGGGATCGGTCCGGAAGTGACGTCGGCCATGAAAAAGTGCGTGGATGCCACCGGTATCCGCGTGGATTGGGACGAGGTGATGGTGGGGGCGCCAGCCATGGCGCGTTATGGTACGCCGCTGCCGCAGGAAGCCATCGATGCCATCAGAAAGAACAAGGTCGCCATCAAGGGACCGATCGAGACGCCCGTCGGCAAGGGATTCCGTTCTGTCAATGTTCAGCTGAGGCAGGAACTTGACCTTTACGCCTGCCTTCGGCCTGCCAAATATATCGAGGGGACCCGGGCGGTCAATACGAACGTGGATATCATTATTGTCCGCGAGAATACAGAGGACCTTTACGCCGGTGTGGAGTTTGATGTTGATTCTGATGAGGCTAAACACCTGATCCGCGAGATCAATGCCCTTTCCCCGAAGAAAGTGCGCGCAGATTCCGCGATTTCCATCAAGCCGATTTCCGTTTTTGGTTCGGAACGCATCATCCGTTACGCGTTCGATTATGCGCTCAAGAATGGCCGCCGCAAGGTTTCCCTGGTGCACAAGGCCAATATCATGAAATTCACCGACGGGCTTTTTTTGCGCATCGGGCGCAAGATTGCTGAGGAATTCGCGGGGAAGATCGCCTTTGAGGATGTTATTGTCGACAATATGTGCATGCAGCTTGTCCAGAAGCCCGAACTTTATGATGTCCTTGTGCTGCCGAATCTTTACGGTGATATTGTTTCCGATCTTTGCGCCGGTCTTGTGGGGGGGCTGGGGATCGCGCCGGGAGCCAATATCGGGGCCCAGGCCGCGTTGTTTGAGCCTGTGCATGGCTCCGCCCCCAAATACGCGGGGCAGAACAAGGTCAATCCTACAGCGACTATTTTATCCGCGGTGATGATGCTCCGCCATCTGGGCGAGATGGAAGCCGCCGTGCGTCTCGAAAAGGCTGTGGCCGATGTGATCCGGGAAGGCCGTGACGTGACCTATGATCTTAAAGCCGACCGGCAGGATCCTTCGGCCGTGGGCACACGGGAGATGGCGGATGCTGTCTGCCGCCGCTTGAAAAAATAAAAAACATTCATCTTTTGGAAAGGCCCCGCAGGATGCTCATGTCCCCACCGGGGCCTTTTTTACAGGGGCCTGGTTGTTATGCGCGTCATGCATTGGGGGATGGTCGATTATGCCGAGGCGCTGGCGCGGCAGAAAGAACTTGTACGTGCCGTGGCCGGGGGCGCGTCCGGAGTCCTTGTCTTGTGCGAGCATCCGGCGGTGATCACGCTGGGGCGTAAAGCCGCGATGTCCAATATTCTTATTTCCGGCCAGGATCTTCAGCGGCGGGGGATTTCTCTGGTGGCTGTTGACCGCGGCGGCGACGTAACGCTCCACGCCCCGGGGCAGCTGGTGGCGTACCCTGTGATGGATCTTAAGACGATGGGGCGGGACATCAGGATGTGCCTGCAGAAAATGGAGCAGGCTTCCGTTGATTTCCTCCTCGATTTTGATATAGTGGCTAGGGGTCAGGAGGCGCCAGAGCAGGGCGGGCCTTCTTACCGTGGTGTATGGGTCGGTTCCCGCAAGATCGCTTCCATGGGGATCGGGATTTCCCGCTGGGTTACCTATCACGGGATAGGGCTTAATATCTCGACGGACATGGGCCTTTTCGACCTTATCCGGCCCTGCGGTCTGGATGTGCAGATGACTTCGGTGAAGCGCCTGACAGGCAGGGTCCTGCCGATGCGTGAGGCCGCGGAAAGATTCGCAGAACATTTTATCAGGATATGCGATGACAAGGATCGTTCTTCCGGAGCTGGGTGAAGGGATATTAAAAGCCGAGATTGTGCACTGGCATTTTCAGGAAGGCCAGGGTGTGACCCCCGATGATGATGTCGTGGAGCTTGTCACCGACAAGGCTGTATTCAATGTGCCGGCGCCTTCTTGCGGTCGGATCAGAAAGATTTATTACGGGGAAGGCCAGGAGGCGCCGGTGGGTGCTGTGCTGGCTGACCTTGATTAACGTTTCCCAGGCTTGCCTGGAAAGCACAGACCGAGGGCTATGAAACAGCGCAAGATCCTTTTGATGTATATTTCCAGGGTGTCCGGCCACAGGCAGGCCACCGTGGCTATTTCCAAGTCCCTGAAGAAATTTATTCCGGATGCCGAAGTCATGAGCATCAATGGCTTCGGGTATAATTACCCGCTTCTGGAACACGTGGTGAATGCGGCTTATATGACCGTGATCAAGCATACGCCGGGTGTTTGGGATTATATCTATGACAACCCCAGGGTCGTCAAGCGTTCCGCAAACCTGCGCAAGTTCCTCAACAAGTCCAGCCATAAGAAACTTGAAAAATTGTTCCGGGAATTTCCGGCGGACACGGTCATCTGTTCCCAGGCGTTTCCCTGCAGCATGGTGGCGGACTATAAGGTGTCGCGCGGGCTTAAGTTCAACCTGATCGGGACACTGACCGATTACGCGCCGCATTCTTACTGGATCAATGACGGGGTGGACCATTATATTGTTCCGTCGGAAGACACCCGTGCGCGGTTTATCGGCAAAGGCGTCTCTCCGGCCAAGATCAAGGCTTTCGGCATCCCGATCCGCTACAAGTTCGCCGGGCGGCTGGACAAGGCCGCTGTCCGTGAAAGTCTGGGGCTTGATCCGCGTATTCCCGTTGTCCTGGTGATGGGGGGCGGGCAGGGCCTCGGGCCGATGAAAGACGCGGTTAAAGAACTTGTCCGGATGGACATGCCTATCCAGCTCGTCGTGGTCGCGGGCGCGAACCTCAAATTGTTCAGGTGGCTTAAAAAGACAGCGCCGGCATCTTCCCGGAAGATCGTGTATTACGATTATGCCAATAATGTGGATGAGCTTATGGAGGCCGCGGACCTCATCGTGACCAAGCCCGGCGGGATGACAACCTCCGAGTGCCTCGTCAAGGGGCTTCCCATGCTGATCATCAATCCTCTGCCCGGCCAGGAAGAACGTAACGCGAATTTTCTCCTGGAACAGGGGATCGCGGTGCGTGTCAATGACCTTGTGGACCTCGCCGACGAGGTCGAGATCTTGTTCAAATCGCCCGAACGCCTGAAGGCCATGTCGAGGGCGGCTTATGATAACGGTAAACCTCATGCCGCCGATGATATCGCACGGCTGGTTATGGGGCTCCCTTCGGCTGGCTAGGGGTATTATGGGTGGATATGTTTCAGTATTTTTTGTATAAATTCGGACTTTTCATCATCCATCTCGTCCCGCGCCGCTGGGCATACTGGTTTGCCGATTTTATGGCGAACCAGCATTTTTATCATTCGCACAAGGACCGCGAGGCGGTTATCCGCAATCTGGTCCAGATCACGGGCCGGCAGGATGAGGTCAGGGCGATGGCTCGCCGGGTTTTTTTGAATTTCGGGCGCTACCTGGTGGATTTTTTCCTGATGTACAAGACCGTCGATCGCGTGTTTGTGCGGGAGCGTGTGACCATCAACGGGATGGAGCACCTTGACACGGCCCTGGCGCGCGGACGCGGCGGGATCATCCTGACGGCGCATATCGGCAACTGGGAGATGGGGGCGGCGGTTCTAAGCCAGCTGAGGCATCGTGTGACGGCGATTGCCTTGCCGCACAAGAACCCGAAAGTGAATATTCTTTTCAATCGACAGCGCGAGGCCCACGGGGTGACCGTTGTGCCAACCAGTGTGGCGGTGCGCCGCTGCATGGGGACGCTGCGCAAGGGGGGGCTCGTGGCCCTTTTAGGGGACCGCGATTTTGGATCGTTCGGTATGCCGATGGATTTCTTGGGGCGCAAGACGCTGATACCCCAGGGGGCGGCTTTCTTCGCGAGCCGTATGGGGGCGCCGATCATCCCGTGTTTTCTGACACCGGATGGACACGGTCATTATTCGATGGATATCCTTGCGCCTGTTTATCCGTCGGAGAGTGCGGGGAGCGGCGAAGAAGCCCTTTTGTCGTTGATGCAGGCATATGTCAAGGTGATTGAAGCCAAGATCAAGGAAGACCCAACCCAGTGGCTCATGTTCAGGGAGTTTGGCATTGAATTCGAAAATCTGTATCCTAATCCCCGCGCATAACGAGGCGCGGACTATTGCCGATGTCGTCACAAGCGTCAAGGGTATGGGCTTTGACGTTGTGGTGGTCGATGACGGCTCCTCGGATGGCTGCGGCCGCCTGGCCGCGCAGGCTGGCGCCACGCTGCTGGTGAATTTCAAGAACCAGGGCAAGGGGTTTTCTCTCCAGCGCGGTTTCGATTATATCATCAGCCGCGATTACGACGCCTTGATCACTATGGACGCCGATGGACAGCATGCCGTCAGCGATCTCAACAACTTCGTCCGGCTTCTGGAAACAGAGGGGCCTGATGTCATTTGCGGGAACCGGATGAACGATCACCACAAGATGCCGTTGGTGCGCCGTATGACCAACAGGATCATGTCTGCCCTGATTTCACTGGTGTGCCGGCAGAGAATCCATGACACCCAGTGCGGGTACCGCCTGATCCGCTGCGATGTCCTGCGCCATGTGCAGCTGTCTTCTTCGGCCTTCGAGATAGAGTCCGAGGTGATCATCAAGGCCAGTAAAAAAAAATATCGCATCGCTTCGGTCCCTGTGCAAACCATTTATGGCGCCGAGGTGAGCAAAATCAACCCCTTTTTTGATACGGTCCGTTTTATTGTGTATATCGTCCGGGAAATGTTTGTGCGTTGACTATGGAAGACAAATTCTTTCGCTATGCCATTATTGTTTCCTGCGCGATACACCTGGGTTTTTTTGCCCATTTTTATATCACGCACAGGAATTTTGAGTTTTGGAAGAAGCCGCAGCCTGTGATGTATAATCTCGTCAAGCCCAAGCCGCGGGTCGATCCCAAGACCGCTGACCGCCGGGATGACCGTGACGCCACCCATATGATGGAAAAACTGGACGAGCCGCTGCCGCCCCCGGCGCCGATGAAAGCGGTGTCTGCCCAGGAACCCCGTTCCGAGGCTTTCCCCAAGGACCTGCCCGGCATGATGGATAAGGCTGACATATTCGAACGCAAGCCTGAAAAGCTTAAAGGGGTCAAGGTCACCAAGGAAGTGTCCGTCCCGATGCTCAAGTCGGAGAGGATCAATACCCCCTCTTATGTGAGCTACTACCAGATCGTGCGCGACCGTATCCGCGAAAGGGCCTACAGCAATTACACCAAGCTGAGCGTCGGTGAGGTTTTTGTGACTTTTATCATCAAGTCGGACGGCTCCCTTTCCGGCCTGCAGGTTCTGGATACCAAGAGTGCCGCCAATGATTTCCTGCGCCATGTTGGGATAAAGAGTGTGCAGGAAGCGGCGCCGTTCCCCGTATTTCCCAAAGACCTGGTTTACCCCGAGCTCACCTTCAACGTTTCCATTTCATTCCAATACCGCGAGGAATAACCCGGGAGTGCTGCCTTTCGGGGATGTATTGTGATTTTCAGGTTGTCGGCTTCTGCGGGGTGTGATATCGTAGGGCAACTACTAACCCGTGATGAAAGGTGTCCCATGAGTGACGAAAAATTTGTTGATGAGGCCTGGAAAGACGCGGTCGTCAGTGATAAATCAGCCGGATGTTCTTCCGACAGTTGCGGTTGTTCCAGGGAGAGTTGCGGTGACCAGGAAGATGGCTGCGGCGATGGTTGCGGCTGCGGCGGCGGCCAGGATAGTGAGATCGAGGTCAATTTTTTCACGTATCTGACATCCATCGGGTACCAGGCCATGATCTTTCTGGGGGAGATACCCAATCCCATGAACGGCCAGAATGAAAAGAACCTCCGTCAGGCCAAGTTCATCATTGATACCATCCTGATGCTTAAGGAAAAGACCAAGGGGAACCTCAACGAACAGGAAAATGCCTTCATTGACGGGACCCTCTACGAGCTTCAGATGAAGTTTGTGGAACTCCTTCAAAAGGGTGAGCAGGTCTGATATGGTTGATCCAATACTGCTGGATATCCTGGCGTGCCCTGCATGCCGGGCAGATGTTCATCTCCAGGAAGGCTGGCTCAAATGCCAGAATCCAGGGTGTGCGCTCCAGTATCCCGTCCGTGATGGCATACCCGTGATGCTGGTGGATCAAGCGCAACCGTACTCCTGATCGGAAAGCCGGTAGATATGGGGACAAAAAATGTTCCACCCATCCGCAGGCCTGGCGTAACGCTTCCCCAGCGCATGCGCGCCCTTGGCCCGCGGCTTAGAGCGGTGGGTGTTGAGGCGCTCCTGGTCACAGAGGTGGCCGATCTTCGTTATCTCACCCAATATCCAGCCCAGGATGCCTGGCTTCTGGTGACCCCCCAGCAGGCTTTTTATATTACAGATCCCCGTTACATCCATGAAGTGAGCAAGGCTTTGCCCGGCGTAACGGTGGTCAGATTTGAGAAGTCCCTGGCCGATGAGGTGGTCCGCCTTTGCATACAAACAGCTGTGACGCGTTTGGGCGTGGATGAACGTTATCTGACGGTGAGCCAGTACAAAAGGCTGAAGGCTTTGTCAGGCAAGAAGATCGTGCTCAAGCCTGCCGATAGCTGTGTCGCGGCGTTGCGTATGATCAAGGACCCGGTGGAGCTTGAGTTGATACGCCAGGCCATCACCCTTGATCTTGCTGCTTATAAATATATAAATAGATATATTAAGGTTGGAGTGAGTGAAAAAGATCTTTTGGGCAAGCTGGAAGGATTCACCCGCAGGCATGGGGCCAGTTTTTCGTTTGATCCGATCATTGCTTCGGGACCTCATTCTGCCTTTCCGCATGCCCGAGTTACAGACCGGAAGTTATGCTCTAACGAGCCTGTTCTCATAGACTTAGGCATGGATATCAAAGGCTATAAGTCTGACTTGACACGCATGTTCTTTTTGGGTAAAATGCCTCCCTCTTATAGTAAGGCTGTCTCCAGGGTGAGGGAAGCCCAGGCTGAAGCGTTCAGGTGCATCAGGCCCGGGGTTGCTGCCAGGGAGGTCGATGCTGCGGCCCGTTCTTATCTAGGCCGCTATGATTTAGCTGCGCATTTCAGCCATTCGTTGGGGCATGGGGTCGGGTTGGAGGTGCATGAACATCCAAGGCTTTCTGTGAACAGCGATGTGATATTGCAGGAGAATATGGTCTGTACGGTAGAGCCTGGGGTATACTTTCCGGGCAAGTACGGGATACGGCTGGAAGAAATGGTATTGGTAACAAAAAACGGATGTGAGGTCTTAAGTGTCAATTACGATCAATGAAGTTGAAAGGGGCATGGCCCTTAAGGTGGATAACGAGATCTGCACGATCATGGATTTTAATCATGTCAAGCCCGGGAAAGGCAGCGCGTTCGTGCGTATCAAGCTCCGTTATCTCAAGAGCGGATTCACGGTGGAACGCACGTATCGGTCCGCCGAAATGCTCGAAGATGTCCCTTTGGAAGAGCGGAAACTCCAGTATCTTTATCATGCGGACGGGATGTATCACTTCATGGATCAGACCACGTTTGAAGAACAGCGGGTTTCCCAGCATGAGCTGGGTGAGAATGTGATAAGATTCCTGCTGGACAACATGGAGATCAGCGGTTTTGTGTACCAGGACAAGATCCTCAAGGTGTCGCTTCCCAATTTCATTATCACCAGGATCGTTGAGACAGAACCCGGTGTCAAGGGTGATTCGACCAAATCTAACACCAAGCCCGCCAAGATCGAGACGGGCGCAACCATCCTCGTTCCTTTGTTCGTGAATGTCGACGAAGAGATCAAGATCGACACGCGTAACGGGGAATATGTCGAAAGGGTGAAACGATGAACCTCAAAGAGCTGAAAGAAATGGTTGAACTCATGAACGAGAACGGCCTCGCGGAACTCGAACTCGAGCGTGACGGCATGACGATCAAGCTGAAAAAGGCGCAGGACCCCTCCGTGCACCCTGTTGCTTACAGCATCCCCGCCATCCCGGCCAGACCGGTGTCTGAAGGCCTGGCATCAGCGGCCCCCGCCGTCCCGGCAGGGAACCTCAAGGACATCAAGTCCCCCATGGTGGGAACGTTTTACCGTGCGCCTTCCCCGGAAGCCGCCCCGTTCGTAGAGATCGGACAGGCGGTTGAGGTCGGGCAGGTTGTGTGCATTGTTGAAGCCATGAAATTGATGAATGAGATCAAGTCGGATGTCCGCGGCAAGGTCATTGAGCTTTGCGTTGACAATGCCGAACCCGTTGAGTTCGGCCAGGTTCTTTTTCGCGTGGATCCTGCCCAATAAATTGAACCTACACGAGACCTGTCTATGTTCTCCAAGATCCTGATAGCCAACCGCGGCGAGATCGCCCTGCGCATCATCCGCGCCTGCAAGGAACTGGGTATTTCAACGGTTGCCGTTTATTCGGAAGCCGACCGCGATTCCCTGCATGTGCGTTTCGCGGATGAGGCGGTTTGTATCGGCAAGGCCTCAAGTGCGGAAAGTTATCTCAATATCCCGGCCATCATTTCTGCCGCCGAGATCACGGATGTCGAGGCGATCCATCCGGGTTACGGGTTCATGTCCGAGAACGCGCATTTCGCGGAGATCTGTGAGTCGTGCAAGATCCAGTTCATCGGGCCGACACCTGACACCATCCGCATGATGGGGGACAAGATCACGGCCAAAGAAACGGCACGCAAGGCGGGTGTCCCGTTGACGCCTGGCGGCAAGGGTATTGTCAAGAGCCCTGAAGAGGCCCTGGAGATCGCCAAGCAGATCAGGTATCCGGTCATCATCAAGGCGACAGCCGGCGGCGGCGGCAAGGGGATGCGCGTTTGCCACAATGATGTTACGCTCGTCAATTCCCTCAAGATGGCGCAGGCCGAGGCCGAGGCGAATTTCAAGAACCCCAACGTTTATATTGAGCGTTATGTCACGGATCCGCGGCATGTGGAATTCCAGATCCTTGCGGATTATCACGGCAATATCATTCATCTGGGCGAGCGCGATTGTTCGGTCCAGCGCCGTCACCAGAAATTGATCGAGGAATCGCCTTCTCCGGCCTTGAGCGAGAAACTTCGCAAAAGGATGGGCGAGGCTGCGGTCAAGTGCGCGAAGGCTGCCAATTATCGCGGTGTGGGTACCGTCGAGTTTTTGCTCGACAAGAACGATGATTTCTTTTTCATGGAGATGAATACCCGTATCCAGGTCGAGCATCCGGTCACGGAAATGGTGACGGGGCTCGATCTTATCAAGGAACAGATCCGGGCTGCCTGCGGCGTGAAGCTCAAGATCAGGCAGGAGGATGTGAAGCTCCAGGGGCATGCCATCGAGTGCCGTATCAATGCCGAGGATCCCGACAATAATTTTATTCCCTGTCCCGGCAAGATCGAACAGCTCAATATTCCCGGTGGTCCGTGCGTACGCGTGGATACCCATATTTATTCGGGATACAAGATAAGCCCTTATTACGATTCGATGGTGGCCAAACTGATTGTGCATGGCCGCGACCGGGCAGAGGCGATCCGTATCATGCGGCGCGCCCTGGATGAATTTTATATTTCACCGATTAAGACGACGATCCCGCTGCATATGCAGATCATGAACGATCCGGCCTTTGTGCGCGGGGATATTTCCACGCATTTCCTTGAAAAGATGGCCAAGAAAGAGAACTGATCCAGCGTTTTCGATGTTGCAATGCTGCGCCCCGGGGGGGCTTTAGGACGACCAGATTTACTGGGAGGGAACATGAGACCGGAAAACAAGGTTAATCTAGGGGTCATTCAGGTTCACAAACGGGTCATTGCCGATATTTGCACCGCGGCGATCATGGAGATCGAAGGTGTTGCCATGGCCCGGCATGTCCTTCTTGAAGATATCTTCGGCTTATTGGGGAAGCACAAGAATTCCGCGGTCGAGGTGCGCATGGATGCCAACGGACAGGTCAGTGTGGTTGTGAAGGTGCTGGTCCGTTACGGCATTAATCTCGCCGAGGTGTCGCGCCGCATCCAGGATGCGGTGATGACAGCGGTGGAGAAGATGGCGGATATCAATCTCAGGGATGTGGATGTCAGTATTCAGGGCATTGAAAGGGGTTAATGTATGCGGCTTTTTATCCGGTTGGCGGTCTTCTTTTATATTCTTGTGATCTGTGTGATCGGTTTTACGGCGCTTCTTGTGCTGGCGCATTTTGTAGATTTCAACCAATACCTGGATTTCCTCGAATTCATTTACCTTAACGGGAAGGCGAGTACCGTCGCCGGGGTGATTGTGGCGTCGACCATGCTTCTGGGACTTGCTTTTGCCCGGATCATCCTGGGGCGCCAGGAGCAGGAGCGCCTTATTCATTTTGATAATCCGCTGGGACGTGTGACGATATCCCTGGCTGCCCTGGAAGATCTCATCCGCCGCCTGGCTATTCATATGCCCCAGGTCAAAGAGATCCGTCCTGATATCGTGTCGACCAAGAAGGGGCTTGATGTGGATATCCGGCTCGTCCTGCGTTCTGATGTCAATATCCCGGAAATGACCGCCAATATGCAGGATATCATCAAACGCAAGGTTCAGGATGTGATCGGCAGCGAAGAGCGCGTCAATATCCGTGTCCATGTCATCAAGATCGCCTCTGAAACCTCCACCAAGACCCTGGGGCGCGCGGATGACGATGAAGTCGTCAGTCCGCTGCCGTTCCACGGGTACAGAAGCTGATATGAAGAAGATAGGCATCCTTACCGGCGGGGCGGATTGTCCCGGGTTGAACGCGGTTATTCGTGCGGTTGTCTACAAGGGCATGCAGGAAGGCTACGTTATCACCGGTATCAAGAACGGCTGGCAGGGACTGATCGATAATGATGCGCGGGTGCTTGATACGCGCGCTGTTTCCGGCATCCTGGATCGCGGCGGCACGATTTTGGGCACGAGCCGGGTTGACCCTTTTCAGAATCCTGAAGGCATTGAAAAGATCCGTGAAAATTACAAGCGCAACGGCATGGATGCCATTATTGCCGTTGGCGGCGAGGTGACCCTGGGGATCGCGCTCCAATTGCAGAAACAGGGTGTTATCAAGACGGTGGGGATCCCTAAATCCATCGACAACGCCCTTTCCGGCACAGACTATGCTTTTGGTTTCGATACGGCGGTGCAGGTGGCGACAGAGCAGATCGATCGGCTGCATACCACGGCGGAAAGTCATCACCGCATCATGGTCATCGAGGTCATGGGCCAGCACACAGGCTGGATCGCGGTAGAGGCAGGGCTCGCGGGGGGCGCGGATGTGATCCTGATCCCCGAGATCGAGGTTGATACGGTCAAGGTGTGTGAGGCTATTCGCAACCGTCATCGCCGCGGCAAGTCATTTTCCATCGTGGTCGTTTCCGAGGGCACGCGTATCGATGCGGTGGGGATTGTTGCCGAAGGGCCTGAAAAACGCAGATTCGGGAGCGTGGGCGAGCGCCTGGCCAAGTCGATCGAGGACATGACCGGTTACGAAACGCGCGTCAGTGTCCTGGGGTATATCCAGCGCGGCGGTTCTCCCACGGCCTTTGACCGGATCCTCGGCACGCGTTTCGGCGTCAAGGCTGTGGAGCTTGTCAAGGAAGGCAAGTTCGGACATATGGTCAGTTATCAGAACAACAAGATCCGTTCTGTAGATATGGAAGGCCCGGTCACCCAGCGCAAATTCGTGGACATGGACCTTTACCAGATCGCCAAAGTTTTCTGCGCGGAATAATATTTCATGCAAGCCAAGATCCGTTCCATCCTGCAAGAGGCCATCGCCGTTCAACAGCAGTCGCTTGACCGCAACGCCGGGGTCGTGGCGCAGATTGTGCGTGCGTGTGTGCGCTGCCTTGAAAGCGGCGGGACGCTCTTTTTCTTTGGTAACGGCGGTTCCGCGGCAGACAGCCAGCATGTGGCCGCTGAATTCATCGGCCGTTTTCGCAAAGAACGCCGCGCCCTGGCGGCCGTGGCGTTGACAACAGACACGTCGATTCTCACCTGCCTGGCCAATGATTACAGTTATGATATCGTTTTTTCACGTCAGCTGGAAGGCTTGGGGAAGAAGGGAGATATGGCCTTTGGCCTGTCGACCAGCGGCAAATCCCCCAATGTCCTTAAAGCGTTTGAAACGGCCCGTTCCATGGGCATCACGACCGTGGCGTTCACGGGCGGCGATGGCGGACCCGCCGCGGCTATTGCGGATATGAGCGTTATCGTTCCCTCCCGGGTGACGGCGCGTGTCCAGGAATCCCATATTGCGATCTTTCACGCCATGTGCGAGGTGGTGGAAGATGCCATTGCCCCATGACCACGCGCCATAAAGTCATCACCATGTCCTCCCTTCGTCCCAAACTGGCGCTCCTGCGCCGTCAGGGACGCGTGATCGCTTTCACGAACGGTTGTTTTGATATCCTTCATTACGGGCATGTGAGTTATTTGGAAGCGGCCAAAAAGAAGGACCGGGTCCTGGTGGTCGGGATGAACACGGATGCCTCTGTCCGCGGGTTGAAGGGGCCGGAGCGCCCCATTGTTTCCCAGGACCAGCGTGCCGCGGTGCTGGCGGGACTGGCATGTGTGGATTTCGTTGTTCTTTTTGATGACCCGACACCGTATGCGCTCATCAAGGCCGTCAGGCCTGATGTTTTGCTCAAGGGCGCGGACTGGAAGGGCAAAGCAGTCGCTGGGAGCGACATTGTTACAGCCCAGGGCGGGCGTGTTGAGTTCGTCACCTTTATCGAGCGTCTTTCCACGACCAATATCGTGGAGAAGATCCGCCAGCAATGCCGCGCCGTATGATCCCTGACAAGGTTGGGCGTGTGGTGGATGCCAATTACAACCGCGCCAAGGAAGGGCTGCGGGTGTGCGAGGATATTTTTCGTTTTGTCCAGGATGACAGGAAGGGTACCTCCCGCCTGAAAGGGGTGCGTCACAGGCTTACCACGGCGGTGGCTGTTTTTGGGTTGAGGGATATCCTGGCGTCACGGGAGATCACCCGGGATGTCGGCCGCGCGACCATCGCGCAGGAATCGTGCCGCGGCAGTGTCCGGGACATTTTTTATGCCAATATCCAGCGCGTGAAGGAATCGCTCCGGGTCCTTGAAGAGTTTGCCAAGCTGAAGGATCCCAAGGCCTCCGCCGCGTTTAAAGGATTGCGTTATACCGTCTATGAAATTGAGAAAAACGCGCTGGGCAAAATGTAGCCTTTATCTTATCCTGGATGCGCAGGTCTGTCCTTACGGCAGGCTGTGGGAAGTCTTCCAGGCAGGGGTTAACAACGGGGTTGACATTGTGCAACTTCGTGATAAATTGGGAACTGTTGCGCAGGCGCTCGCATTCACGGTGCGTGCCCGGCGTTATTTGAAAGACAGCATTCCTTTTATGGTGAATGACCGCGCCGATGTGGCGTATGCGGCCGGTGCCTCGGGCGTTCATGTGGGTCAGGATGACCTTCCTGTAGCCGCCGCCCGCAAGATTCTCCCGCGTCCCTTCTTGGTGGGGAAATCCTGCCAGACACGGGCACATGTGATGGAGGCCGTGAAAGAAGGCGCAGATTATGCTGGGTTTGGTTCTGTCTTTAAGACCAAGACCAAACCGGGACGTTCTCCCATGGATCTCCGGCTTCTGTATGAAGTGGCACATGGCGCTTTATTGCCGGTATTCGCTATCGGCGGGATCACCAGGGATAATATCGCCCTTGTTCGTGCCCAGGGGGTCAGCCGTGTGGCTGTATGCCGTGACATTCTTCTGGCACAGGATCCGGCACGTGCGGCCAGGGAGTTTAAAAGAGCATTGATCGCGGATTGATCCCGGGGCCGCAGGGGCTTCTTCGGGAAAAACACATGACATTTATGCGAGAGTAATTCAGTGGTAGAATGCCAGCTTCCCAAGCTGGCTACGCGGGTTCGATTCCCGTCTCTCGCTCCAAATTAGAATGGTTTCTTATATCAGGAAACTTCTTCGTTATGCCGTTTGCGTTGGTACCGTCTTCATTTTGGCGGGCTGTGCGGTACGTAAACCGCTCGTTCCCGTCACCGCGCTTCCAGTTGTCGAGAAAAAAGGGATCCAGCACAAGGTCCGCAAAGGCGAAACACTCTGGCGTATTGCCAAGGCCTATAAAGTCCCCGTTGAGGACATCATCCAGTCTAACGGTATCCCCAATGCCGCTTCCATCGAAGAGAATCAGCTTGTTTACATCCCTGGTGCCGATCATGTTCAGGAAGTGCCTGTGTCGGTGCAGGCTGGCAATGATGCCGAGTATGCATGGCCTCTCAAAGGGAAAGTGATTTCCTATTTTGAGGAGCATAAGGGTGCCTGGGTGAACGAAGGTATTGATGTGAGTGCGGTGGAAGGGGAGGTTGTCAGGGCTGCCCGTTCGGGGCGTGTGGTCTTTGCCGATCATTTGCCCGGGTATGGAGCGACGATCATCGTTGATCACGGGGATGGATTCCTGACGGTGTACGGGCACAATGCCCGGCTTTTGGCCGGTCTTGGCGATCATGTGGCCTGGGGCGACAAGGTGGCGCAGGTGGCACGCGATGGCGACCTTGCTTACCTTCATTTTGAAGTGCGCAAGGGGGAGAAACCGACAAACCCCCTTTACTATTTACCGTAGGTTCCCTGAGGGGAAAAATCTTTTCAACCGGGATTGTTAATGGATCATTTTTGCGGCAGAAAAGATGTTCTTGACCTCATCCGCAAGCGTGTCAGCGGACTGAAAGAGGGCTATCGCCAGAATCTGGCCCTCATCGGGAGCCGGCATATCGGCAAGAGCGCCATCATCCTTAAATTCCTTAACGATTTTGATGACAATGCGGTGATCCCGGTTTATCTGGATCTGGAAGGGCGGGACCTCCATTATTTCGTGTCCAGGACCGCACGGACGCTGCTGTATCATTTTGCCCGCACCAAGGGTCTGTTGCCCGCGGATGAGCTGCCGGCGCTGGCCCGCAGTGTCGGCATGCATATTCCCCGTACTGTCGAGAGTGCGCTGGCTGCGGCAGCATTGGCCGAAAAAGGGAAACTGGCTGAAGCCTACGAGGCCGTGCTGGCGCTTCCTGACACACTGGCCCAGGAATCCGGCCTGGCCTGTATCTTTGTGCTTGAGGAATTCCATGAGATCGACACCTTCGGCATACCTGGGGCGTTTCGGATCCTGGGAGACCGCATCACGACCCAGAAAGGCTGCCTGTTTATTATCACCAGTTCCCGCGAGGAACTGGCCAGGAAGATACTGGCCGAAAAGCTGATGCTTTTGTTCGGTAATTTCGAAGTTGTTGCCATTCAGCCCTTTGACCTTAAGGCCAGCCATCATTTCATCGAGCGCCGCATGACGGACATGCGGATGGGTCTTCACCTGCGCAACTTTCTTGTCGATTTTACGGGCGGACGCCCTCTGTACCTTCATCTTCTTGTTCACGAGCTGATCAATCTCGGTGCCATTTACAAACAACAGGAAATTTATGTGCCGCTCTTGGTCCAGGCCGTGGAGAACCTCGTGTTCAGCCGCTGGGGGGCCTTGAGCCGTCATTTTGAACTGATGGTGGATCATCTGTGCGCCGGCCGGACCAACCGTGTTGTCCTGGACATCCTTTTTGCATTGTCCAACGGCACGCACAAGGTCAACGATATCGTCGCGTCCATGGGATCCAAGAAGGGGCAGGTCACCAAAAAGCTCAATGATCTTGTGGCGCAGGATGTGGTGGAGAAGAACGGGACGTATTATTATATCAAGGACAAGCTTTTTCGTTACTGGGTCAAATATGTGCTCCAGCGCCGGATCAGATCGGTGGATATGGAGCCCTGCTGCCAGGTCAAGGCCTTCAAGGACGAGGTTAACCGCGCCGTCAACGATTTCCAGGTCACATCGCGTCAGGATCTGCCCACGCGGGTGACGGAATTGGTGCATTGTTTCGAGAATGAACTCTTGACCTTGCGGGGGCATCTTTACAAACTGCCGGTGTTCAAGGATGTTAAGACCCTGAAGATCAAAAGCCGCGGGGGTAACTCCTTTGACGCGCTCGAGGCTCAGACCGAGGAGGGGCCGTGGCTTTTGGTCCTGCGCAAGGACCCTGTGGCCGAGGGCGATATCAATACAGTGGCCGAGGAAGCCCGTAAAATGGGCGTTCATCCCAAGCGCTGTGTGATCGTTGCTCTCTCGGAGCTGGAGGACAGTGCCAGGTTGAGGGCGCTGGAGGAACGCATGTGGATCTGGAACGAGGCTGAACTCAATTCCCTCATGAATCTTTACGACAAGCCCTACATTTTGCCATGAGGATCGTTGCCCTTGCCGATACGCATTCCCGTCCCTTGCCAAGGCCCCTCATCGAGGATATGGAGAACTCGGATCTGATCCTCCACGCCGGTGATTTTTGCGAGATGGATGTTTATGCCCGGCTTAAAGGGATCAAGGAAATACGCGCGGTCTATGGCAACATGGACAGTGTGGCATTGCGGCACCTTCTGCCGCTGCAGGATGTTTTTGAGTGTGACGGGGTGAAGATCGCGCTGGCGCATGGCGAGGGAAGCCCCGACATGATCATCCCGCGGCTTGCGGAGATATTCAAGGGGCAGGGTGTGCAGGTGGTGGTGTTTGGCCATTCCCATGTGCCGTGCCATGAACGCTTCGACGGGGTTCTTTTTTTCAATCCGGGCAGTCCGACGGACACCATCCGCTCGCCGTATCTTTCCTACGGGGTGATCGAGGTCAATGCGGGCAAGATCAAGGCCAGGATCGTGAAACTCGGGCATCAATAACAGCGCAAGGCATACCATGCGGACAAGATCCGATATAGAAGCCAATGAGGACAAGCTGCTGGCGCCCTACGCGATGAAAGCATCGGGTTCCTGGGGCCGTCAGTTCGCGGAATCCGAACATGCCAGCCGGACATGTTTTCAGCGCGACCGTGACCGCATCGTCCATTCCGAAGCCTTCCGCAAACTGGAATACAAGACCCAGGTCTTTATCGTTTTCGAGAATGATTATTACCGCACACGCCTGACGCATACCCTGGAGGTGGCTCAGCTGGCGCGCAGTATCGGTCGGAACCTCTGCCTTAACGAAGACCTGATCGAAGCAGTCGCGCTCGCCCATGACCTGGGCCATTCCCCTTTCGGTCATGCCGGGGAAGAGGCGCTCGACGAGCGGCTTAAAAAAGTCGGCCTCGACGGCTTCAACCATAACCAGCGAAGTTTCGACGTGGTGACGAAATTCGAGAAGCGTTATCCCGGCTTCGACGGGTTGAATCTCACGGTAGAAGTGCTCGTCGGCATCCTTAAGCACGAGACCCTTTACGACAAGATCGCCGCCGCCTGTGTTACCGGGGACAGGGAATTTTTCCGCAAATTGAAGGACCGTCCCTGTCCGCTGGAAGCCCAGGTGGTGGACAAGGCCGACTCCCTGGCCTATCTGAACCATGATATCGACGACGGGTTGACGTCCGGGTGCATCAAGGCGGAAGACCTGGCCGCCAGTGCCCTCTGGCGGCGGGCCGTCGCGCAGATCAGCCGTCCGGGTTTGTGTGATACGGATCCCATGTTCAAATACCAGGTAGTCCGGGCTCTCATCGACATGCAGGTCAGGGATCTTTTGGAGGCGACATCGGCCAGGGTCGAGGGCGGCGCGTTCGATCCGCTGAAGGTCCTGGTGGAAAAAAACGGCAAGGGGATCGTCAATTTTTCCGAAACGATGGCCCGCGAGCGTCAGGAGCTTCAGGATATTCTTTTCGAGAAGGTATATCATCACTGGCGCGTGGAACGTATGACATCGAAGGCGCGGCGCATTCTCAATGAACTCTTCGACGTGTATCTGGACAATCCCAAGCAACTGCCGTATGATATTTATGACAGGGCCCGGCGTTATTCCCAGAAGGAACTTTACGGGGTCATTTGTAATTATATCGCGGCCATGACCGACAGGGCGGCATTGGATGAATACAAACGATTGTTCGAACCTTACAAAAAAGTATAAACAGATCATATCGGCGGTGCATATTGTTTACCGCCTGGTGAATTCGACGCCGAATCTCAAGGAGCTTTCCCTCCGTCTGACGCGGCTGTTGTGTCAGTTCATCAAGGCCTCATCCGCGGACATCTATCTCCTGGCGCCCGACCGCAAGAAACTCGCCATGATCGCGGCGTTCAACAACCAGATCAACTACATCGTCACGAAGTCGCAGGATCTTAAAAAGGTAACAGCGCGCGAGATGAGCGTCACGCAGGGGGCATCCATTTTTGACCCGCGCATGATGGGCATGCCGCTGGTGACGGACGAGTGCATCGGCGCCATCATCATCAAGCGCGGTGCCGGCGAACCGGCCTTCGACGATTACGACCGCGAAATGTTCACGATCTTCGCCGAGCAGTCGGTGACCGCGATCAAGAACCTCCAGTTTTCCGAGCAGCAGCAGAAGATCCTGCTGGAGACCATGAAGCTGGTGCGCACGCTCCTGGAAAAGCAGGGGGCCAATTACCGTTCCCATAGCCCCGTTTATTTCAAGATTGTCAAATGCATCGCGCAGGCGTTTCGCATGGATGCCGACAGCGTCAACAATCTCTATTACGCCAGCATCCTGCACAACGTCGGCGCGGTCGACATTCCTTTCCAGATCCTGGCCAAGAAAAGCCAGCTTTCCGCCGAGGAATTCAAGATCATCCGCGACCTTCCGCACAAAAGCGCGCAGTTCATCAAGCCCATCGAATTTTTGAGGCCTATCCTTCCGGTCGTGCTTTATCTTCATGAGAAATACGACGGGACCGGCTACCCCTCGGGTCTCAGGAAGGACCAGATCCCTCTGGGCGCGCGCATCATGGCGGTTGTCGATGCTTTCGAGAGCATGGTGCAGGGGCGCCCCTACCGCAAGCGTTTGACCGTCGACGCGGCGCTCAGGGAGGTTGGCTGTTACAGCGGTACACAATTCGATCCGGTGGTGGTGGCGATGTTCCTCAAGCTGTCCCGGCAAAAAAAATTCAGAAATTTCTTGAGTGCAGTCCGGCAATAAAACTATAATTGGGCCTATGAATATCAACTACAAAGAATCCCAGATCGATTTTCTCTCCCATGTCAAGGGACGTGCGGATGAACCATCGCCTCCGCGCTACATGGCGGCCCAGATCAGCCTCTCGCTGGAAAATCTTGTAATTTTATCGATTGTGGCTATAATGATCCTCGTCTTTTCGTTTGCCCTGGGGATCGAACGGGGGAAAAGGGCAGTAGCTTCCGCTTCTTACCCGGCTTCCACCGATGTGGCGAGCATGGCAGCTCCGGCGGATAAAACACCGGATAACGGTGAGGCCCGGGCAGACAAGGATGATGCGCCGAAAGCCAAGCCCGGGGTTGTTGCTGTACGTGTCATGGCAAAAGCGGCGCCTGTGGTTGATCCTAAAATAATACCCGTGGATACAGCTGCCCCAGCCGGGCCGTTGAGCGGCGCGTATACGCTCCAGGTTGCCAGTTACAAGAACAACCAGCCCGCCCAGCGTGAGGCGGACAAGCTGAAGCAAAAAGGTTTCCGCGATGTGTATGTTCTCCCCAAGGGGGCGTACGTCATTGTTTGCGTCGGGAATTTTACCAGGAAAGAAGATGCCTCCGGCGTAAAGAGGCAGTTAAAGAGTCGTTATCAGGATTTTGTCGTCAGGAGATTGTAACATGTCACTTCATTCATCGCTTCGCATTGACAAGGCCGGTGCCGCGCAGAGAACCGTGTTCACCCGTATCGAGCGCATCAAGGAACTTATGAAGAAAGGGCAGTGGACCGATGAGAGTTCGGTCATCAATCTTCCCAAGAGCAAGAAAGTCCGCGTGAAAGCCGGGAAGAAGAAGGCCAAGGAAGCGGCTGCCGGGGCTCCTGCGGCTGGCGCCGCTGCGGGTGCTGCCAAGCCTGCGGCCAAGAAATAATATTTTTCGGTCCGTCCATATCATGAACGTACGTACAATCGCATCAGTCGTTTTGATGAGCCTTGCCCTGATCGAGCCTGCCTTTGCGCAGGCTCGATTTCCTTTTACGGGGCGGGTTAAGGCCGATCGCGTTCATATCCGAGCCGGCCAGAGCAATAATTATGAAGAAGTCGCCGTGGTGAACAAAGGCGACGAGCTCATTGTTGTTGGCAAGAACTATTCCTGGTACAAGGTACGTCTTCCCGAGAGCGCCAAGCTTTACATCAAGACCGATTACGCCAAGCCCTTGACCCGCGATATCGGGGAAGTGACCGGAGACCGTGTCAATATCCGGGCGCGGGCCGGAACGGATGCGGCGATCATCGGCCAGCTGGTGCGCGGGGATCAGTTTTTTATCAGGGAAACCGCGGGACAATGGATCGCCATCAGGCCTGTAATTCAGGCGAATGGCTGGATTCATGAAGATTATATTGAATTCAAGAGCCCCAAGGTGGCGCTTCAGCTGTACGCAGTCCCTAAAGACGCACCCGCCCGCGCTGGTATCGTCCAGGTGGAAACAGACCGCAAGCGCGTGACAAAGTTCACCGGGCTCAAGCCGATGCCTGACGGCCAATACGAGGCGGAAGGCATTCTCTCCAGGGTTGCCGGGGCGGCTAAAGACAGGTATAAATTGACCCGTGCGGACAAGTCAGGTGCTGTTACGGCGTATGTTGAGGGGCCTGGGTCCGTCCTCAGTGATTTCCTGGGTGTTCATGTTGTTGTGCGCGGGGTTGCCAAGGATGATCCCGCCCTGGATGCCGCACTCCTTGCTGTCGCCAGAATCAATCTCGCCTTGTAATGCTGACCATTGCCCTTATTTTTGTCAGCGTTGTCATCCCGGCCATTGTCCTTCACGAATACGCCCATGCCTGGGCCGCAGACCGGCTCGGTGATGGCACGGCCCGCCGGATGGGCCGCCTGACGGTCAATCCTCTCAAGCACATTGACCCTTTTGGCACGGTGATCCTGCCGCTATTGCTTTACGTCCCTTATGCCATGGGGTGGACCCATAGCCCTATCATTTTCGGGTTTGCCAAGCCGGTGCCGTTTAATCCCGCGCGCCTGCGATCACCCCGCCGGGATATTATGCTGGTGCGTTTGGCTGGTCCCCTGATGAATATCCTGATAGCTTTTGTTTTTGCCAAAGCCCTTTTGTTCGTTCAATATCCTCCGGCCCATGATCTTGCGGTCACGGCGGTATTGCTTAATTTGGGACTGGCGGTCTTCAACATGCTTCCGATCCCGCCATTGGATGGGTCCGGCATCCTTTACGCCGTCCTGCCGGACCGGCTGCTGGGGTTGGTCCAGCGTCTGGATAATTTCACCGGAGTGATCATTGTTTTTGCCATGCTCAATCTGGGGTGGCTTGATTTTCTCAATGTCATTATTTACAATGCAGCGCACGGGATGGGGGTGTGATCATGGTATCTGTCAACGTGAAGCTCAATGAGAACACCTATCCGATCATGGTCGGGCACGGGACGCTGGAGCGACTCCCCGGAGCTGTGAGAAAGCTCAAGATCGGCACCGATGCCGTTGTCATCACCAACCCGCTGGTGCACAAGCTTTATGGCAAAAAACTCGCGGCCGCTTTTGTCAAGGCCGGGTTTACGGTCAAAGTTCTCGAGGTGCCGGATTCCGAACGCAGCAAGTCCCTGGAAGTGGTCGGGCACCTTCTTAGCGCTATGACCCGTTATGCCGCCGACAAGAAACCCTTCATTGTGGCGTTGGGGGGTGGTGTTGTGGGCGACCTGGCAGGTTTTGTGGCGGCCATATACCGACGGGGTATCCCTTTTGTGCAGGTGCCCACAACGCTTCTGGCACAGATCGATTCGGCGATCGGCGGCAAGGTCGCGGTTGACCTTCCCGAGGGGAAGAATCTGGTGGGCGCGTTTTATCAGCCGAGGCTGGTGTGGAGCGACGTAGCCCTGCTCACATCGTTGTCGGACCGTCAATTGCGCAATGGCCTGGCTGAAGCGGTCAAATACGGCGTGATAAGCGACCCGGCGCTCTTTGAGTTCCTGGAGAAGAATGCGGGCCAGGTCCTTGCGCGTGACAAGAAAGCACTCACGCACGTCGTGCTGGCCTGTGCGGCCATCAAGGCGGGCATTGTGACGCAGGATGAAAAAGAAACAAAGGGCATTCGCACCCTCCTGAACTTTGGTCATACGCTGGGGCATGCCATCGAGGCCGCTTGCGGGTATGAGGCGTATCATCATGGCGAAGCCGTAGCCCTGGGGATGCGTGCAGCCTGCCGGATCGCGCTGGCGGCGGGGATCTTTTCGGCGCGTGATGCGCTGCGTGTTGAAATGCTTTTATCAGCCATCGGATTGCCGCAGACCGTCAAAGGCACGACCCTTCCCAGGATCATGGCGGCCATGGCGTTTGACAAGAAGTTCGCCGGGAAGAAAAATCGCTTTGTGCTCGTTAAGGGCATCGGTGATGCCGTTGTGGCGCAAGGTGTACCCGAAGCACTGGTGGCGGGCGTCGCGCGCGGGCTTTTTACGGCCTGATCGGAAGGGTGCGTTTCTGGCCGTTTTCCATCACGGTCAGGGTATCGAAACTGATGTCCACAATTGTACGCCCATAGAGCATTTGTCCTGCTTCATAGATGTTGCCATTGATGAGAATGGCTTTTTTCCCTCCCATATCCATAACACCTTCGATGCGGACAGTACCCAAGGGATCGTTCATGTCCCTGGCTTGCTGTGCCGCCGGCTGAGTCACGGGTGCCGGTGCGGGCGGTGTTACAGCGGGTGATGCTTGAAGGGGCGCAGGTGCTTTCTCAGGCGAGGGAAGCTGGGGTGCTGCCTGCGGCAAAGTAACCCGGGCAGGTTTGGGGCGAAGCGGTGTGTTTTTGGGCGTGAGCTGGCTGGTGGCGATGGCAAATATGGCCACGATCGCGCACAAGGCCGTGATCCAAAGCGGGGTGATAAAGTTGTCGCCATGCTCGGCCGCAGGTTCCCCGTTGACAGGGGGCTGCGGCTGATCCGGGGCTGCCGGCGGATGCTGCGGTGTTGATGCTTGCACCTTCTTAAGGGCGTCGTGGATAATGCTCATCCCAGGGCCTCCTTGGCTGCACTTTTAACAAGCTCGTCGCTTAGCGTGAAGGTTTCATTCACGAACCCCGCCAGCAGCGCGTGTTCACACAGGATATTGATCAGCCGCGGCGTCCCTTTGGAAAAATGGAACACGGCATCCACGGCTGCTGCCGTGAAGCAAAGATTGTCGGGGGCGCCAGCGATGTTGAGGCGGTGCCCGATGTATTTCTTGACGTCATGGCGGGTTAGCGGTTGGATATGGTAACGGACACCTATCCGGGAGTTTAGTTGCCGCAGCGATGGTTTGCGCAGATGGTCGAGGAGTTCAGGCTGGCCGACCAGAATGATTTGCAGGAGTTTGTCCTTCTCGGTTTCGAGGTTGGACAACAGGCGGATCTGCTCGAGCTGGTGGATATTCAGGTTCTGCGCTTCATCGATGATGACCGCTACGTTATGACCGCGGGCGGTCTCGTCGATAAGAAACTCGTTGAGCGTGGTGATGAGTTCCAGCTTGTTGTTTTTGGATCCGGTCTGGCTGATGCCAAGGTCTTTGGTGATGAGCTGCAGGAGCTGGATCTGGGAGAAATTG